>ENA-ORBV01003857-ORBV01003857.1-microbial-mat-metagenome-genome-assembly--contig:-NODE-3857-length-29485-cov-4.760235_pt1 | contig 29485 bp, 22 predicted proteins | sample MGYA00237777_ERZ505514 | MGnify/ENA primary metagenome ERZ505514 (study PRJEB26160, sample SAMN06269048) | microbial mat metagenome | isolation source: Oligotrophic lake microbial mat | place... | reverse complement strand
CGCCAATCCTGGGCCAGCGGTACCGCTGTGCCGCCGAGCGCCCACAGCCGGGGCCTGCCACCCTCGCGCTCGGCTAGGCTGGCAAGCAACGCGGCGAGGGCGGTCGCCAGGGCGGATTTGGCTGGGGTGATCGCCATGCTGGCGGTGACGTCGAGGAGCACTTCCAGTCGCGGACTGACCTCCTTGCGCTGGCGACGGATCATCAACTGACCGCTGCGGGCATACGCTGACCAGTCGAGATGGCGCAGATCATCGCCCGGGGCGTAGGAGCGGTGGTCGTGGAACTCCAGGCTGGCGCCAGGGCCGCGCCCCAGCCGCATGCCGTCGCCCTGGCGACGTCGACGCGGATCGGCGACCAGACGAAGGCGCCTAGCGGCAGTCGTGACAGCAGGCTCATCCCAGGCGGGCATGTGGTGATGGTCGCGGACCGGGCAGCATGACAAGAGCCCGGAACGATCAGCGGGACAGACACCCGTCATCGTGGTCTGCACGCGAGGTTTCAGATGGACCGGCGGAGATTCAAGCTTGTGTCGCCAGTAGCCGCGCTGTGATACCTATAATCATGACCCACGCATCGTCCTCTGCTGCCGGATTCTGGGCTCTGCTGCGTCCGCTGGTCTGGCGTCATCGTTGGACCATCTTGGCGGCCATGCTGCTGGTCGGCATCAGCGGGACGGCGGTCGGCATTCAGAACGTCTTTCCGAAGTATCTGTTCAGCGAGGTTTTGGAGCCAAAGGATATTGATCCAGCCGAACGGACCCGGCGGCTGCTGATGCTGCTTGGCGGCTTCCTCCTCGTCACCCTGTTCATGCGCATGGTCGCCTGGCACCTCGGCTATCGGCTGTTCACCGTGGTCCGCGAGCGCATCGTCTTTGCCCTGCGCGAGCAGTTCTTCCGCCACGTCAATCACCTGTGCCTGCGCTTCCATGGCGAGCATCCGTCCGGCGAACTCTTCAGCTACCTATTCGGCTCTCCCCTGGGCAATCTGATTGGATTCGTCCAGCACTGCTCGATGTTCCTGCCGGCCTCGGTCATGACCCTGGTCAGTACCATGGCGATGTTCTGGTTGTGGGACTGGCAGATTGCTCTGGTCCTGATCGCCTCATCGCTGATCAGCGTCTGGATGATGAACATCAGTCGCCGACGGGTGCAGGCCATCTCCAGCGACTTCCAGATCACTGAGGGGAACGTCAGCGGCCACGTCGCCGACCTCCTGCGCGGTAGTAAGGCGGTAAAGCTCTATGCGATGGAAAGCCAGGTTGCAGGCGAGTTCAACGAACAGGCCCGGTTGATTGGCCGCAAGTCGCTGGAACGAGACGTGCGATCGCACTTCGAATGGATGAAGCAGGAGGGCATCGGCTATGTCACCTTTGCCCTACTCATGGCGGCGTGCGCCTGGCGGTATCGCACTGGTCACATCGATCTCGGCACCGTCACTGCCTGCCTGACCAGCTATGCCGGATTGACCTTTCCGCTGCAGACCCTGTTCCAGGCGATGACCATGTATGGCGCGGCCTCGGCTTCGGCCGAACGTCTGGGCGCCGTGCTGGCGACCGCCTCGACGACACCGGATCCGGTCGGGGCAGAGAATGCCGTGCCGCAGCGCGGAGCCCTGCAGCTGGAAGGCGTCCATTTCAGCTATGGCGATCAGGCAGTTCTGGCGGGTGTCGATCTGGCCATCCCGTACGGTCAGAAGGTCGCGATCGTCGGTCCAAGCGGTGCCGGCAAGAGCACCCTGATCCAGCTCTTTCTCCGCCTGTACGATCCCCAGCAGGGCCGGGTGGCGATCGACGGCATCGATCTGCGTTCGATGCGCGGGGCCGAGCTGCGCCACCGCTTCGGGGTAGTGCCGCAGGATCCGTTCATCTTTCGCACCTCGTTGCGCGACAATCTGCGGGTTGCGCGACCCGACGCCGACGACGTGTCGATCCGCCAGGCCTGCGAACGGGCCAACGCTTGGGAGTTCATCTGCCGCATTCCAGGAGGGCTCGACAGCCAGGTCGGCGAGGGCGGTGCGACGCTGTCAGGCGGTCAGCGCCAACGCCTGTCGATCGCGCGCGTCCTACTAGCCGATCCGTCCTGGTTTATCTTCGACGAAGCAACCAGCGCGCTCGATACGGTAAGCGAACGGCTGATTCAGCAGGCAATCGAGACCAATCTGGGCGACCGGACGGCGATTTTCATCGCCCACCGGCTTGCCACAGTGCAGCACTGCGATCGAATCATCGTGGTCGATAAGGGCGGAATCGCTCAGGACGGCGCCTACGCGGACCTGGCCGCGCGCGACGGCCTGTTCCGCGATCTGGTGCGCGGACAGCAGTTGCATTGACCGCCTGGGCAGCACCCGCGCATCAGCCTAGCTTAGGCGACCTCGTAGATGAGGTTCTGGCAGATGAATTCCTTGCGCGCTGGCGTATTCTTGCCCATGTAGAACTCCAGGGCCTTGCTGACCTCGCTCATGCTCTCGATATCGACCTCAACCAGGCGGATGTCATCGCCGATGAACTGTCCGAACTCTTTCGGGCTGATTTCACCGAGACCCTTGAATCGAGTTACCTCGGGTCCGCGGATCTCGGCCAGCGCCTTGTCGCGCTCTCCCTCGGAGTAGCAGTACTTGGTGGTCTGCTTGTTCCGGACGCGGAACAGGGGAGTTTCCAGGATGTAGATATGGCCCTTGGTGACCAGTTCCTCGAAGAAGCGCAGAAAGTAGGTCAGTAGGAGGTTGCGGATGTGCATGCCATCGACATCGGCGTCGGTGGCAATGATCACCTTGTTGTAGCGTAGTCCGTCGAGTCCATTTTCGATGCCGAGGGCGCTCATGATATTATAGAGCTCCTCGTTCTTGTAGACCGTCTCCTTGCCAAGGCCGTAACAGTTCAGCGGTTTGCCGCGGATCCGATAGATCGCTTGCGTTTCGACGTCGCGGCACTGCACCAGGCTGCCACCGGCCGAATCACCTTCGGTGATGAACAGGCTGGACTCCTCGTGGCGCTTCTCCTCTTTCTGAGTGAAGTGCGTCTTGCAGTCGGTTAGCTTGGGGATGCGCAAGGCGACCGATTTGGCGCGCTCGCGGGCGTCCTTTTTGATCTTGTTCAGCTCGGTGCGTAGGCGCTCATTGGCTGCGATCTTCTCGACCAGCTTCTTGGCCGTCTCGGCGTTGGTGTGCAACCAGCGCTCGACCGCCTCTTTGACCGCCGGGACCAGCCAGCTGCGCACATCGCTGCCCAGCTTGTTCTTGGTCTGACTCTCGAAGATCGGATCCTGCAGCTTAATCGAGATCGCGCCGACGAAACCTTCTCGGACATCCTCGCCGGCGAAGCTCTTACCGGCGAACTCGTTGATGCCCTTCAGTACGCCTTCGCGGAAGGCTGACTGATGGGTCCCGCCATCGTTGGTGTACTGACCGTTGACGAACGAGAAGTAGCTCTCGCCGTAGGCACCGGTGTGGGTAAACGAGAACTCGACCTTCTCCTCCTTGTGGTGGAAGGCGTCGTAGACGGTCGCCTCTTCGCCGAGCTCGGCCGCGAGCAGATCGCGCAGGCCGTTCTTTGAGATGAAGCTCTGGCCGTTGTAGATAAGGTTCAGACCGGCATTCAAGTAGCAGTAGTAGCGCAGGCGCTTGAGGATGTATTCATCCTGAAAGGCGTAGGTTTTGAAGATCTCGGCGTCAGGCGTAAATTCAACCCAGGTACCGTCGGGCTGATCCTTGTTCTTCCCATCCTCCTCGTCGATCAGCTTGCCCTGGGCGAACAGGCCGCGCTTGAACTTACCTTCGCGGAAGCTGATCACCTCAAAGCGGCTGCTCAGGGCGTTTACCGCCTTGGTGCCTACGCCGTTGAGTCCGACTGAGAACTGGTAGACGTCGTTGTTGTACTTGCCGCCTGTGTTGATCTTCGACACGCAGTCGATGACCTTGCCCAGCGGGATCCCGCGACCGAAGTCACGGATCGACACGGTCTTCTCGTCGCGGGTGATCTCGACTTTTTTTCCGTGGCCGAGGATGAATTCGTCGAGCGCGTTGTCGACGACCTCCTTCATCAGCACGTAGATGCCGTCAGCCGGATTCGAGCCGTCGCCGAGTCGGCCGATGTACATGCCGGTGCGCAGGCGGATGTGCTGGAGCGGATCCAGCGTCTTGATGGCATTTTCGTCGTAAACGGGCTGCTTGGCCATGTGTAGCTTCGACTATGAGCTGAGGCTCGAAAGGTGGTTGCGGATGGAATGCGGATACAGGGTCGTCGCCCTGATCGTGCGCGTTACTTCGCGGGGGCTTCGAGCAGTCCGAACACCTTGTCGGTGATGCGGGCCTGGACGGCGCGGGCGAGCAGATCCTCACGAGCGAGGGCGAGCTTCACGCCTTTGCCGTCGCCGCGGGTGCTGGCCGTGATGCGGGTCCACCCAAGTACCCAGGTGAGGACGCCAGCCTCTTCGATCTGGGGGCTGCCCCAGCGGGCGAGGAAGCTGACGCGCGCGTCTTCGATGGTTATGTCGCCCGCGTCGATCGCGGCGTCGACCAGCTCGCCGCGGCGGAAGATCAGCTCCAGTCCTGGTTTCGGCTTAGCGATCAGGTGGTCACCCTCGACCGTGGTCGGGCCGACAGTCTCTTTCAGGTCATCGAGTTTGGCGCCCCAGGCGAAGCCAGCGACCGCAGTCAGTTCGGCTGGCATCGGCTTGATCTCACCACCGACCACCAGCTGCGGTTCGACCTTCACGCTGCCGAAGTCGGCGACTTGTTCACCATTGAGCCAACTGATTGGGATGCTGGGCAGGACGGCTTCGCCAACTGCACGCGGCAGCACTACGATGGAAACCCTGATGGTGCGAGTTTTGTCATCGATCTGGCTGGTCGGCTTACCGACCAGGCGCCAGGCTTGGCTACCGCCCAGCGTGACAGCGTCGGCAATCGAGGCTTCGATGCTGACCCCTTCGATCTGCCGGGGTACGGTGGTCAGTTCGATGCGTACTGGCTGATTCAAGGCGACGGTGCGGGCCGACACCTTCTGATTGAAGAAGGCCGAGCGGGGGGATTCGCCGGAGGTCAGAGGTAGGACAACCAGCAGCAGGAGGATCAGGCGGTGCATTGGGCGGCAGAGTAGGCGGCAGGTTGTGACGGCAACCCTCACCCCTCCCACTTGCAAACGCCGGATCACTGTCCATTATCCCCGCCCTCGCAGGAAACGGTTCATATGAAGACCAACATTCGTCGTAGCGCCCTCAAAGCGGTTCGCCGCCACGGTTTCCGCCGTCGCATGCGGACACGCAGTGGCCGTGCTGTCCTCTCCCGTCACCGTGCCCTCAGTTCGGGCAGGGCCAAGAAGAAGAGCTGATCGCCCGGATTCTCGGTGCGCAGCCCCAACCCCGGCGTTCATACGTCGGGGTTGTGTTGTTTCATGGCGCTGGGTCCGCCAGGGTGATTACCAGGGCAGTACCCGGATCCGTTGGTGGCTGATCGAGGATAGCGATGGCTCCTCGGGCAGCCATGCATTGGCGCACCACATCACCGATGGAAGCAACTTGCGTCGGCATCGTTGCAGACCCAGAGAAGACCAGCCGTTTCCAGCCGCGCAGCAGGCGGGGCACTTCCCGTCCAGTCAGATCCGCGACTGCCGCCTGTCCGTCCATCAAGACGACCACGACGGGAGTGCCATCCGACCATGTGCTAATCCGACCCATCAGCATGCCAGCCACCCGATCGCGATCGAGGCGCTGGTTGGCCAGATCGGGATGCAGGACCGCCACCGCCCCATCGGCAGCAGCCGAGGCGAGGAGCAAGGTGATGCACGCGATGATCGGCGGTCGCATTCAGAAATCCGCAGTGGTCTTGAGGGCCACCATCCGCCAGTTCTGTTCCAGCCCACTGGGATTGTCGAGCGTGGTGACATAACCGGCCTGGCCACGGAGCTCACGCCATTCTAGCTTGAGCGACCAGTTGGGCTTAGGCCTGATGGCGAACGCCCCGACCAGGGCGCGCGTCTGGCCGAAGTCCTCATTGGTGATCTGTAGACGAGAAGCCTCGACCGCGCCGTAGAATTCCAGCCAACGATTGGCGGCCCACGTGGCTGAGACGTATCCGCCATCCTGGTTCTGACCTACCGGGACACGGATCCCGGGAGGAGTGAACGTGGCCGTTCCATCGTAATGGACGCGGCTGTATTCGGCGGCCAACTGTACATCGCCAGCCTCCCAGCCCAGCGAGGCGACGGTCCACCAGTATTGTCCGATGTCCGCGCTGGTTGAGACATTCCCGCGCTTCCCGCGCACCGAAAGTCCGGTTGTGTTCCATAGGCTGCCGCGAACGGACAGTCCTTCTGGCCCATTCCAATGGAGCATGCCCCCGAGCGTCCGCTTGCTGGTGAGTTCATTGATGTTTCCGTAGGCGGAGCGAGCGAGGCTGATCGCGAATCCCCCATTCTCATCGACGGTGGAGACGCCCCCGTAAGCGGTATATTCCACGGATTGGTCCCCGCCGAGGGGGATGAACCCGTAGGCCTTGGCGCCATCGACGGCTAGGAAGAAATCCCGCACTCGTAGCGGATAGACCGACCAGGGCAGGAAGATCTGGGTGCGTGCCGTATCATTATCGATCTCTTCCTGCAGCAAGCCGACGGGGATGCGGACTCGCCCACCCTGGACGCCCAACCAGTCTTCGGCCCGCCAGTCGGCATAGGCGTAGTCGAGGGCAGGTTGGCCGTTATCGTAGATGCCCAGGTCGCGGGCGAACAGTTGGACGCCGAGGCGCAGGCGGTCCATGGGACGGCTGGTGACGCTGACCGCCGCCTCCCACATCTCGGTACTGCCCTGTTGGCTGTCGGCGACCAGGTAGGTGTTCTCCCAGGTGCGGAACCATCCGAAGCCGACGAAACCATGGACATCGACTGGAATATCTGCCGGGTCTGCCGCCACGACCATGGTGGTCAGAGCGCACGTCGCCAGCATTCTGAGGAGAGGCATGAACGCCTGTATATCCAACCATGTCCGTCCATGCAACCACGCTTGACTTGCCGATCCGCTCTTTCGCCCATAGTGCCCACGATGCCGCGTCCACGCTTGTTGAAACTTTCCGGCGAGGCGCTTGCTGCCGGGTCCGACCAGATCCACGACCGATCGACAGTTGATCGTGTCTGTCACGAGGTGCTCGCCGGACAGGCCCATGGACCTGTCGCCATCGTTGTTGGTGGCGGCAACATCATGCGGGGCGGAGGGATGCGCGATGCAGCAGATCCTACACGTGGTGACCGGCAGGGCATGCTGGCGACCATGATCAATGCCTTGGCGCTGCAGGATGGCATCGAGCGTGCGGGTGGCCGCTGCGTCGTCCATGGCCCATACATGGTGCCCAACGTGTGTCAGGCCTTCGATCGTGCGGTCGCCCTGCAGCAGCTGGCTTCTGGTGCGGTGGTCGTATTCGGCGGCGGGACCGGCCATCCCTGGTTCACCACCGACACCGCCGCCGCTCTGCGCGCAGCGGAGATCGGCGCCGACGTCGTCTTGAAGGGCAGCAAGGTCGACGGCATCTACACCGCCGATCCGCGCAAGGACCCCACTGCCACCCGGATCGGCCGGCTGACCTACGAGCAGGCCCTGGCTGGCCGCTATGGGGTAATGGACCTGGCCGCCTTCGAGTTATGCCGCCAAGCCGGCGTTGCCATCCGCGTCTTTGACATGACCGCTCCCGGCACCATCGCCGCGGCCCTCGGTCCCAACCCGCCCGGCACCCTCGTCGCCGGCTGAAACCACGGAGAATACCCATGTTCGATGCCGATATCGCTGACGCCAAGAGTAAGTTCGACAAGTCGCTTGTGGCGCTGAACAACTCGTTCGGCCACATCCGCACGGGCCGCGCTTCGCCGGCTATGGTCGAGCACCTGCAGGTCGATGCCTATGGCTCAATGATGCCGCTCAACCAGTGTGCTGCGATCACCGTGCCCGAACCGACTCAGCTCGCGATCAAGGCGTGGGACAAGACCCTGGTCAAGGCGATTGAGAAGGCGATCGTTGCCTCGAACCTGGGCATGGCCCCGAATAGCGACGGGCAGACCATCCGCCTGCAGCTGCCGCCGTTGTCGCAGGAGCGCCGCAAGCAACTCGCCGGTCAGTCCAAGGACGAGTGCGAGAAGAGCAAAGTTGCGATGCGCAGCATCCGTCGCGACGCGATCAAGCACATCGAGACGAAGGGCAAAGAGCAGAAAGCTTCTGAGGATCTAATCAAGAAGTCGAAGGAGAAGATCGACGCCATGCTCAAGGATCACGAGCAGCAGGCCGAGAAGCGGCTAGCGGAAAAAACGAGAGACATTCTCGAGGGCTGATTCAGCCTCTCCGTCGCGGTCGAGGCGGGCGGTCGACGACCGGTTTACGCCACCCCTTTTCCGCGCGAAACATTGATCTGGTACTCGACTAGCTTGCGATCGAGGGTGACCCGGTTGATGCCCAGTGATTTTGCGGCACGCAACTTGACGCCGCGTTCGCGGTTCAGCGTCCAGGCGATCAGGATCCGCTCGGCTGACACGGAAAGCAGGTTGAGGTCTGGGCTGGAAATCTCGGCGTAGCGCTCCAGGGCGTGTTTGAGGAATTGATCAGGCGGCTCCTGGGGTGGCGACGATGCGACCCGGGACGCGGCATAGCTGCGTACCGTTGCTGGCACCAGTTCGTCGATGAACACGCCTGCGGGGGCAAGGACCACCGCCTTGTGGATGCAGTTCTCCAATTCGCGGACATTGCCGGGCCACGGATAGGACACCAGCAAGTCGATCACGCTGCGCGGCACTTCTTCGACGTTTTTGTGCTCCTCGCGGTTGTATTTCTGCAGGAAGTGGTTGACCAGCAGGGGGATGTCCTCGGGCCGCTCGCGCAGCGACGGGACGACCAAGGTGACCACATTCAGCCGATAATAGAGATCTTCACGGAAGCGTCCGACGCGTACCTCGGCTGCCAGATCGCGATGAGTGGCGGCGACAATCCGCACATCGATCGGCATGGGCGAATGGTCGCCGACCCTGGTGATGGTCCGTTCCTGCAGGGCACGCAGCAGCCGAACCTGGGTTTCCGGGCTGATTTCACCGACCTCGTCCAGGAAGAGGGTTCCGCCATTTGCGACTTCGAACAACCCTTTGCGTTCGTGGTCGGCGCCAGTGAAGGCACCTTTGGCGTGGCCGAACAGCTCGGATTCCAGTAACGAGGGCGCGAGCGCGCCAGCGTTGATCGACACCATCGGCTTGTGGGCGCGGTGGCTATGATTGTGGACCAGCCGGGCGAGCAGTTCCTTGCCGGTGCCCGTCTCGCCTTGGATCAGAACAGTCGCTGAAGACGCGGCGGCGCGCGCGGCGCTCTGGATGAGCGCATTCATGATTCCGCTGTTGGACAGGATCTCGCTCTGGCGCACCTGGGTGCTCAGCGATTCCCGCAGGACGAGGTTCTCCTCGGCCATTTCGCTGACCTCCAACTGGACGCGCAGGCGGTCCATGCACCACCGGGACAGGACATCGACGAGGAAGGCGGCGGCGTCCTCGCTGTCGCGATGACTGACCATCAGGATGGCGATCGGCACATTACCGTCGCGGAGTTGCCGCGCTACGACGGGCAGACTGTCGGTCGCAATCGGCGCGGTGGCAGGAGTGGCTAGGGCGGCGATCTCATCGGCGCTGTCGGGCGGATCGCCAACGAGGAAGGTACCGGCAGGAGACAGGTGGCCGGGCCGGCACTGCAGCCAGATGCCGCCGATGGTCTTCCATCCCTTCACCTCATGCCAGAGGCGGTCGAGGATCAACCGCGGGCCGACAGCGGGGTCCAGCATCTGGAGAACACCACCAACACGGGTTGGCCAGGTATGCACGTAAACGCCTCCACGCCGCGGAGCTGCGGCTGTGCATCCGTGTTGCACATGTCGTGCCGATGCTGACTCAAGTCGCAGCAATGCTTTATGGCGCCACTGCTGCCTTTTGCAGCAGACGTCGCGCATATCGCTTGCTCGAAAAAGACGCAAGTGCTGCGTCAGGTGAGAAGCAGTCGCAGTGCTCCAGCCGCGGCCAGGACGACCACGACAATTTCAAATGCGCGTTGGGGTATATGCGGCACCAAGCGCCGTCCGACCAGCGAGCCGACCACCACTGCCGGGATCAGGTAGGCATCCATGAGCAGCGTCTGGGAGGTGATCATCATCTTCGTGTCGTGTCCCATCTTCCCGAGCATGATGTAGAGCGGCACCTTCAGCAGATTCACCACGAAGAAGAACCAGGCTCCGGCGGCGATGAATTCCTCCTTGGGCATACGCTGGGCGAGCAGGTAGATGTTCATGACCGGGCCGGCGGCATTGGCGAGCGTGGTGGTGGTGCCGGCGATGATGCCGACACCGGCGCCGGTGATGCGGTTCGGCGGATCGATGTGCTTGCGCCACGTGCGCCACAGATGGACGAGGATCATGGCCATCACCGTGCCTCCAATGACCGGATTGAAGTAGTGCGCAGGCATGCGGAAGATCAGCATGGCACCCACGCCCATGCCAATCAGCACCCACGGCAGTAGTTGCCAGAGATGGTGAACGGCCGGATTGCGACGGTATAGCCAGACCGCCATGATGTCAGCGCTGATCAGCAGCGGCAGTAAGGCTCCAACTGAGAGTAGCGAGTTCGGGGCCATCACCCAGGCCAGCCAGGGAACGGCCAGGAAGCCGAGCCCGGGAATGCCGGTTTTGGCGGCCCCCACGACCAGGGCGATGCCGATGGCATTCGCCCAATGCCACGGGGTCGGCAGCAGCTCGATCACGGCGATCCAACTACCCGGCTCACGCGCGGAACTCGACCCCGGTCAGCTCGCGGAATGCTTCCAGGTATTTCTGACGCGTGCGGCTGACCACTTCCGGAGGCAGGGGGATGCCGGGTCCATTCTTGTCGAACTGCACCGATTCCAGCCAGTCGCGCAGGTACTGCTTGTCGTAGCTGTCTTGTCCACGTCCGACTGCATAGCGGTCAGCTGGCCAGAAACGTGAACTGTCCGGAGTCAGGACCTCGTCGGCGAGCACGATCCGGCCGTCCGGGTCGGTGCCGAACTCAAACTTGGTGTCGGCGATGATCACGCCCCTGGCGCGAGCATGGTCGCGGGCTCGGCGGTACAGTTCGATGCTGTGACGTTCTATCACGTCGGCGTTAGCGCCGATGATGCTTCGGGCGCGGTCCGGACTGATGTTCTCATCATGGGTGCCCATCTCGGCCTTGGTCGAGGGGGTCCAGATCGGCTGGGGGAGTTCTGCCGATTCGGCTAGATCGCTCGGCAGGGAGATATCGCAGATCGTGCCTTTGGCCTGATATTCCTTCCAGCCAGACCCGGCAACATAGCCGCGTACGATCGACTCGATCGGCTGGATCTTCAGTCGGCGAACCATCAGGGCCCGGCCGGCTAGCTGCTCGCGCTCTTTGCGCACTTCGCCTGGCATGGCCCCGACGTCGCTGGTGACGACATGGTTTGGGCAGACCTCACGCAGCAGGTCGAACCAGAACAAAGACAGGCTGGTCAGGATGCGACCTTTGTCGGGGATCGGCGTGGCCATCACCTTGTCAAAGGCGCTGATGCGGTCGGTGGCAACGAACAACAGGTGGCGTTCATCGACCTCCCACACATCGCGCACTTTTCCACGAGCCAGCAGGCGCAGTCCAGGGACCTGGCTCTCCAACAGTTCAGGCATCAGCGGATTTCCAGCTGACTCTGCAGTTCTCTGTCGAACAGCGCCAGTCCGTATCTGCGCAGGGCGCCGCGGTAGGCATCGGCTAGTGGACCTTCGGCCAACCCGTCGCGCGAGGCCAGTTTCAACTCGCCGAGCTGGATGAGGCGAACGCGAGGCACATCGGCCTCCCAGGCAGGTTCGGCGGCAACCACCGCCAGGGGCCGCGAAGCCAGGCTCAGTGACCCAATCAGGACGGCATCGCCAGACTGCCCGTCTGGTTCGGCTGGCGTGGACGCCAGTTTGGCGGACAGCTGCTGGGGCTTGGTTGTCAGGGCGGTGTTCCACGGCTTGGCGGCATCGGAAGCCACCCACACGGCGAGGGATCCCGGACCCTGGGCTGTCAATTCCGTGCGCAAGGCGGCGGCAGCCTCCATCAGTGACTTGTAGGCGCGACGACCGGCAACGTGGCGGATGACCTGGGGACGGACGGCCTCCAGTTCCTGGAAACCGGGCTCGCGGCGCGATTCCAGGCGCATGATCACCACGTGGCCTGTGCTGGTGACCAGCGGCTGCGAGAGGAATCCTACCTCGTGGTCGCGGCCGAAGAGCCGCATCACGTCTTTGACCGTACCGAGGGCGCCCAGGTCGACCGTACCGGGAGTCCGGTCGTCGATGGCGAGATCAGCGATTTTGAGCTTGGCCTCGGTCACAGAGGCGCGGAATTTGGCTGGATCCTTCTCCGCTTCGAGCTCTTCGGCGCGTTGGTTGAACGCCTCGACCAGCAGTTGGGCCTGAACCGTCCCGCGCTCGGCGCGGATTTTTCCCACGACATCGGCCTTGACCGCCTCGAACGGCTTGGCTTCTGGCGGCTTGGAGGGATCCTTGGGATCAGGCTCGCCCAGGAACTGGTCCTTGTGGCTGTTGTACCAAACGGTGGCGTCGGCATCTGAGACTTCGATGGTCGCGCCCAAGGCGTCGCGATCGGCCCAGGCAACCGCTAGGCCAACCCCGGCTGGTCGGGTGAAGGTGGTCCCACGCATCCGCTCATAGGCGGTGGCGATCTCTGGGTCGTCCGCCTTAACCTCGGCCAGGAAGCGGGCTCCCGACAGCACGACTTCCACCATTTCGGCGCGATCGCCGCGGACGGACGCCATATCAGCGGCGATGGCGCGCGGCACCGCTGGAGCGATGGCCGAACGGATGTAGAGGCTGTCGCGGGCTGCGCGTTCAGCAAGGTACCGGCGCAGATCTTGGCGGGCAACTTGGTCGTTGCCACCTTCGTGCTCGCGCAGCGCATCAAGGTAGGTGCGTCCCTGGCTGCCTTCCAAAGGCGTGGCCAGGAACTCCTGTTCGATGCGTTCCAGGGCGGCGCCTTTGGGCATCAGGCTGCGGCTCTCGCCGAACCGGGCCATGCGCAAATCAGCGGCATAGGCCTCCATCGGGCTCTCGACCCACGGCGGCTGGGCGAATTTGCGCTGATATGAGTTGCCGTTCTGGTTGAGCACGCGCTCCATACGCTCGGCCACCTGCATGCGGTGGATGACTTCGCCTTCGGCGATGCCGTTGACCTTCTGGGCCGGAGCGAACACCAGCGAGAACGAGGCACCAACGCCAAAGATCAAACCGACGACGCAGACCATGACCCAGATGAACGCCTGCTGGCCGAAGCTCAGTTGTTTGGCTGGCGGTTGCTGGGGGTCCACCTTGCCATCGGGCACGGCGTCTTTGATCGGAGGCAGGGCGGGTGGCTTGGTCGTGTCAGTCATGTGAGGGGGAGGATGCTAGAGCGGCGGAAGAGGAGGCAATGGCGGTAGCCGACCTGCATCCGTGGTGGAAGCCTGGCGACCCTGGGACTGGAGGAACAGCGACGATCCTTCAGGGTAGTATCATGTCCGCTGAGATTGAATCCTTCCTGCAAGCCCATGCCTCTGAGGCATCCGTGGCCACCGTACTGTACGCCGGAGGTGAGAGCTTGTGGGAGTGCCATCGTTCAGTCCCACCTGCCGGTGCGGTATGGGGCCGTTTCCTGGTCGCCATGGGGGAGGTTGCCGCCGAGCGTCTGGGCGATGATGCCGCTGCTGCCCGCTGGTTCCGTCGCTGTCTCGATGCCGAGCCCGTTCATCGCGACGTAGAGGCCTGTGTCGCAGCCGGCCATGGCCAGGGGGTGCTGTGGGAACGTGCGGGCGATCTCATCCGGGCTATACCGGCCTATCGTGCCGCCGCCGCCGAAGGGTTTCGCTGCGCGTCGGTAACCCCGCCGACGTTGCGGGCTGCGGTAGCTGCCATTCGCGTAGGCTTTCAGCGGGCCGAGACCCTGACTGATGCGGATGCCAGCTTGGCCAAGCAGAGCTGGCTGGGCTGGACGTGGCTGCATCTGCACGAGCCTGGCGCTATCGATGATGCCCTGGCCCAGGAACTGGGCCGGCAGCTCTGCTCCTTCCTGCTGCCAGAGGACGATCCGACCCGTCTGGCGGCATGCTGGCGGGACTGGCCTCCGCATGTCCTAGGCGGGTGGCGCGACACCGATGCGGCATGTTTGCTCGCCCTCTTCCAGCTAGCGGCGACGGCAGCTGACCAGCACCTTGCCGATGAGGGGGGTGGAGAGTCCTACCGCCTGCTGGCCGCCGCAGCGTCTGGTTAAGAGCCGGTGAGCGTCTATCTGGTATCCATTGTCTCATCACGTGTGCTTGCCATGCAGCTTCCCGTCACCACAACCGCGACGTACACGGAGGTTCCATGGCCGGCAAGTCGACAGGTACCAAGCGGATCGAAAAACCGGTGGCGGCAGAACGGCCGGCACCCAGGCCCGCCTCCAAGCGGGATTCGGAGACCCAGCCGATCACGGCCGGACTGCCGATGGACGCCCAGGGTGTGCGCGCTGACTTTGACCGCCACTTGGCGATCAGTCTCGGCCGCGATGCGCTGAGCGTCAACAATCGCTACCGCTACACCGCGATGGTCATGGCGGTACGTGACCGTCTGATGGAGCGCTGGAAAAATACCCACGCCGCCTACTACCAAAGCGACTGCAAGCGCGGTTACTACCTGTCGATGGAATTCCTCATGGGCCGGGCGTTGGGCAATGCGTTGCTCAACCTGGACCTTGAGCCCGCCATCCGCACGGCCCTGCGCGACCTCGGTATGAAGATTGAGGACCTGCAGGAAGAAGAGGCGGATGCCGGCCTCGGCAATGGTGGCCTCGGCCGCCTCGCCGCCTGTTTCCTGGACTCGTGCGCCACCCTCCAATTGCCGGTCTTCGGCTACGGGTTGCGCTATGAGTACGGCATGTTCCGCCAGCGTATCGTCGATGGTGTGCAGATCGAAGAACCTGAGCGCTGGCTTGCGTACGGCAGTCCGTGGGAATTGCAGCGGCCGGAATACACCCAGCGGGTCAAGTTCGGCGGACGCACCGAGTTCTACAACGACGAGCGCGGCAAGACCCGCCTGCGTTGGGTCGGCACGAATGACGTGCTGGCGGTGCCCTACGACATGCCGGTGCCTGGCTATCGCAACGGCACGGTCAACACTCTGCGCCTGTGGCGTGCCGAGGCGCTTGAGGACTTCGATCTCTCGAACTTCAACAAGGGCGACTACCAGGCCGCCATCGACGAAGGCGCCGCCGCCGAGAACATCACCCGCGTCCTCTATCCCAATGACAAGAGCCAGAACGGCAAGGAACTGCGCCTGCGGCAGCAGTACTTCCTGTCCTCGGCGAGCTTGCAGGACATCGTCCGCCGCTGGGCCAGCGTACACGGGCACGACTTCAAGGGATTCGCCGATAAGAACGTCTGCCAGCTCAATGACACCCATCCGACGGTAGCTGTCGCCGAACTGATGCGGCTGTTGATGGATGAATACGGCCAGGGCTGGGATGAGGCGTGGACAGTGACCACCCGCGTGTTCGCCTACACCAACCACACCCTCCTGCCTGAAGCGCTGGAGAAGTGGCCGGTCGAGATGTTCCGCAAGCTGCTACCGCGTCCTCTCGAGATCATCTTCGAGATCAATGCGCGCTTCATGCGCCTGGTCGCCAACAAGTGGCCCGGCGATACCGCCCGCCAGGCCCGCATGTCGATCATCGAGGAGGGTAGCCAGCCGCACGTGCGCATGGCCTACCTGGCAATCGTTGGCAGCTACTCGGTCAATGGAGTAGCCGCTCTTCATACCGACCTGCTGAAGGCCGGGCTGTTCCGCGATTTCTGTGAGCTGTGGCCGTCGAAGTTCAACAACAAGACGAACGGCGTGACCCAGCGGCGCTGGATGGCCCTGTGCAATCCGGGCATGTCCCAGCTGATCGATGGAGCCATCGGCACTGGCTGGCGCACCGACCTGTCGCAGCTGCGCCAGCTGACGCCCAAGGCCAAGGACAAGGCCTTCCGCGAATCGTGGATGGCGGCGAAACGCGCAAACAAGGAGCGGCTTGCCGAAGTCGTCCGACGCGAATGCGGCGTCGAATTCCCGGTCGACGCGCTGTTCGATATCCAGGTCAAGCGCATCCACGAGTACAAGCGCCAGTTGCTCAATGCCCTGCACGTGGTGCATCTGTACGCCCGCATCAAAGCAGGCGACACTGCCAACTGGACCAAGCGCTGCGTGCTGTTCGGCGGCAAGGCGGCGCCGGGCTACCAGATTGCCAAGACGATCATCCGGTTCTGCTCGCACGTCGCGGCGGTCATCAATGCCGACCCCGACTGCAAGGATCTCCTAAAGGTCGCATACCTCCCGGACTACCGCGTTTCGATGATGGAAAAGATCTGTCCCGCTGCTGATCTGTCCGAACAGATCAGCACGGCCGGCAAAGAGGCCAGCGGCACTGGCAACATGAAGTTCATGATGAATGGGGCCCTGACCATCGGTACTCTTGATGGCGCCAACATCGAGATGCGCGAAGAGGTAGGCGACGAGCACTTCTTCCTCTTCGGCAAGACCACCGAGGAGATCCACGACATGCGTGCGGGGTATGACCCGAAGGTAATCGTTGCCGAGGACAAGAACCTCGCGCGGGTCATCGACCTGATCCGTAGCGGCCACTTCAATCAGTGCGATGCCGGCATCTTCGATGACATCATCCACACCCTGGTCGACTGGGGTGATTACTGGATGGTCTGCGCCGACTTCGCCGACTACGTCAAGGCGCAAGAGAAGGCGGCCGCATTGTACCGCGATCGCGATCGTTGGGCGGTCAGTTCCATACTGAATACCGCGGCCAGCGGCAAGTTCTCGACCGATCGCACGATTGGCGAGTACAATCGTGAGATTTGGAAGCTTCCGGCGGTGCCGTCTCTGCCGGTCTGAGGATCTGGCCTTCCGCTTCCCAGGGGTGGTGCCAAGCACCGCCCCTGAGATCGCCTGATTGCCCCGCCATTGCCTCGGGGCTCATAGCCGTAGGACTGCGCCTACGTCCGCACGGACGTTTGCTCATACGCCCCTGACCCCGACCCCCCTGTGGCAATGATGGGGGCAATGGACCCATGCTTTACGCTCTCCACGGCTTCACCGAGACCGACGAATCCTGGGCTGAGACCCTCTCGCGTGACATCCCAGATGTGCGCTGTCCGTTGCTGCCCGGACACGGCGGCAAGCCCTGTCCCACTGGCGTAGACATCGGTCGCGTGGCTGCCGATCTGGTCGCTGGCTGGCCTGCTGGGCCCGTCGATGTTCTGGGCTACAGCATGGGTGGTCGACTGGCGGTGCGGTTGGCCCTTGATCATCCGAAGCGAGTTCGTCGCCTCATTCTGGTTAGCTGCCATCCGGGCATCCGCGATCCGCAGGAGCGGGCGTTGCGCCGTCGCCGGGACGAATCCCTGGCCCAGGTGCTTGAAGAGGACGGCATTGGCGCCTTCATGGCGTGGTGGGAGACCCAGGCGGCCCTGCGCCCCCATACGCCCTTCCCGGCAGCAGTCGCCGAGAGTGTTCGCGCTAGGCGCCTGAACCAGGATCCGCATGGCCTCGCCTCGTGCCTGCGCGCCATGGGTGGTGGAGCTACCGAACCGGTCTGGCATCGCCTCGGTGAGCTGCGTATGCCGGTCTTACTACTTTCGGGTGCCGCTGACACTCGGTACATGCGGCTCATGGAAGAGATGTCTGCGTCCATCGCGGATCACCGCCGGGACGTAGTTTTGAAGAGTGGACATGCTGTCCACCGGGAGCGTCCCCAGGTCGTGGCACAGATGGTCGGTGCCTTTCTGATGGCTTGAAGACAACCTGAAAGCAGTGCGCGGGGGAGGAAGCGGACCGGTCCTGGACCGGTTTGGGGCGCTTTGGCTGGACCCGGCGACCCTCAGAATAGGTGATTTCGCCCTAAACCCTACCAGATAAGTCGCTTCTGTCGACCTCAAGCGGCAGACGCCCTTGAAAAACGCTTGCCTCGGCCGTAGGGTTCGCCATCGACCCCGTCCAGGCCTTCCGCCCGGTCGCCGAGGAATGAGCATGACCCTGACCCTCGACTTCACCAACTGCCTGTCCGAAGCCATCGGAGCAACCCATGGGCTGACCAAGTCCGAGGTCGAGACGCTCGTCGCGAAATTCCCCAAACACCACGAGAGCATCGAGGAGATGCGGAGCAACGGCGAAAGCGCGTTCTTCGATCTGCCCTACCAGGACACCGGGGAACTCAAGGCGGCCCTAAAGAAGCACCAGGGCAAGTGGAACGACTTGGTCGTGGTCGCCACCGGCGGCAGTGCCTTGGCCGCCCGCACCCTGCTGGGTGCCCTCGGCCATTACGCCTACAACCTGCTTGAGCCCAAGTCGCGCAAGAGTGGCCCGCGTATCCACATCCTCGACAATGCGGATCCGGTGATTGCGACCCAGCTGTTGGATGTGCTCGATCTCAAGAAGACCCTGTTTCAGGTTGTCAGTCGCGGCGGTTTAACCGCGGAGACCAATGCCCTGTTCCTGTGGGTGGCGGATCTCTTGCGCAAGAAGGTCAGCAAGACCGCAGTGTCCAGCCAGGTGATCTTTGTCACGGACCGCGACAAGGGACCGCTGGCTGACATCGCCAAGCTGGAAAAGATCGATGTCCTGCACAACCCGCCAAATCTTGCCGGCCGCTATGGGATCCTCGGATCGGCCGGTCTGTTCGCTGCTGGGTTGGCCGGTTTCGACCTGAGCGCCCTGCTTGCCGGCGCTGGGGACATGGACAAGCGCTGCCGCCATGGCGATCCATACAAGAACCCGGCGTACATGCACTCGCTCACGCATTACCTGCTGACGCGCAAGCGGCGCAAGACCATGCACGTGACGTTCGCCTTCAGCAACCGGCTGCATGCGGTCGGTCTGTGGTACAACCACCTCTGCTCAGTCAGCCTGGGCAAAATGTTGAATCGCAAGGGCAAGGCAGTCCACGTCGGCCCCAGCCCCGTCGCGGCGCTTGGCTCGTTCGACCTGCATGGCCAGCAGCAATTATTCTCCGAAGGCCCGTTCGACAAGGTGGTGACGTTCATTGTCGCCAAGAACCACGGGGCCACTGCTATTGCTCCGCACCTCTATCCGAAGGTAGAGGCGTTGACCTGGCTCAAGGATGCGCAGTTCGACAGCATCCTTGAGAAGGCCTATGTCGGCTGCGAGCACCAACTGACGGCTGCTGGCCGACCGAACATGACGGTCACCGTCGACAATGTCGATGAGGCTCATGTCGGTGGACTGATCTACATGCTGCAGCTTTCCACGGCGATGAGCGCGGAGTTGTATGGCATCGACCCTTTCGATGCTCCTGGCGTCGAACAGGGCAAGCAGGCGACCTTCGCGCAGTTCGGTCGTCCGGGCTTCGAGGATCTTGCCAAGCGTCTGAAGGATCACCGCGCCAAGCCGCGCCGGACCTGCTGAGCAGGGGAGCCAAACATGGAATTCATTCGCGACCTGCTGTGGCTGTGGATCCTGGGTGCCCTTGGCGGTGCCGGGTATATCCTGTGGGCAGTCTACGTGCGTGGCCCGGTGGCCGCATCAGGGGGGGCTGTCCGTCCACCCCAGTCGATCACCACCCGTCGGACGCCAGGCGCACCTCCGGTGGCCCGACCGGCAGGGCCGTCAGCCGCATCACCTGCCCCGGCGAGGACAGCCCAACCACCGGTCGCCGAACATCAGCGCCGTGGTTCGGCTCCGACCGTCAAACTGCCTGCGGAGAGCGCAACCGACCGCATCCGCAAGCCGACTGGGGACGAGCAGGCTGCAGCCGATCTTTTCGGCGGTCTCTCGGCCGCCAAGGCCAAAGCGGATGCCGCACCACCCAATATCGTCCCTGGCCCACCCCAACTGGCCATGCCTAAGGATATCGCCGAGAAAGTTCAGCGCCTTGAAGAGCGCGGCTTTCACGTCGGCACCGGCAAGACCGACCCGCCGCACCCGCCTGCGCCTCTCATTCCTGCCCAACCCAAGGCGGATGCCGCAGCGGTCGCCGATGGCGAGATTCCCGGCCAGGCGCGCAGCCAGACCGCCGAGTTGGATGACATCCTCAAGCGCATCGATGCCGTGCTTTCGGAATCGGGTTCTCCCGCCTCAGAGGCGACCTTGACCAATCAGCAGGGGGAAAGCCACCAGACCATGCCCCTGCCGACTGTGCATACGTCACCGCCGACCGAGAAGCTCGATCGCAAGGCAACCGACCCGAACCAGCAGAAGCTGTTCTAGGTCGTCATGGTGCGCCGCGCGGGACCCTGCCCCCCGCCGGTCCAAGCCCAGGGCTGCACCAACGGGCCCAACGATCGTCACCGGACCCCCGTACCACCATGATGCTGCGTCTGCTGGTCGTCCTCGCGCTGTGTGCCGTCGCCGGCTGCAGCCATCGTGATCCCCTCAACCCGTTTGTCGGGCCGGCAGCCCCGCAGCCATTCCCGTGACTACCTCCATCGAGATTGCCGCCCGTGCCATCCGCTTGGTGACGGTCGAGGATGGGAAGATCACTGAGTTGAAGTCGGTACCCTGTGATGCCGGCGCTGATCCAGTGCAACTGATTGCCGGGATCCTGCCTGCCAAGGCAGGAGCGGTGCGCGTGCTGGTGTCAAACGAGGACATCCTGGTTCGTCTAATCATCCAGCCGCCCTGTCCGCGCGAACGTCTGGACCGCGTCATCGGCTTTGAATTGACCGGTGGGGGCGATAGCGATTCCCCCTTGGCCGATTGGCTGGTTGTACCAGGGTTCGGCAGTGGCGACTTCCGCGTGCTCGGCCTAGCAGCCAAGCGTGGATTGGTCAAACGTCTGCAACAGGCCGTGCAGTTGGGCGGGGCTCGACTAGAGGCGGTTTCCCATCCAGCGGTCGGGCTCTACCATGCCTGGCGAGCAGCCGGTGGCCTGGGCGACGCCCTACTCGCCGATGTTGGCGGGACTGCCACACACATCGCCATCGTCCGCCAGGATGAGTTGGCCCTCTTCAGAACCCTTGCCGTCGGCATGGACACCCTGGTTGACCAGATCGCCGAGTTGCGCAGTTTGCCTCAGCCAGAGGCTGTCCGCCTGGTGACCCAGCTACGTTCGTCCAGCCCGGAAGAGCTCCAACATCTGGTGAAGCGTCAAGCCGGGCAGGTGGCCGTTGCCATCTCCGGTGTGATCAAGTTCGCCAAAGCCCAGCTGCAGATCGATGACTGGCAGCCCTCAGCCATTGCCCTTGCCGGAGGTGGAGCGCTTGTGCACGGCTTTGCTGATGCGGTTGCCGAACGAGCCGGAGTGGCCTGTAAACCATTCAACCCGTTCGCTTCGCTAAAGTCGACCTTGCCGAGTGAGCGCATGGATGCGTGCTCGGCGTTGCCAAGTGCGTGGTCCGCGGCGATCGGCGCAGCCATAGCGAAGCCGGCCTTGGATGCCCTCGCGGATCAGCGGCGGGCTGCTGCCCGGTTCTGGGCCACTGACGGGATCCTGCGCGTTGGGGTGGCCTTGACCGCAGCGCTGGTGCTAGCCGCGCTGGCCTTGAACGAGCGCGTGATCTGGCAAGCACAGGCTGATGCCGAACGCCTCGGAGCGGAAGGCGGCGGTCTGGTACCGGTTGCCGAGCGCAAACTGGCCGAGGTGGATGCCCTTGAGAAGGGTCGGCTTCGCGATGCCAACCGGATATCCTGGCTTAGCGGGGAACATCGCGCCAGCCGCGTCTCCGCCGAGATTCTCTCAGCCGTAGCCTCGATCCAGCACCCCGAGAACTGCCCGGTAGCCCTGACCGCCTATCGGGTTAAGCGGGGTAATGGCGGACTGGTGATCGAACTGGAAGGATTCTCTCAAAGTGTTGGGCGCTTGCGCAACAGTGATGTCCTCCACGTCTTTGAGAAGGGACTGCGCGACACCTATGCACCGATCGCGTCACTGGAGGAGCGTCCACAGCCGATCGATCGCGATCGCCAGCGGTTCCATCTCGTGCTCAGTGTCCCTGACGCGAATCCGTGAGCGACATAGCGGAGCAGGTGCGCAGCCGGCTGGCCAGCGACCTGCCTGCTGAAATCGCCGAAGTCCTGTTGCCTGCACTGCGTTTGCGCGTGGCAGGTGGCCGGCTGTATGCGGTGCTACCGAATCGCATCTGGATGGACGCCTTCCGGCTCGGTGCCATGGAGGTGGCCGAGCGTACGGCGACCGCGGCGGGATTGACTTTGTCGGTCGCGATGCGTGAAGACGCGTCGCTGGAGGCCCAACGCACTCTTGACGGCTTCGTTGAGGACCCAGGCAACGCCCTCGCCCTGTCGGCCTGCCGACGGGTCGCCCGCGAGCCAGGAGTGGCGCATAATCCGCTGTATCTGCATGGCCCGGCCGGCACCGGCAAGAGCCACTTATTGGCGGCAGTAGCGGCCGAGTTCGCGGCCACCGCGGGCGAGGATGGGGCCGCACTGTGTACTGGCGACGAATTCGTCGCCACCTGGGCCCAGGCTTTGTCTGGGCGCGAACCGCATCCGCTTAAGGACCTGATTGCCTCAGCCTCGCTGATGGTCCTTGATGGCGTCGACGTGCTGTCAGGCCGGCAACTGGCCCAGGAGCAGCTCTTTCTGCTCGTCAACGAGGCGTTGGAACGAGGTCAGCAGGTGGTGGTCAGTGGCCGGGTTCCACCCCAACGTATTACCGACATGGAAGAACGGCTGACCACCAGACTGGGATGGGGACTGACCGTCGCCCTTGAACCACCCCAGCTGGAGACCCGCATCGCCGTGATCAAACGACTCAGTCCAGCTGCTGCCGAACTGGATCCGGGCGAACTCACCTCGCTGGTCGAAACCTGGGCTAGCGACATGCATGGCGTGGTCGAGCTGGCCGGCCGACTCGAGCTGGGCGAGCGACCAGATGCGACCGAGACCAGCTTCGACCGCATTCTGCAGGTGGTGGCTACGCATTACGGGGTCCGGCCGGGAGACATCACCGGTGCCGGACGGGCCAGACAGGTAGCTAGGGCGCGCCAAGCTGCATTGCTGCTCGGCCGCCGCCTGACCGGCCACAGCCTGGTCGCCCTGGGCGGCATGGTCGGCGGACGGGACCACTCGACCGTCCTCTACGGCATCAGACAGGCCGAAGAACGCAGCGAGGCGGATCCGCTCTATGCCCGTGAGATTGCGGACATCATGCGAAAGATCCGGGATTAGGACTTACTTCGCCGGCAGGACTTGGCGCATGAACTTCAGTTCATCGGCGAAGGCAGGATCCTCGGGGAAGTTCTTGGCCGCCAGTTCTGCTGCCATCAGCGCCTGACGAGGAGCCTTGTTCAGAGCGGCCCGCCAAGCGATCCAGAAGTACTTTGGTTTGTAGTGGACCTCATCGTCCCAGGCTTTGAGGACGGTGGCGTACCAGGCCGGATCGAGGCGTCGGGCGGCATCGCCGAGCCACTGCGAAGTCTGGTCGTACCAATCCTTGTCACCCCTCAGTTTGACAGCCTGCAGCAGGGTCCGCAGGGCCTTCTCGTCCTTGGTGATCAGCGCTCTGATAACGCGCACCAGATGCTCTTCCAGGCTGATGCGGGGGCCATCCAAGGCTGTGCCTCTGATAGCGGCTGTCGCCTCCAGGCAGGTGTCGGCGAGCTGGACGGCCCGCTTGCTGTCGAACTCGCTGCGGTCGCGATCGAACATGTCCATCAATTGGGTAGCCCAGTAGGATGGGCTGATCTTGATCCACCCGGCATCAAGCACGACCTGGGCGATGCCGCCAATGCGTCGGCGCGGCAGCTCGCTGAGGTTTGCCGGCTTCGGCGCAGCTTCCAGCAGGGCCTGATAGCGCTCTGCACCCAGCAGGGTGGCGTAGGTCTTGCCGGCCGAGGCGAAGCGGAAGAGCGCCTCGCCAGGCTCGTCGATGTCGCGGAAGGCGACGCGATCCAGCCACACCTGGGCGAAGCGTGCCGCCAGCTGTAAGTCTGGATCGGCAGCCAGATCGGCTGGCGAAGCCTTGTCGAGGCAGGCGATGGCGGTGCCGGCAAGCAGCTGCGTGATCCGGCGGAACTGCTGTAGGGAAGGGTGGTTGTCCCACAGATTCTGGTCGAAGTCCGGACCTTCAAGCCAGTCCCCGAGGGCGTTGAGGCCGGCGACCGGATGCTGCGCCGCATCGGGCTTGCCTTTGGCGGCTTGCTTGCGACCGAGTGCCTCGGTGAGCCGGTCGTTGAGCATGCTCAGTCCAGGGCGCAGGGCCCGCAGTGCCAGGTCACGCGCGTCGTGTCCGGCAAGGGTGCCGGAGAGCTGTGCGCTCACCTGCATGAGCGACGGACCAAGCTGCTTTTCCTGTGCCGGGATCTGGCGCTCCAGCAGATCCAGCGCTACTTCGCGGGCCTGATGCGCCTTGTCCGCATCGAACAAGTGTCCGATCAGCTCGACATTCATGTACAGGGCGGAGACCGGATCGCTCGCCGTCAGGTCGATCGCCTTCTGATGATACTCGGCGGCGAGAGCGTACTGGCCGGTGAAGCTGTAGAGCCCGGATAGTTCACGGAAGTTGGCAGTCTCCTTCTCTTCAGCTTGGCTGGAGGCGATCAAGGCGACCATCTTGGCAATGCCGCGCTGATAGGTCGAGAAGTGCCAGTCCTTCTGCACATCGATCATGATCCGAGCGTATTCGGGATCGGCGAAGATGCGGTAGGACAGACGCCACGGTCCTCGCTGATTCTCATCGGTGAAGCGCAGCATGACGCCCAGCCCGTTCGGGTCGAAAGCATCGCTGTCGTCGAAGTGCTTGTAGGCACGGCCCATGGCGTTCTGCAGTCCCATCTGCGGGTCGGCGTCAGTGAACTCCAGGGCCGGACCAGTCTGCAGGATGAACACGCGCCAAGCGTCGGAGCGTCGCTCGGCCCAGGCGCAGGCGGCATGGCCGGGCACGCCGATGACGTGGGCCGTGCGTCCCTGCCGTTCGGCGATCGTCTCGTACAACTCGGCCAGATCGTCGCAGTCGCCGCGGAAGACGCCTCCGGCAGCGTTCGCCAGGGTCTGTAGGGCGGTTTGATGGATGTCGCCCTTGTCCTGCTTGTTGCCGATCAGGGTGGGCCAGCGCGGATCCGGACTGTCGTAGACGTAGCGCAGTAGGTACTGGCCGATCAGGTCGAGATGTGCGGCATCGGGCAGCGAACGCGCGGCGTCGGCGAGGAAACGCTGACCTTCGTCCGAGCTGCCGTTGCGCGGTGGGGCGACGCAGCCGTGGACGGTCGCCAGCATCACCACATCGCCCAGCAGATCGGTCACCAGCATGTGGGCCGGCATCCAGTCGGTGACGTTGGGTGCACGGTTGCGCCGAGGCACGGCTGAGGCCCACACCCCGTCGGCGATGGTGATGCCTGCACCGGCGGTCCACGACGCGACCGGCATCCAGTCGTTGTCGACCTGGCGCCAGCTGCGCGCGCCGCGTGGAGCCAAGGTCGCGGCCTGGTCGAGCGGGTCGGCCCCGCCAGGCAGCTCGACCACGGTGACAATGGCGGGCATGTTGCCGAAATAGATCGGTTCCGGCTGGTCTGACAGCCACGCAGAACGGGCCGATCCTTTGACCATCCAGCCGCCCTTGCCGAAGGCGTTGCGTACTTCGGCCAGTTCACCAGCCGGACCGCTCCACCGCTTCACCGCCCGGGGACGTTCAGCCAGGCGGACTGCGGCCTCAATCCGATCGTCCAGCTGCACCGAGGGGAAGAACGTGCGCAGCCAGCCACTGCGCACCACGCGCCGGCAGAATTCCGGTGACGCATCGTCCAGTTCACCGCTGTAGGTGGTGCTGGTCAGCTTGTCGAGCACGGCTTCCAGCGCACGGCGCGCAGGCTCGTCCAGGCCGAGTTTCGGCAGGCTGGTTTTCAGCTCGGCGATCGCCGCTGTGAGGTCGGCTAGTTCGCCAGAGCGATCGGCGGCGGCCACCTCTTGCAGACGCAGGACGCCACCGCTAATCACCACCGCGTCAGCGCGGCGGAGATGCACACCTGTGAGGGGGCCTTCGGCCAGCCGCAGTCCGTCGCCGAGCTTGGCTTCCTTGGCCAGCGGAGCCAGACTCAGTAGCGTCTTGAGTGCATCAAGGCGACCACCTTCGACCAGCCTACGCTGGACCGTCACTGTACCGGCGACGGTCGACACCTGCGGTTGCCTCGACTCATCGATGCCGGAGAAGACCACCGCTTCAGAGGCGTCCTTGCCCTGCCACCACAGTTTGCCGTCGCGTTCGACCACCCCGGGCACATCCGGCAGGGCGCCCTTGAGATCGGCCACCGCCGGATCCAAGGCCGGTGGCGCAGGTGGCAGAGGAGCCTGGACGGTGTCGCCGATCGGCGTCGGTTTGACGACAGGCGAGGGCTTCGGTGCCGGTTCGGCAGCAGTCAGCAACGACATGCACAGAAGGGAGATGCTGATGTGTCGCATGGTGGTGACCTTCATGGCAGCGGCAGATAGGGCGTCTGGTCAAAGCGGTCGTCGAGGTCCTCGTAGACCGCGGTGACATCATCAATGGGGATGAACACGCGATAGCGGTGCGCTTCGGCGGCGAAGCGGTCCACCGCATCGGCCAGCAACATTTCGCGACGACCTTCACCGCTCCACTCCGGGCCGCTCTTGGCGAGCTGGTAGATCTTACGCGTCATGTCGGGCGACCAGTTGAGGCAGCGGACCTCACCGACCACCACTTCTTTGCGCACTTCGACGACCTTGAGCAGGAAGCGCTCGCCACGCCGCACGATCAGGGTCGCAACCCGCTGCTGCTTGGCGAGCGACTCCAGAACCTTGGTGATGGAACCGGGATTATCAGTGCCGGGAACGATGATCTTCTGATCTGCGCTCATACGGATCCGACGACGGTACGCTGGACGCAGGAGGCTGGAGGCTGGAGGCGGCGCATAGGATGGTCAGACGATAGGCGAACGTCAGGCTTTCCAATAGGTTCGCCTTTTGTACTGCCTATTGCGTTTGGCTGACCCGCCAGCCGTCTTACACGAGCTTGTCGCCCAGCTTCTTGGCGAGTCTGGTTCGCCACGCCGGGGCGTGGTCGGTCTTGACCGGGGCGAGGGATTCGACCAGGACCGCGACGCCGGGATTGCGTTCCAGGCTGGTGGCGTTGGCGGCGACGATCGTCTCGCTGGTGACGATTTCCTCGCCAACCACGCACAGGTTGGGCATCAGCGCGACGGTTGATCCGCTACGGACGATGTAGATCGCAGTGCGGCCCTCTTCAGCGCAGACGCGTTCGATGTCCTTGGGACCAGCCTCAAAGCGCAGTCCGAGCTTGGGTGACTCCAGCACGCTGGTGTAGAGCTCGTCGTACATCGGATCGATCAGCACCGGCGAGCCGCGCAGTTCGGCGAGCTTGGGGTCGTCATTGCGATCAGCCCAGCGGCGCGAGGCGCCCATCGCCTTGATGCGTCCGGCTCGGACTTTGTCCATCAAAACGCAGTGACCGAGGTAGTCATCCAGGCCGAGCGAACCGAGGATGCGGACTTGCGAGGCGTCAGCCGACAGGTGGCCACTGAGCTCCTGCCAGTTACGCACCCGCCCGGTATCGAGGACATCCAGCAGGGTGTTGTGGAACGCGTCATAGCAGGTCAGCGAGAGGTCGCGCTTGTGCTTGCGCAGGCAGGTCGGGGTGACCTCGTGCTCGGTGCCCATGAGCACGCCGCGCACGTCCTTCCAGGTGAAGTCGCATTGGTTGAACACCGCGCGCACCGGCTTGCCCGGCCTGGTGATGTCCAGCTGGAGGTGCAGGCACAGGGCCGCCTCGCGGACGTCGGCATCGGGATCGGCCAACCATTGGGTCAATAGGCCCTGCACGCCCTCCATCGGGGTGTAGCTGAGCCGCGGTTTGCCGTTCAGGGGTGGCAGCCGACGCATCCGCCCGAGGGCCAGTTCGACATCGCCGAGGTCGTGGCCGGCGCGATCGGCGGTCCGCATGGTCGCGTCGGCGTCGCCGTCATGGTCGTCCCATAGATCGATCAGCCCCTCTTCGAACTTCACCCGGCGCTTGTCTTCTTTGATCAGGCGACGCAGGTGCGCGACCAGCTCGGGCTTCAGCCAGGCGAGCTGAACCAGCCGCTTAAGGACATCGTCAAACGAGCCGCCCTTGGGTGGGACGGCGATAAGGACCGGTTCAGTCATGAGGGCGGACATGATGGAAACTGGCGTTCGGGGGCAATCCCTGGTACTGGTCCGAGCGGTTACTTTTCCCGTTTGGCGGGGATGCCAGTCAGGATGGTTTCGGCGATGCGCAGGCCGTCGAGCCCGGCCGAGACGATGCCGCCAGCATAGCCCGCACCTTCGCCGGCCAGCCACAGGCCGGGGATCGAGCTTTCCAGAGTGTCGGGGTTGCGCTCGAAGCGCACCGGGCTGCTCACCCGCGCCTCGATGCCGACCAGGGTACCATGCTGGAGGAAGCCTGGAATAACCCGTTCGAAATAGCGCAGTGCAGCGCTGATCGCGGTCACCGTCGCCGGCGGCAGGATGCGGTCGAGTCGGCCCGGCCGAAGTCCGAAGCGATAGCTGGTGGCCTGCGGAATGGGGCCCGCCTCGCCGCGGACAAATGCAGCCGCTGACTGCGCCGGGCAGGCAAGATCACTGCCGCCCGCAGTAAAGCAGGCCTGTTCTAGCCGATCGACCACATCGAAGCCTGACAAGGGATCATCGCGGTGATCGTCGGGTTGGTTGACGATCAGCCCAGCATTGGCGAAGCCTGAGGCGCGGGCGTAGCGGCTCATGCCATTGGTCGAGAGATGTCCGCGGTCGCTGGTCGCCGCGATGATCTCGCCACCGGGGCACATGCAGAACGTCGTCACGCTCTGCGCTTTCAGGTGCTCCGGCGGCCGCGAGACCAGATTGTACTCGGCGGCATGCAACAGATGACGCGGGTAGTCCTTGCCGGCGATGCAGCCGTACTGGCCGAGATCGATGACGCTCTGGTCGTGTTCTATGCGGCAGCCGAGTTGAAACCCCTTTGCCTTGTGGACGGCTCCGGCGCGGGCGATCTCGGTGATCAGGGCGCGGGCGCTGTGGCCAGGGGCGATGATGGTTGCCGGTGCGGTCAGTTCCTCGCCAGTGCGCAGACGAACGCCGTTGCAGCGTCCCTGCGAAGTCAGCAGTCCAGTCACCTCGGCGTCCCAGCGGAACGTGCCGCCGTGATGAATGATCATCTGACGCAGGCGTTTACACATGTGTGGCAGGATGTCGCTGCCGACATGCGGGTGATGCCGCCATAGGATATGGCGAGGAGCCCGCGCGGCGACGAAAGCCTCCAGCAGGAAGCGCATGCGCCGGTCCTTGACCCGGGTGTACAGTTTGCCGTCGCTGTAGGTGCCCGCCCCGCCTTCGCCGTACAAGTAGTTCGAATCCGGATCGAGTTCGCGCCGCTCGTGCATGCGTTCGAGGTCGGCTCCGCGGCGCTCGACATCGCGGCCGCGATCCAGCACCACTGGCCTGCAGCCATGCACGGCAAGCAGATAGGCC
>ENA-ORBV01003855-ORBV01003855.1-microbial-mat-metagenome-genome-assembly--contig:-NODE-3855-length-29490-cov-6.326012_pt1 | contig 29490 bp, 27 predicted proteins | sample MGYA00237777_ERZ505514 | MGnify/ENA primary metagenome ERZ505514 (study PRJEB26160, sample SAMN06269048) | microbial mat metagenome | isolation source: Oligotrophic lake microbial mat | place... | reverse complement strand
GGAGGGGACGGTAAGGGTCAGGACTTTTCACCGCTGGCCGAGCCGATCCGCAAAAACGCCCGCGCGGCGATCCTGATCGGGCGTGATGCTGCACTGATCCGCGCGGCACTCGAATCCTGCGGCGTCGCGCTGTTTGATGCCAGCGACATGTCCCACGCCGTGGCACTGGCGATGCGCCAGGCGCACTCGGCCGATGCCGTGCTGCTCTCGCCGGCCTGCGCCAGCTTCGACATGTTCGACAACTACCGGCACCGTGCACAGGTGTTCCACGACGCCGTCCAGGCCCTGGCTGACGACCAGGGCATCGTGCTGGAGGGGTCGGCATGAGTTTCAAGACCATCGGCGCCGGCATCTGGCCGCAGGCATGGACACGCGAACAACGGCTGCCGGTGCGGCTGGGTCGCGCGCGCAGCGCCGACCTGCAGTCGCCGGTGCGACTGCAGAGTTTCGACCAGGTGCTGGTATGGGTCACGGTCGCTTTGCTGGCCTGGGGCTTGGTGATGGTGTATTCGGCCACCATTGCGATGCCGGACAACCCGAAATTCGCGCGTTACGCGCATACCCATTTCCTGGTTCGCCACTTCCTGTGGCTGGCGGTGGCGTTTGTCGCCGCTCTGATCGCGTTCCAGATTCCGGTGGCGAAATGGGAAAAGATGGCGCCCTGGTTGTTCGTCATCGCATTGCTGCTGTTGTGCGCGGTGCTGCTTCCGCAGCTGGGCAAAGGCGTGAACGGCGCGCGACGCTGGCTGGTCATCGGGCCCATCAGTTTTCAGCCCTCGGAACTGGCCAAGTTTGCGGTGCTGCTGTATGCGGCCGACTACATGGTGCGCAAGATGGACGTCAAGGAGCGCTTCTTTCGCGCCGTGATGCCGATGGCCGTCGCCGTGGCCATGGTCGGTGTATTGCTGCTGGCCGAGCCCGACATGGGCGCGTTCATGGTGATCGCCGTGATCGCGATGGGCATCCTGTTTCTGGGCGGCGTCAATGCGCGCATGTTCTTCGTGATTGCCGCGATCCTCCTCGTCGCGTTCGCGCTGATGATCCTGCTCAGCGACTGGCGGCGTGAACGGATCTTCGCCTACCTCGATCCGTGGAGTGAAAAATACGCGCTGGGCAAAGGCTACCAGTTGTCGCATTCACTGATCGCGATCGGGCGCGGCGAGATCTTCGGCGTCGGCTTGGGCGGCAGCGTCGAGAAACTGCACTGGTTGCCCGAGGCCCATACCGACTTCCTGCTGGCCGTGATCGGCGAGGAATTCGGACTGGTCGGCGTATTGAGCGTGCTCGGCCTGTTCGTCTGGCTGACCCGGCGCATGATCCATATCGGCCGCCAGGCAATCGCGCTGGACCGCGTATTTGCCGGCCTGGTCGCGCAAGGGGTCGGCATCTGGATCGGTTTCCAGGCCTTCATCAACATGGGCGTCAACCTTGGCGCGTTGCCGACCAAGGGCCTGACCCTGCCCTTGATGAGTTTTGGCGGCACGGCCATCCTGGTCAATCTGGTTGCGATTGCGGTGGTGCTGCGCATCGACATCGAAAGCCGGCAACTGATGCGCGGAGGTCGGGCATGAACCCCCTGCCGGGCAACAGTGTCGGCAACCGTCCCGATCCCCGGGCCTGGATCGGCCTGGATCCGTTGATCCGCACGCATGCCGGCGCCAGCAGCGCGGCGCCGCCACCCGAATCGGTCACGGTGGGAACCCAGACGATGCCGTCCGCTGTGCAACATGCAGCAGCCGCTTGCGGTCGCCGGGCGCTGGTCATGGCCGGTGGCACGGGTGGACACATCTTTCCCGGCCTCGCTGTGGCGCAGGCGCTGCGCGAACGCGGCTGGGACGTGGTCTGGCTGGGTGGAGCCGGCAGTGAAACCAAACCGAGCATGGAAAGCCGCCTGATTCCGCCGCAAGGATTTGCCTTCGAAGCGCTGGCCTTCTCGGGCGTACGCGGCAAGGGTGTGCTGACGCTGGCACTGCTGCCCATGCGCTTGCTGCGCGCGTTCTGGCAAAGCATCCGGGTTATGCGCCGGGTCAAGCCCGATGTGGTGTTGGGCCTGGGCGGATACATCACCTTTCCGGGCGCCATGATGGCCGTTCTGTTGGGCAGACCGCTGATCCTGCACGAGCAGAATTCGGTCGCCGGCATGGCCAACCGGGTGCTGGCCCACATCGCGGACCGGGTCTACAGCAGCTTCCCCGATGTGCTGCCCAAGGCGCGCTGGGTCGGCAACCCGTTGCGCCGGCCGTTCATCGGTCGCGCGACGCCCGCGCAGCGGTTCGCCGAACGTAACGGCGCCTTGCGGGTGCTGGTGGTCGGCGGCAGCCTGGGCGCGCGCGTGCTCAACGAGGTCGTGCCGCGCGCGCTGGCGCTGATTCCCCAGGAACTACGCCCGCTGGTGACCCACCAGGGAGGCACCGGGCAAATCGACGCACTGCGCGCCAACTACAGCCGGGCCGGCGTGCAGGCCAATCTGGTCGCCTTCATCGACGATACCGCCAGCGCCTTCGCCGATGCCGACCTGGTGATCTGCCGCGCCGGCGCCAGCACCGTGGCCGAAATCGCCGCCATCGGTGTGGCCGCACTGTTCGTGCCGCTTCCCTCGGCAGTGGACGACCACCAGACACGTAATGCACGCTTCCTGGTCGACCGCGGCGCCGGCTGGTTGCTAGCGCAGTCCGACTTCGATCCGCCACGCCTGGCGCAATTCCTGCAGCAGGCCACGCGCGAAAATCTGCTGGCCTGCGCATCGACGGCGCGTCTGGCCGAAAAGACCGACGCGACGGCGCAGATGGTCGCGGCGTGCGAGGAACTGGTGCCATGAAATACGCCATTCGCCACATCCACTTCATTGGCATCGGCGGCTCTGGCATGTCGGCCATAGCCGAAGTGCTGCAGGGCCTGGGCTATACGATTTCGGGCTCCGACATCGCCGCCAGTGCCACCCTGTACCGACTCGGCAGCCTGGGCATCAAGGTCTTCGTCGGCCACGACGCCAGCCACATCGAGGGAGCCAACGCGGTCGTCGTGACCACGGCCGTGCATGAGGACAACCCCGAGGTGATCGAGGCGCGCGCCCGGCAGATTCCGGTCGTTCCGCGCGCCATCATGCTGGCCGAGCTGATGCGCCTGAAACAGGGTATCGCGATCGCCGGTACCCACGGCAAGACAACCACGACCAGCCTGGTCGCCAGCGTTCTGGCCGAAGCCGGCCTGGATCCCACGTTCGTCATCGGCGGGCGGCTCAACAGCGCCGGCGCCAACGCACGCCTGGGCACCGGTGACTACATCGTCGTCGAGGCCGACGAATCCGACGCGTCGTTCCTGAACCTGTTGCCCGTCATGGCCGTGGTGACCAATATCGATGCCGACCACATGGCGACCTACGGTCACGACTTTGAGCGCCTGAAGTCCGCCTTTGTCGATTTCCTGCACCGCATGCCGTTCTACGGTACCGCGATCCTGTGCACCGACGATGCCGCCGTGCGTGACATCGTGCCCCAGGTGTCCTGCCCCATCACGAGTTATGGTTTCGCCGCAGACGCGCAGGTACGGGCGGTCGACGTGCGGGCCGTCGGCGGCCAGATGCACTTCACCGTACAGCGGCGCAACGGCGTGACGCTGCCCGACCTGCCCGTGGTGCTGAACCTGGCCGGCCGCCACAACGTGCTCAATGCCTTGTCGGCGATCGCGGTGGCGGTGGAACTCAACGTACCGGACGCCGCCGTGCAGAAGGCGCTGGCCCACTTCCAGGGTGTCGGACGCCGCTTCCAGCCCTACGGCGACGTGGCCTGCAGTCACGGCGGCACATTCACACTCATCGACGACTACGGCCACCACCCGGTGGAGATGGCCGCGACGATCGAAGCCGCCCGCGGCGCGTTCCCGGGCCGGCGCCTGCTGCTGGCATTCCAGCCCCACCGCTACACCCGCACCCGCGACTGCTTCGACGACTTCGTCAAGGTGATCGGTCAGGTCGACGCCATCCTGCTGGCGGATGTCTACCCGGCCGGTGAGACGCCCATCGTGGCGGCTGACGGTCGCGCGCTGGCGCGCGCCTTGCGCGTGGCCGGTCAAGTCGAGCCGGTGTTCATCGAAGACATCAAGGACATGGCGCAGGCCGTCATCGACAACAGCCGGGACGGCGACATCGTGTTGTGCATGGGCGCCGGATCCATCGGAGCGATGCCGGCCAGGATTGTTGAACTCGGGCTGCAGACACGCCCACTGGCCACACCGGAGTCCGCAACATGACGCGTTCGGCCATCCCGACGGACAAGGTCGCCGTGCTGATGGGCGGTCTCTCGGCGGAGCGCGAGATCTCGCTGATGTCGGGCGCCGGCGTCCTGCAGGCCCTGCAAAGCCGCGGCGTCGATGCCCATGCGTTCGATCCGGCCGAGCGCGGACTGCACGAACTGCGCGACGCGGGTTTTGCGCGCTGTTTCATCGCGCTGCACGGGCGTTTCGGCGAAGACGGCACGGTCCAGGGCGCGCTGGAACTGATGGCGCTGCCCTACACCGGCTCCGGCGTCATGGCCAGCGCGATCGCAATCGACAAGACCATGACCAAACGCGTCTGGCTGGCCGAAGGCCTGCCGACGCCACGCCACGTGCTGCTGCAGGCCGGCAAATTCGGTGCCGACGCACTGGCCGCGTTGCCCGAAACGCTCGGCCTGCCGCTGGTAGTCAAGCCAGCGCGCGAAGGCTCCTCGATCGGCGTCGTCAAGGTGACCGACGCGGCCAACCTGCGCGCAGCCGTGGACCAGGCCGCGCACATGGACACCGACGTGTTGTGCGAACAGTTCATCGCCGGTGACGAGGTGACCTGTCCGATCCTCGGCAGTGGCGACACCGCACGCGCACTGCCGGTGATCCGCATCGTGGCACCGGCGGGCAACTACGACTACCGGAACAAGTACTTCACCGACGACACGCAATACATCGTGCCATGCGGCCTGCCCGAGGGCGAAGAAGCCGCCATCCAGGACTTCGCGCTGCGCGCCTACCGCGTGCTGGGCTGCCGTGGCTGGGGCCGCGTCGACGTGATGATCGACGGCGACACGCGCGCGCCGTTTTTGCTGGAGGTCAACACCTCGCCCGGCATGACCAGCCATTCGCTGGTTCCGATGTCCGCGCGGGCGGCCGGCGTCAGCTACGAAGACCTGTGCCTTCAGATCCTGGCCCTGGCCGACCTCGACAACCGCCCCAGGCAAGCTGGCGCCGCAGCACGCAGTGCACAGGCTACTTTATGAGCGAAGCCTTCAACCCGCCGTTCGACGTGCGCCTGATGAACATGACGGCCAATGCACTGTTCATGCTCTTCGGCGTGGCCGCCTTGGCCACATTGCTGACCTGGGCGGCCAACCATCCGGTGTTCTCGATCACGTCCATCAGCGTCACCGGCGAGGTCTCGCACAACAATGGTCTGACGCTGCGCGCCAACGTCGCACCGCGGCTGGCCGGCAATTTCTTCACGCTCGACCTCAAGCGCACGCGCCAGGTGTTCGAGGCCATGCCCTGGGTCCGCAGTGCGGTTGTACGCCGGGTGTTTCCGAGCCGGCTGCTGGTGCAGCTGGAAGAACACCATGCGGTGGCGTATTGGGGCCTCGAGGGCGAGCCCTACCTGCTCAACAACCACGGCGAGGTGTTCGAGGCCAACCTGGGCGAGGTGGAGCAGGAATTGCTGCCGCGCCTGTCCGGGCCCAAGGGTCTGGAGCCGCAGGTGCTGGCGATGTACGAGGTGCTGCAGCCGCTGTTCGCGCCGATGGAAATGGAACTCGAACAGCTCGAACTCAGTGGCCGGGGCGGCTGGACCGCACGGCTCGACACCGGTGCGGTCATCGAACTGGGGCGCGGCAGCGACGACGAGGTGATCGCACGCACAACCCGGTTTCTCAGGACGCTGACGCAGGTTACCTCGCGCTACAACCGCCGCCCCGACGCTGTGGAAACGGCCGACCTGCGGCATGCGGACGGATATGCGATGCGGCTGCGCGGCGTGCGCACCGTGGTCACGGACAGTAAGAAAAAGTAGCGTCAACAACGGATATCGATATGGCGAAAGAATACAAGGACCTGGTCGTGGGACTCGACATCGGCACCGCCAAGGTGATGGTAGTCGTGGCCGAAGTCATGCCCGGGGGCAAGCTCAAGCTGGCCGGCCTGGGTGTGGCGCCGAGCACCGGCATCCGGCGCGGCGTGGTGGTGAATATCGACGCCACCGTGCAGAGCATCCAGCTCGCGCTCAAGGAGGCCGAGCTGATGGCCGACTGCAAGATCACGCGCGTGTACACCGGCATCACCGGCAGCCATATCCGCGGCATCAACTCCAGTGGCATGGTGGCGATCAAGGACCGGGAAGTCACGCAGGCCGACGTGGCCCGCGTCGTTGAAACCGCCAAGGCCATCAACATCTCGACTGACCAGCGCCTGCTGCTGGTCGAGCCGCAGGAGTTCATCATCGACGGGCAGGACGTGAAAGAGCCGATCGGCATGAGCGGCATCCGGCTCGAGGCCAAGGTGCACATCGTGACCGGCGCCCAGAGCGCGGCGGAGAACATCATCAAGTGCGTGCGCCGCTGCGGTCTGGAGGTCGAGCAGTTGATGCTCAACCCGCTCGCCTCCAGCCTTTCCGTGCTGACCGACGACGAACGCGAACTCGGTGTGGGCCTGGTCGACATCGGTGCCGGCACCACCGACGTGGCCATCTTCGCCAACGGTGCGATCCGCCACACCGCGGTGATTCCGATTGCCGGCGACCTGATCACCAGCGACATCGCGATGGCGCTGCGTACACCGACCAAGGACGCGGAAGACGTGAAGATCGACAGCGGCTGCGCCAAGCAGCTGCTGACCGACGCCGAAACACAGGTCGAAGTCCCCGGCCTGGGCGACCGCGGCCCGCGGCTGCTGAGCCGGCAGGTGCTGGCCGGCGTCATCGAACCGCGGGTCGAAGAGATCTTCGCGCTGGTGCACCAGGTCATACGCGAATCGGGTTTCGAGGAGGTGTTGTCCTCGGGCATCGTGCTCACCGGCGGGTCGAGCATCATGCCCGGCATGGTCGAACTGGGTGAGGACATTTTTCTGAAGCCGGTGCGCCGCGGCATACCGAAATATTCGGGCGTCTTGTCGGACATGGTGGCGCAGCCGCGCGCGGCCACCGTCATGGGCCTGCTTGAGGAAGCCCGTCTGGCGCGTATGCGCGGACTCAAGGTGGCCCAGAAAAGCGGCTCCATGCGCAATGCCTTTGGCACGGTCAAGGACTGGTTTGTGGGGAACTTCTGATGGCGCGCCAAATTTCCTTTGATCGACGCCGCGGGCGCCGGCCTTTCAACCACACCTGCCGTCTGGCACGCGGCAGCCCTTACGGACGATGGCGATGCCCCAGGCCACCCGACCCAGGAGATGGACCGACAGGCGGACACACAACGGATCAGAACATTACCGGCAACTGCAATTTAGGAGAACACCATGAGCATTGAAATGATTGAGGAAGCGGCCTTCAACCTGGGAACCCAGATCAAGGTGATCGGCGTCGGCGGCGGCGGCGGCAACGCGGTTGAACACATGATCGCCTGTGAAGTCGGCGGCGTCGAATTCATCTGCGCCAATACCGACGCGCAGGCACTGAGCCGCAGCGCGGCACACCGCACGATCCAGCTCGGCACCACCGGTCTGGGCGCCGGCAGCAAGCCCGACAAGGGCCGTGACGCGGCCGAGCAGGCGGTGGAGGAGATCCGCAGCGCGATCGAAGGCGCGCACATGTTGTTCATCACCGCCGGCATGGGCGGTGGTACCGGCACCGGCGCTGCGCCCGTCATTGCCCGCGTCGCGCGCGAAATGGGCATCCTGACAGTGGGCGTGGTCACCAAGCCGTTCGACTTCGAAGGTGGTCGGCGCATGCTGATCGCCGACAGCGGCCTGACCGAACTCGAGACCAACGTCGATTCGCTGATCGTCGTGCTCAACGAGAAGCTCGAAGAGGTTCTGGGCGACGACATCACGCAGGATGAGGCGTTCGCGCATGCCAACGACGTGCTGAAGAACGCCGTCGGCGGCATTGCCGAGATCATCAACGTCCCGGCCCACATGAACGTCGACTTCGAAGACGTGCGCACCGTCATGGGCGAACCCGGCAAGGCGATGATGGGAACCGCCACCGCCGGCGGACCGGACCGCGCGCGCATCGCCGCCGAGCAGGCCGTGGCCTGTCCGCTGCTCGAAGGTGTGGACCTGTCCGGCGCCAAGGGCGTGCTGGTGCTGATCACAGCCAGCAAGGGTTCACTCAAACTGGCCGAGTCCAAGTTGGCGATGAACACCATCCGCGCGTTTGCATCGCCCGACGCGCTGGTGATCTACGGTACCGCTTACGACGACAACCTGGGCGACCAGATCCGCGTGACGGTCGTGGCGACCGGCCTGAGCCGCCAGGGCCAGCGTCGCACCGCGCCTCCGCTGCAGGTGCTGCGCACCGGCACCGACAACGTGCCGTTTCAGATCCCGACACTGACCAACCAGGTGCAGGCTGCGGGCACTGCCGGTGGCCAGGGCGGCGCTGGTGGCGTGACGCAACCGGACTACGGCGGCCTGAGCACGCCGGCGGTCTGGCGCGGCCGCGGCGCAGCGGCAGCCAAGGTCGATGCCTTGTCCAACGGGGGCATGGACGACTACGAGATCCCGGCGTTTCTGCGCAAGCAGGCGGACTGAAACTGGATCGAGCAGTTCGACGCGTCTGGGGTTGCCGCACACCATGCGACCCGCAAGGTGCGGCAACGCGTCGGGCTCTCACCCTGCACCGGGTCCAACTCAGCGCACGGTCCGTGGTGCCATTACCCAGCGCCAAGGCCGTGCCCTGATCCAGCCTCCTACAATCGGTTGGTGCTCAGACAACGTACCCTCAAGTCCCTGACCCGCGCCGTTGGCGTGGGGCTGCACAGCGGCCAGCGCGTGGAACTCACGCTGCGCCCGGCGCCCACCGGTACCGGGATCGTGTTTCGGCGCGTCGATCTGCCGCAACCGGTGGAAATCCGGATGTCGGCCGAAACCGTGTCGGACACCCGCATGGCCACCACCGTATCCAGTGGCGGTGCCAAGGTCGCCACGGTCGAGCACCTGATGTCGGCCTGCGCCGGACTGGGTATCGACAACCTGTATGTCGACATCACGGCCGAAGAGGTGCCTATCCTCGACGGCTCGGCCGCGTCGTTCCTGTTCCTGCTGCAGAACGCGGGCGTCGTGTGGCAGGACGCGCCACGGCAGTTCATCCGCGTCACCCAGCGCATCGAGGTCCGCGACGGCGCCGGCAGTGCGGTGCGTTGGGCCCGTCTGGAGCCCTACCATGGCTACCGGCTGAGCTTCGAAATCGTGTTCGACCACCCGGCCGTGGACTCGACCGGGCAGCAGGTCGCGTTCGACATGGGCAGCGGCTCCTACCAGCGCGACATCGCCCGCGCGCGTACCTTCGGCTTCACCCGCGACGTGGAGACCATGCGCGTCAATGGCTTAGCGCTCGGTGGCGGACTCGACAACGCCATCGTGATGGACGACTACAAGATCCTCAACGCTGAAGGCCTGCGCTACGACGACGAGTTCGCCAAGCACAAGATCCTGGACGCCATCGGTGACATGTACATGCTGGGAAAACCGCTGCTGGCCAGCTACAGCGCCTACCGATCGGGCCACGAGCTGAACAACCGGCTGGCACGCGAACTGCTGGCGCGCAAGGACTGCTGGGAGTTGGTCAGCTTCGAGGACGAGCATAAGGCTCCCAAAGGCTTCGCGCAGCTCGCGCCAGCATGGTGAGCGCCATCCGTCCACGGGCCTGCGCCCTCGCACAATGCTGATCTTTCGCTGGTTGATCCCGGCCCTGTTCGTCGTGGCGGGCGTGTTGTTCGCGTTCTTTATGTTCACCGGAGACCCGCGCTACAAGCGCATCGGGCTGCTGGTACTCAAGTCGAGTCTGGTAGCCGCGTTCGGTTTTTTCGCCGTTCTGATCGCCATCAACCTGCTCGAATAGACAGCGGCCTGCGCAGGGTGCGCCGACTCGGGGTGAGTGAGTACTGCAGCCGATGCGCTGGAGGCGCAAAATGGCGTGCGGTGCGCACTCGCGTACCGCCGCAGCAACCGCGCGCTTACCGGTGTAGCCAATGTAGAGGACCGCACACGCCCCATGGTCAGACTCCAGTTTTCAATCGAACTCCAGTACTCGATCGCGCCCCCGGGCAGCGACTTCATCTTCAGCATCCATGCGGCGCGTACACCCCAGCAGCTGATCGTCCAGGAGTCGCTGCAGATCAGCCAGACGCTGACGCAGAACCTGTACACCGATCCGGCCTCGCACACGCGTTACCTGCGCCTGAAGGCTGCACCCGGGCCGTTGTCGGTGCGTTACGACGCCACCGTGGACCTGGACCACTACCAGGCCGAGCCAGCGCAGCTAGGCGAGGTACCGGTGGCCGACCTGCCCGGCGAGGTGCTGCCCTACCTTTACCCGAGCCGTTATTGCCAATCCGATCGTCTGCTGCGTTTCGCGATGATGGAATTTGGCCACCTGTGGCAAGGTTACAGCCGGGTGCAGGCGATCCGCGACTGGGTTGTCGAACGCGTCACGTTCCGCTCCAACTCCTCGGACGGCAACACGTCGGCGGTCGACACGTTGGTCGAGAAGGTGGGGGTGTGCCGCGACTTCGCCCATCTGATGATTGCGCTGTGCCGCGCGCTCAACATTCCAGCGCGTTTTGCCACCGGCATCGACTATGGCGCCAGTCCGGTGCTGGGCCCGCCCGATTTTCACGCCTATGTCGAGGTCTACGTGGGCGACCGCTGGTACATGTTTGACGCCTCGGGCGTCGCAATCCCCATGGGATTCATCCGCCTGGGCACCGGACGCGATGCCGCAGACTCGGCGTTTGCGACGATGTTTGGAGGCGTCATGGGCAGCGCGCCGCTGATCCGGATCCAGGCCGTACCCAACGCCCAAGGCAACCTGATCGTACCCCGACACGTGCCGTTCGCGCTGTCAACCGACTCGCAGTCGTTGCGCAACTGACGCCGCGGCCGCCGGCGGCGCCAGCACCCCGTCGACAAGCCGTCACCCAGACAGGTTGCGGCGCATGTCGGCCGCGTCAGCGAGCGCGATCAGGCGCGAAGACCGGCCCGCATGCGCGTGCGTGATCGCCAGGCCCAGCGCATCGGCCGCGTCGGTGCCCGGCAGACCGGGCAGGTTCAGCAGGCGGCGCACCATTTCCTGCACCTGGCTCTTTTGCGCCCGGCCATATCCCACCACCGCCTGCTTCATCTGCAAGGCGGTGTATTCGGCGACGTTCAGATTGCTCGCCACCAGTGCCGTGATGCAGGCGCCGCGCGCCTGTCCCAGCAACAACGTGGACTGCGGGTTGACGTTGACGAACACGATCTCGACCGATGCCGCGTCGGCCTGGTAACGCCGCGCCACTTCGCTGACACCGTCGAACAGTACCTTGAGCCGCGCCGGCAATCCGGCCTTGGCCAGATGCAGCGTGCTGATGGTGCCGCTGGCGACATAAGACAGCTGCACGCCGTGGCTTTCGATCACGCCGAAACCGGTGGTCCGCAGTCCGGGGTCGATACCGAGAATTCGCATTGAAATTACAGATTGAACAGGGCGCGCACTGAGTGGAAAAACACCGGCGCGGCAAAACACAGGGCATCGACACGGTCCAGCAGACCGCCGGCGCCGGTGACCCCATCGCCTTGCTGGCCCCAGGTCGGAATGCCGCGGTCACGCTTGATCGCCTTCATGACCAGGTGGCCCAGCGAACCGGCCACACAGGCAACGAAGGCCAGCACCAGCGCCTGGCCGGGCTGAAATGGTGTGATGCCGGCCAACAGCCCGCCGAGCAGACTTGCCACACCCACGCCGACCCACCAACTGGTCCAGTTGAAGCTGCTGCTGATCGCGCTGGCCGATGGCGGCCTTTGCAGTCGACGCGCGGCAACATACTGCACGACCATGCAGGTCTGCACGACCAACACCAGGAAAAACACCAGGAACGCGCCGCGACCGCGGTATTTCGGGAAGTCGAGCAACAGCAGCGCAGGCACATGGCTCATGCCATAAATACACACCATGATGCCCCACTGCAACTTGGCATTGCGCTCCAGGAACCGATGCGGATCGTTGGCCAAAGCGCTGACGACCGGAATCGCCAGGAACACATAAACCGGGATGAAGACGGTGAACAGATCGAATTGCTGGGTTCCAACCAGCACATACTGCAGCGGAAGAATGAGGAAAAACGCCAGCACCAGGCTGCGGTGGTCACCCCGGCGGGTCGGTGACAAGGTCATGAATTCGCGCAATGCAAAAAACGACAGCAGGCCAAACAACACCGTGGCGACCACGTCACCGGACAACCAGCTGATCCAGAAGACGATCACCATGACCCAGCTGGTGCGCATGATGCCGCTGGCACGCGCGAGCCGCTGGCGCCGCATGTCCTCGGCGGCCCCCTCAGGATGCTCGCGAATCGACAGAAAAAGAAGCACCACGCCGGCGACCGCCATGCAACCGAACACGAAGATGAACATGGCACCGACCTGTTCGGTGGCACTCAGCGCACGCAGGTACTGGTTCATCGCGGCTCTGCGCAAAAGGCGACCATGGCCGGCCAACGAGGCTCAGACATCACGCAAGGCCATCACCGCGTGGCGCGCGCGGTCCAGGAATTCGCGCCGCGGCTCACCGCCGCGCAACTGCACCGGCGCGCCGAAGGTCACCGAACACAGCACCGGCACCGGCACCACCTCTCCCTTTGGCATGACACGCTGCACATTGTTGATCCACGCCGGCACCAGCACGACCTGCGGGAACCGCAGCGCCAGGTTGTACAGGCCGGCCTTGAACTCCTGCGGCTCCTCCGCATAGCCACGGGTACCCTCGGGAAACAGGATGATCGAGTCGCCGGCGTCAAGCGCCTGCACCAATGGTGCCAGCGGGTCCTCGTCCGCCGTGCGTTCACGCGACACATAGATCGCGTTGAACACCTCGGTCGTGATCCACTGCCGAAACGGCGTGCGGGTCCAGTAATCACGCGCTGCAATCGGCCGCGTCAGCGTGCGCAACACGCGCGGCAGCGCGGCCCAGATCAGCAGCAGATCGGCGTGGCTTTGGTGGTTGGCGAAGTAAATTCGCTGCTCGGCCTTGGGCGGACAGCCAACCCAACGCGCCTGCGAGCCAGTTAGCAGTCGGATCAGCCCGAGCAGGAACAATCCCATCAACTTGGCGCGCATGCCGTCGATGATACAGAGCGGGCGGCAGCGCCATCAGGGCAGGCGCGCGCTCGGCATGCGGGCCACGATTGTGGCGGTGCGGCCCGACAGGTAGGCCGACTGGGGCAACTTCTCGAAGTACTTGGGCCGCGGCAGCATCACGGCGAGCCGGGCCGCCTCGCCGGCGCTCAGGCGCGACGCCGGCTTGCGGAAGTAATGTTCAGACGCCGCCTGCGCGCCGAAAACACCTTCGCCCCACTCGACATGGTTCAGGTAGATCTCCAGGATGCGTTGCTTGTCCAGCAGCAGCTCCAGCAGCAGCGTCAGCACCAGTTCCTGGCCCTTGCGCATCAATGTGCGTTCGCCGGACAGGAACAGGTTCTTGGCCAGTTGCTGCGTGATGGTGGAGCCGCCCACGATCTTGGGCCCGCGCGCGCGCGCGTTCTTGTTGGATGCGGCTGCGCGTTGCTGCGCCAGTTCCTCGGTCCGACTGTTCTTCGCCCAGGCCTTTTCTATCGCGTCCCAATCGACACCATCGTGTTCGCTGTAACCATCGTCTTCCGATGCGATCACGGCCCGCTTGAGATGGTCCGATATCTGTGCGTACGGTACCCATTCATGGCGCCAGGGCAAGGAGCCCTTGGCATGGACGATACGCCAGGCCTCCGAGCGTTCGAACGCGGTCGACTGCGGATCGAGCACCACCATGGTGGCGATGCGCAGCACAAAAAACAGCTGCAGCACAGCCACTGCGGCAACGACCAGCAACAACCAGCGCAGCAGCGCCCTCACTTGCCGCTCACCTTGGCCTCGAGCAATTCGTCACGGGTGAACTTGAAGCGCGACACCAGGACTAGCTGGTCGGCATCGCGGCGCATTTCGTCGCTGAAGGCGCCAAACGGACCGGCCGAGCGCGCGATCTGTTCGGCGCGCCGGTCCAGCACCGCCTTGCCGGACCCATCGACAACCTCGGTCAACAACACGCTGCCGTCATGGTTGACCGTGATCAGCATGGTCAACTCGCCATACAACTTCTTGCCGCCAACGACCGGGAAGTTGGTCGTGCCCATGTCCTCGATCAGACGGCGCATGGTGTCGTAATACACCGCATAGGGCACTTCACGCGTCGCCGGGCTGACATAACGCTTCTTGGGACGCGCGTTCTCCTCGTTGATGCGGCGCTCGATCTCGGCCAACTGCTTGATCAGGCGCCGCCGCTTTTCCTCGCGCATGACCTGCTCCGGCGTATCGCCGGGTTTGCGCATCTCCGGCGGGCGCAGCGCGGCCAACTGATTGCGCACCTGGGCCAGCATGATGTGCTGCTGCTCGAGCAGGGTCTGGGTATTGCTGCTGGTCTGTTGTTCCATCGAGTCGCCGACGGACACCAGTGGCGAGGCCGGCAGCGGGGAAGTCGCCCGCCCCGTGTCGAGGTCACCACCGCCGGCCATGTTGGCCTGCGCCAGTGCGGCCGCCTTCTCCGGCTTGTCGTTGGTGCGGGCATTGACCAGGATGACTTCCAGCGGCGTATCCTGGAACACCCGGTTGAAGCGCTCGGGATCCACGAACCGCACCGTCAGCAACGACGCATGAACGGCGATCGAGGCGCCAAGCGCCAATTGCAGGGTGCTGAAGCTACGCAGTTTCACTGGCCCCGATTATCGCCGCCAGGCGCGAGCGCGTCTGCCGTTTCGTTCATATCCACCGCAATCGCAATCGGACCGGCCACCACCTCGTCCCCGTCCTCTGCCTCTTCCACCTGCGCGGCATCGGGCCCCGAAACATCAAGCCGCTCGGTCACGGTTCCCGTGACCTCCAGTGCGATCGGGTCGATGCGACCGAGCTTGACGCGCACGCGCGCGCCGCGCGGCAGGTCCTGCGCGCCAAGCACCGTCAGGACCAGCGGCACGTTATCGGCACGCACCAGGTTCTCCTTGACGACTGCGGCATCGAGCCCGTCGATACCCTGTTGCTCCAGATACCGCAGGGTCCAGAACCGCTCCATCGCGCCCTGGTAGCTGCCATAGGCGCTGTAGGCCGCGTCAAAGGCGGAGATGATCGAGAACAGCTCCACCGCCTTGGGCTTGAATGGTGCAACCAGCGCCGCCGTACGGCCATGGCGCGCGCACGCGATGATCTGCCACTGGTTCACCAGGTCGGTGTATCGGCGCAGCGGCGAGGTGCTCCAGGCGTAACTCTTGACGCCGATGCCGGCGTGCGGCAGGGCCTTGGTCCCCATACGCACCTTGACACCGGGCGCCATGCTGGCCTGGCTGCGGTAGATGGCGGGCACACCCAGCTCGGCCATCCAGCCACCCCAGGTGCTGTTGGCCAGGATCATGGCCTCGGCCACGATCAGGTCCAGTGGCGCGCCACGTTGGCGCACCGTGATCTGTACCTGCTCAGAACCGTCCGGCACGTCGGCGACCTTGCCCAGCAGGCGAAAGTTGTAGTCCGGCCGGTTGAAGTTCTCGGGCTTGCCACGCACGATCTCGCGTTGCGCCTTCAGATGCACGGCCAGCCGGAACAGGAACGACAACTGGACCCGCAGCTCGGGCAGCAGTACGGCGTCATCCACTGCCGACGCGGCCTGTGGCTGCGTCAGCCACTGCTCGGTCACGATCGAGTCGAGCTGGTCGTGGCGCAGGTTGGCCACGATGGGTACGCGTTCGAGCCGGGTCTCGCTGTGCTCGATCGCAAGTGTCTCTTCATTGAACGTGACATACAGGGACACGGATGGGCAATCGCGACCCTCCAGCAGCGTATACAGCTGCACGACTTCGTCGGGCAGCATCGTGACCTTGTAACCAGGCATGTACACGGTGGACAGGCGCGCACGCCCTACCAGGTCGACCGGGTCTCCCGGCTGCACGGCCAGGCCGGGCGCGGCGATGTGGATACCCACCGTGACCTGGCCGCTGCCAAGCCCGAGCACGCTGAGCGCGTCATCGATCTCGGTCGTGGCCGAGTCGTCGATCGAAAACGCCCGTACGCCGGCAACTGGCAGCTCGTCCTTGATCGGGGGCGCCTGCAGCACCGGGAAACCCGTGCCTTTGGGAAAGTTCTCGAACAGAAACCGGCTCCAGTGAAACCGGTACGGCGAGTCGATGGCTCCGGCGCGCTGCAGCAGATCGAGCGGCGCCAGGTGGGTCGCCCGCGAGGCCTCAACCACCGCCTTGTATTCGGGTGCGGCCTTGTCCGGCTTGAAAAGAATCTTGTAGAGCTGCTCGCGTATCGCGTCCGGGCAACGGCCTGCGCCAAGCTCGGCCACCCATTCATCGATCAGAGCCTGGATCGCACGCTTTTTCTCGATTGCCACCAGTGCCAGCGCCAGAACCTCGGCCGAGGCCTTGCGAAAGCGCCCCTTGCCGACACGCCGGAAATAGTGCGGCGCCTCGAACAGGCAGATCAGCGCGCCGACCTGCTGCTCCAGCGTGGCCTTGTCGCTGAAATACTCGCGCGTCAGATCGGCAAAACCGAACTCGGCCTCGGGCGCGAACTCCCAGGCCATTTCCAGCTCGATGCCCGCACTGACGTCCCGAGCGGCTGCCAGAAGTTGCGCCGGCGCCGGTTTCTCGAACGTCAGAAGAACATTGGCGGCCTTGACCTTGACGCGTTTGCCGCTGTCGAGTTCCACCTGGGACGAGGTTTCGGTCTGCGACAAGACCCGTGCAGCCAGGAACTTGCCGGCTTCTTCAAACAATAAAAACATGACCAGTATTGTCCCTGCAAACCCCGGCCAGTCCTGTTCAGACCAGATGCATAAACCCCATGACCTCCTCGACATACGCGTCAAAAATCGCTCAGAACGTGGTCGCTGCGGTCGAGCGGACGCAGTGTGGCGCCAGGGTAACGGGTCACCTCTTTCCTGCTAGTCGAGCACCTCGTCGCCCTTGGCCGCAGGCAGTGCGATCGGCAACTGGGGGCGCCAGCACGTTACCTTGCGATGTTCAATCGCAACCCGATGCGCCAACAGGCGCGCCTTGGTGCAATGGGGTAAAGAGCGAAAGCCATGCAGATACACCACAAGGCTGACGTAGGCGTGCCGGGGCATGCCGCCATCATCGTAGGCACGGCATCGGTGGTGGCCTGGCGGCCGGATAATCCACTATGGCCGCAGTTTTTGAAGAACCCTCATTTTGGCGCCGGATCGTGCCGCTGTTCAGCGGATTCGACGTGCCGCTTGCGCTCGCCGTGTTGACACTGGCGAGCGCAGGGTTGCTGACAATGTATTCGTCGGGGTTCGACCACGGCACCCGTTTCGAAGACCATGGGCGCAACATGTTGCTCGCCCTGGCAATCCTGTTTGTCGTCGCCCAGGTTCCGCCGCAGCGCCTGATGGCGGTTGCCGTTCCGCTGTACCTGGCGGGCGTCGCCTTGTTGATCGCTGTGGCACTGTTCGGCATCACGCGCAAAGGTGCCACCCGGTGGCTGTATGTCGGTATCACCATACAACCCAGCGAAATCCTGAAGATCGCGGTACCGCTGATGCTGGCATGGTGGTTCCAGAAACGCGAAGGGCAGTTGCGGCCGCTGGACTTTGCAGTGGGCGCAGTGCTGCTGGCGGTTCCGGTCGGATTGATCATGAAGCAGCCCGACCTGGGCACGTCGCTGCTGGTGCTGGCAACCGGGACGTCGGTGATATTTTTCGCCGGGCTGCGCTGGCGCCTGATCCTGCCACCGGCGTTGATGGCCGTCGCGGGGATCGCTCTGCTGGTGATCTTCCAGTCCGACCTGTGTGCCGACGGGGTGCGCTGGTCGGTGCTGCGCGACTACCAGCAGCAACGCATCTGCACGCTGCTCGACCCGGCCAAGGACCCGCTGGGCAAGGGATTTCACATCATCCAGGGCATGATTGCGATCGGCTCCGGTGGTATCTGGGGCAAGGGGTTCATGCAAGGCACGCAGACTCACCTGGAGTTCATTCCCGAGCGCACAACCGACTTCATCTTCGCCGCCTACTCCGAGGAGTTCGGCCTGATCGGCACTCTGATACTGATCGTCACCTTCAGCTTCCTGGTGCTGCGGGCACTGAGCATCGCGCTGGACGCGCCAACCCTGTTCACGCGCCTGCTCGCCGGAGCGCTGGCCATGATGTTCTTCTCCTACGCCTTCGTGAACATGGGTATGGTCAGCGGCATCCTGCCGGTGGTCGGGGTCCCGTTGCCATTCATCAGTTACGGCGGCACGGCGATGGTGACACTGGGCCTGGCGCTGGGCATTCTGATGTCGATCGCCAAGGCCAAACGCCTGGTCCAGACATGACGGCCGCCACGACACCGGCGCCACGGGGCACCCTATGAGCGGCGTTTTTCCGGTTGCGATCATCGGCGTCGGCAACATGGGCGGCGCGATGGCGGCCAACCTGCTGTCGCGCGGCTGGCCGGTGCATGTGTGTGACCGGATTGCCGAACGCGCCCAGCGTCTCGTGGATCTGGGTGCAAGCGCCCACCCATTGCCCGCCGACGCGGCGCGCGCGGCGCAGGCGACGATCATCTGCGTGGTGGACGCCGGACAAACCCGGGACGTGCTGTTCGGCGCCGGCGCTGTAGCCGATGCGATGCACCTGGGGCACACGGTGCTGTTGTGCCCGACCATGGCCCCGCAGGACGTGGAGTCGATCACGCAGCAATTGCGCCCGTTCGGGCTGCATTGCATCGACGCGCCAATGTCCGGCGGCCCGGCACGGGCCCGCGACGGCAGCATGAGTCTGATGGTGGCCTGCCCGCAAACCGTGTTCGAACGCCATCGGACCTTGGTCCAGGCCTTGTCGTCCAAGGTCTTTCGCATCAGCGAGAGCCCTGGCGACGGTGCGCGTACCAAACTGGTCAACAACCTGGCTGCGGGCATCAACCTGGTCGCGGCGGCCGAGGTGTTGGCGCTGGCCGGGCGTCTCGGGTTGGACATGGCGGGTACCCTGGACGTCATCGAGCAGTCCAGCGGCCAGAGCTGGATCGGGTCGGACCGCATGCGCCGCGCGCTCGCGCACGATTTTTCTCCGCGCGCCCATATGAGCCTGCTGGAGAAGGACACCCGGCTGGCGGTGCAGGCCGCACACGAGGCCGGTTTTCGCGGACCTTTGGGCCAGCGCACGGCCGAGGTGTTCGCCCGTGCCAGCGCTGCCGGCCTGGCCGATCTGGATGATGCCGCGCTGCTGCGCTGGCTTGCCGATGGCGAACCCGAACCTTGAGATGGATTGCCTCTCACACTCCGATGCGGCGCCGTGCCGCAGCCGTTGTTGGGCGCCGAAGGCCGCATCGGGCGCCAGGAGATCGGACACGACCTAAAATGCGCCATGATCTCTCGCGAACCCACCATTGAACGCCTGGCCATCGGCAAGGCCTTGCTGCTGTCACCCTTCGGCCTGGACGAATCCGACCTGACCCGCGTCTTGTCGGAAATCCGGGCGCACAAGGTGGACGACGCCGACCTCTATTTCCAGTACACCCGCAGCGAAGGCTGGGGCCTGGAGGAAGGCATCGTCAAATCCGGATCGTTCAGCATCGACCAGGGTGTTGGCGTGCGCGCGGTCAGTGGCGAAAAGACGGCGTTTGCGTATTCGGACGACATCTCACTGGCGTCACTGCTCGATGCCGCACGCACCGTGCGTTCGATCTCTTCTTCGGCGCGTAGTGGCCGCGCCAAGGTGCGGAGCCGCAAGATCGCGGGCAGCCGCTCCCTGTATCCTGAGCTCGACCCGATCGCCACCATGGACAGCACGGCCAAGGTCGAATTGCTGGGCAAGGTCGAAAAGCTGGCGCGCGCCAAAGACCCGCGCGTGGCCCAGGTCATGGCCAGCCTGGCTAGCGAATACGACGTCGTGCTGGTCGCGCGCGCCGATGGAACTTTGGCGGCCGACGTCCGTCCGTTGGTGCGGCTGAGCGTGACAGTGATTGCCGAGCAAAAAGGCCGGCGCGAAGTGGGCAGCGCCGGCGGTGGCGGTCGTTTTTCACTGACCCATTTCGACGACGCACTGATCGGCCAATATGTCGACGAGGCCGTCAAGGCGGCCCTGACCAACCTGGAGTCCCGCCCGGTACCCGCTGGCGAGATGACGGTCGTGCTCGGCCCGGGCTGGCCCGGAATCCTGCTGCACGAAGCGATTGGGCATGGCCTGGAGGGCGACTTCAACCGCAAGGGATCGAGCGCCTTCTGTGGACGCATCGGGCAACGCGTCGCTGCCAAAGGGGTGACCGTGCTGGACGACGGCACGATTGCGGACCGCCGCGGCTCACTGAACGTGGACGATGAAGGCAATGCCAGTCAGCGCAATGTATTGATCGAAGACGGGATTCTGAAGGCCTATATTCAGGACGCGATGAATGCGCGCCTGATGGGCGTCAAGGCCACCGGCAACGGCAGACGTGAAAGTTATGCCCACGTGCCGATGCCACGCATGACCAATACCTACATGCTCAGCGGCGACAAGGCTCCCGAGGAGATCGTGGCGAGCATCAAACGTGGCCTGTATGCCACCAATTTCGGTGGCGGACAGGTCGATATCACGTCCGGCAAGTTTGTTTTTTCGGCCAGTGAAGCCTATTGGGTCGAAAACGGCAAAGTGCTTTACCCGGTCAAGGGCGCGACCATCGTCGGCAATGGCCCGGACGCACTGACCCGGGTATCGATGATCGGCAATGACATGCGGCTCGACAGCGGCGTGGGTACCTGTGGCAAGGAAGGCCAGAGCGTGCCGGTCGGGGTCGGACAACCCACTCTGCGTATCGACGGCCTGACCGTCGGTGGCACTGCGTGATCCGGTACCTGCCTTATCCAGCCCTTGCCTTGCTGTTCCGTGCTAAAGTTTGCGGCATGTCGCTGACACGATTTTTCTTTGGCTACTTTTGGTCCTCGAGCGCCGACGGCCGAAGAGAGAAATAGTCGTGTCAAGCTTCTGATACCCCAGTTCTCCCTGAAACCGCCGGCAAACCCGGCGGTTTTTTGCTTTGGCCTCCCGTTTTCTTCCTTCAGGAACCAGCACCATGACCCAAACGAACGCGCACTGGCAAAACGGCACCCTTGACCAGACCAGCCAGCCTGACCGGCGCCGCAGCCAAGCGAACAGCGACCGGACCAGTCAGACCGACGACGAACGCATCAAGGCCATCAACGTGTTGCCACCGCCCGAACATCTGATCCGCTTTTTCCCGATCTGCGGAACGCAGGTGGAGCACCTGATCACCGACACGCGGCGCAACATCCAGAACGTCATGGCGGGCAGCGATGATCGCGTGCTGGTCGTGATCGGCCCGTGCTCCATCCACGACCCGAATGCTGCACTGGAGTATGCGCGCCGCCTGGTGACAGAGCGGCACAAACACCGCGACACATTGGAAATCGTCATGCGGGTCTATTTCGAGAAACCCCGTACGACCGTGGGCTGGAAAGGCCTGATCAACGACCCCTACCTGGACGAGACCTTCCGGATCGACGAAGGCCTGCGGATTGCGCGCCAGCTACTGATCGAGATCAACCGTTTGGGACTGCCGGCCGGCAGCGAGTTCCTGGACGTGATCTCTCCCCAGTATCTGGGTGACCTGATCTCCTGGGGTGCCATCGGCGCGCGGACCACGGAGAGCCAGGTTCACCGCGAACTGGCATCGGGACTATCGGCGCCGATCGGCTTCAAGAACGGCACCGACGGCAACATCAAGATCGCAACCGATGCGATTCAGGCCGCCGCCGGTGCTCACCATTTCCTGTCGGTGCACAAGAACGGCCAGGTCGCGATCGTGCAGACCAACGGCAACCAGAACTGCCATGTGATCCTGCGCGGCGGCAAGGCGCCCAACTACGACGCCGACAGCGTCGCTGCCGCGTGCAAGGCGCTGAGCGCGTCGGAACTGCCCGCCACCCTGATGGTGGACTGCAGCCATGCCAACAGCAGCAAACAGCACGAGAAACAGCGTGATGTCGCGCGCAGTGTCGCAGACCAGATTGCCGGTGGCTCGACCAACGTCTTTGGCTTGATGGTGGAGAGCCACCTGCAAGCCGGAGCCCAGAAATTCACCCCGGGCAAGGACGATGCGAATGCACTCGCGTACGGCCAGAGCATCACCGACGCCTGCCTGGGTTGGGACCACTCGGTAGACCTGCTTGACACGCTGTCAAAGGCCGTGCTCGCGCGGCGCGCCCGATCCCGCCAGAATTAGTCACGGACCGAAGCGTCGGCCTCGACGGACGCGATCGACCGGCCATTCAGACCAGCGCGGCTGTCTCCCGCGCGGGCGCAGCCGTGTGTGCCTGCAACGCGGTCAACAGCTTCTGGTGGATGCCACCAAAACCGCCATTGCTCATGCACAGGATCTGGTCGCCGGGCTGCACTTGGTCGATGACGAGCTGAACCAGGGCGTCCACGGTGTCTGCGACAAGCGCTTTCTCGGCCATTGGCGCCAGCACCTCACGGGCATCCCAGCCCAGAGCGCCGGCATGGCAGAACGCTAGGTCCGCCGCCGCCAGGCTCCACGGCAACTGGGCCTTCATGGCCCCGAGCTTCATGGTATTGGTACGCGGCTCGAATACGGCCAGGATGCGGGCCGCAGGGCCGACCTTGCGCCGCAATCCATCCAGCGTGGTGCGGATGGCGGTCGGATGGTGCGCGAAATCGTCGTAGACAAGAACCGGCGCGTCACTCGCCGAGCTACCGCCCAAACGAACGCTGCCGCGCAATTCCATCCGCCGACGCACTCCACCAAACGTCGCCAGGGCCTGCGCGGCCACGGCAGGAGCGACGCCCACATGCTGTGCGGCGGCAATCGCCGCCAGGGCATTGAGCTGGTTGTGCACGCCGGTTTGTGACCAGGTCACGGTTGTGACCGGTTCGCCGTGGGACAGAACCTGAAACCGATCGGGCTCGCCCTGCGCCATGTAGTCGCTGACGGCGGCGCCAAAGCTGCGCATCTCGCTCCAGCAGCCGGCGGCCATCACCCGGCCCAGGCTTTCTTCGAGACCGTTGACGATGATGCGGCCACTGCCATGGGGTCCGGTTCCGGGCACGATGCGCACCAGATGACGGAATTGCCGCTCGATCGCCGCCAGATCGTCAAAGATGTCGGCGTGGTCGAACTCCAGATTGTTCAGAATCAGCGTGCGCGGCCGGTAATGAACGAACTTGCTGCGTTTGTCGAAAAAGGCGGTGTCGTATTCGTCTGCTTCGATGACAAACAGCGGCCTTTGCGCTGGATTCCCTGCCGTACGCGGCGGGATACCGCCGAGCCGAGCGGATATCCCGAAGTCACCGGGAACACCGCCAACCAGGAAACCGGGCTGCAGCCCGGCGTGCTCCAGGATCCAGGCCAGCATCGCCGTGGTCGTGGTCTTGCCATGGGTGCCGGCCACCGCGAGTACATGTCGCCCCTGCAGCACATGTTCGGCCAGCCACTGGGGGCCGCTGGTGTACGGAGCGCCGGAGTCCAGGATGGCCTCCATCAACGGGTACCTGGCGCTGCCGTTGGTGGTGCGGGCTCGGCTCACCACGTTGCCGATAACAAACAGATCGGGTGCCAGCGCCAACTGCCCGGCGTCGTATCCCTCGATCAACTCGATGCCCAGGGCCCGCAACTGGTCGCTCATCGGGGGATAGACGCCCGCATCGCAGCCGGTCACCGTATGGCCTTGTTCGCGTGCCAGTGCGGCCAGGCCGCCCATGAAGGTGCCGCAGATGCCCAGAATGTGAATGTACATCCCAGAATTTTAGGGGAAGGCATGGTCCACCCCGAGCAGCCTCGACCGCAGCCTGGACGGCAACACGACGTTCCGATTCACCCGGATCAGCCAAGGTTGCTACAGGTCGTGGCCGGCAAAAGATGCAGAATCGAGGGCATGGAACCAAGCGACCTGCAATGCAAGGCGGAGATCGCAGCTGCCGCCGCCCGCCTGGTGGTCGAAGACGGCCTCGAATACGGGCCGGCGAAGCGACAAGCCGCGCGTCTGCTGGGCCTTGCGGCGCGCGCACCGTTGCCCGCCAACGAGGACGTCGAGGACGCCGTGTTCGAGTACATCGCGGTGTTTTGCGCTGACACGCAAGAACATGAACTGGCCTGCCTGCGCGCGTTGGCATTGCGCTGGATGGAGCGCATGGCGGAGTTTCGGCCGTATCTGACCTCAGCGGTATGGCGCGGCAGCGCAACACGACACTCCTACATCCAGATCGAGCTCTTTTGTGACGACTGCAAGTCGGCCGAAATCAAGCTGATCGATCAGAAGATCGCCTATGACCCGCAGACCATCGCGGGCATGCGCGGCGAGACGGTCGAGGCACTGTGCCTGTTCGACCACTACAGCGGCATCGACGAGGCCATCGCAATCCATCTGCTGGTGTACGACCACGACCAACTGCGTGGTGCTTTGCGACCCGATAACAGAGGAAGAACACCCCGGGGAAGCCTGGCCGCGGTGCGAGAATTGGTTAAGGCCAGCGCGACATCACCCGACAAGACATGAACACCCCTGCGAACAATTCCGACCGGATGAGTCCTATGCGACGCAGCATCCTGTTTGGTGCGGTGGCGGCGTCGGCCGCGGCTGTTGGATTGGGCCTGGCACGTTGGACCGGCCAGCGGAACTCCGGTGGCGCTGGTGGCAGCGCAGGATCCACGTTCTGGAAACTGGATTTCGAGACACCACAGGGCGACCGTCTTGCCATGCAGTCGTTCTCCGGTAAACCGCTGATTCTTAATTTCTGGGCCACCTGGTGTCCGCCTTGCATTGAAGAAATGCCGCTATTGGATCGCTTCTTCGAAGAAAACAAGGGAAACGGATGGCAAGTTGTCGGAATAGCCATTGACAAACAGGCTGCCGTGACACAGTTCCTGGGTCGCAATCCAGTCCGGTTTCCGATTGTATTGGCAGGTCTCAGCGGCACCGATCTGGGTCGCTCGCTGGGAAACGACAACGGTGGCCTGCCGTTCACAGTCGTGTTCGACGCAGGTGGGGATATCGCACACCGTAAAATGGGGCGCGTGACTCCACAGGAACTGGAGCAATGGCGCTCCCGGTCCTAGCTGCCTGAGCGCTGCTGCCGCAACTCGCGCGGGCGCCGAAGGCGCCGCTGGCGCATCCCCTGTCTCAGCGCCAACCAGCTCCGTTGGTGAAAATTAAGCTCAAATGACCGCAGATAGACCCGTTTTGAGGTAAATTTGCCGCTCTTTCAATTTACATCGTTGGAGACGCCATGGATCTTAGAAAACTCAAGACACTGATCGATCTGGTTTCCGACTCGAACGTCTCGGAACTGGAAATCACCGAAGCCGAAGGCAAGGTCCGTATCGTGAAAAGCAGCCCGACCGCCGCCATGCAATATCAAAATCTTGCGCCGGTCGCGGCGCACGCGGCGGCACCGGTCACAGCCGAGGCACCTGCGGTAGCCGCAGCCGCGAACCATGTGGTGAAGTCGCCGATGGTCGGCACTTTTTATCGCAGCGCGTCGCCGGGTGCCAAGCCCTTTGTCGAACTCGGCGGCACGATCAAGGAGGGCGAGACCATCTGCATCGTCGAGGCGATGAAAATCCTCAATGAAATCGAAGCGGACAAGTCCGGCACCGTCACCAAGATCCTTTGCGTGAATGGCCAGGCCGTCGAATACGGCCAACCCATGTTCGAGATCATCTGAAGCCTGAAGCCGAACCCTCCAGCCCATGTTCAAGAAGATACTGATCGCCAATCGGGGCGAAATTGCATTGCGCATCCAGCGCGCCTGCCGCGAGCTCGGTGTCAAGGCGGTCATGGTGTATTCGGAAGCCGACCGGGAAGCCAAGTATGTCAGGCTGGCCGAGGAGGCTGTGTGTATCGGCCCGGCGCCGTCGGCCCTGAGCTACCTCAATATGCCAGCCATCATTTCGGCGGCCGAAGTGACGGATGCCGAAGCCATCCACCCCGGATACGGCTTCCTGAGTGAGAACGCCGGTTTCGCCGAGCGGGTGGAAAAAAGCGGATTCCAGTTCATCGGACCCAGTCCGGAGTCGATCCGCACGATGGGGGACAAGGTGTCTGCCAAGCAGGCCATGATCAAGGCCGGCGTACCCTGTGTTCCGGGATCGGAAGGGGAATTGCCCGACGATTCGGTCCAGATCCGGCGTATCGCCAAGAGCGTCGGTTATCCGGTGATCATCAAGGCATCCGGTGGCGGCGGTGGTCGCGGAATGCGGGTCGTGCACACCGAAGCGGCACTGGTCAACGCGGTCCAGATGACCAAGGCGGAGGCAGGCGCCGCATTCGGCAATCCTGCGGTCTACATGGAGAAATTCCTGCAGAACCCGCGCCACATCGAGATCCAGATCCTGGCCGACAAGTTCAAGAACGTGGTTTATCTTGGCGAACGCGACTGCTCGATGCAGCGGCGCCACCAGAAGGTCATTGAGGAAGCGCCGGCACTCGGTATTGCGCGTAAATTGATTGAACGCATCGGCGAGCGCTGTGTCGCGGCCTGCAAGAAGATCGGCTACCGTGGCGCGGGCACCTTCGAGTTCCTGTTCGAGAACGGCGAGTTTTACTTTATCGAGATGAACACCCGGGTTCAGGTCGAACACCCGGTGACGGAGCTGATCACCGGCATCGACATCGTCAAGACCCAGATCATGGTGGCGGCCGGTGAGAAGCTGCCGTTCACGCAGCGCCAGATCGAATTCCGCGGGCATGCGATCGAATGCAGGGTCAATGCGGAAGATCCCTACAAGTTCATCCCGTCGCCCGGGCGTATCACGATGTGGCACCCGCCCGGAGGTCCCGGCGTACGCGTCGACTCGCATGTTTACACGAACTACTTCGTACCGCCCAATTACGACTCGATGATCGGCAAGATCATCGTACACGGCGACACGCGGGACCATGCCCTGGCGCGCATGCGCAGTGCGCTCGGGGAGACCGTAATCGAAGGCATCAACACCAATATTGCGTTGCACCGCGAACTGATGGTGGATGCCCGCTTCTGTGGCGGAGGTACCAACATCCACTATCTGGAAGAGTGGCTTGCGCAACACAAGCGTTGAGCGCGGCTGCATGTACGAATTGAGCCTGCTGTGTCCGCAAGACCAGGTGGAATTGGTCGCCGACGCGCTCGAAGCCCTGCAGGCGCAAAGTGTCAGCGTCGAAGACGCCGACGCGCACACCGACCGGGAAACGGCCTTGTTCGGCGAACCCGGCCTGGCTCCCGAGCCGATAGGCTGGCATCGCTCCGATATCAAGGCGTTGTTCGACAACAAGGCGCTGGCCGATACCGCCGCCAAGCTGCTGCAAGCCCAGGACTTCTTCTCCAACTGCGCCGTGGTCTCCATTGCCCCATTGGAGCCGCAGGACTGGGTTCGTCTGACGCAATCGCAGTTCGAGCCAGTGCCGATATGCACGGACTTCTGGATTGTGCCGACCTGGCATGCAGTGCCGCCGGCAGCCAGGTACGTCATCCGACTCGACCCCGGACTCGCGTTCGGTACGGGCACTCACCCCACGACGCGCATGTGTCTGCAGTGGGTGGCCGAAGGCCGTGGTGCGCAGTCTCTGGGCCGGGTGCTCGACTACGGTTGTGGCTCGGGCATTCTCGCGATCGCCGCCGCGAAATATGGCGCTGCAGAGATCGATGCGGTGGATATCGACCCGGCTGCAGTGCAGTCCGCTGTGGGCAACGCCGGCGCCAACGCAGTGACCATACGATGTGGCCTGCCCGACATGGCGCAAGGCGTCTACAAGACCGTGTTAGCCAACATCCTTTCGACGCCGCTCAAGGTGCTCGCGCCGTTGTTGTGCGCATTGCTGGAGCCCGGCGCATGCCTCGTCCTGTCGGGCATTCTGGAGCGTCAGGCACAGGAGCTGCGCGAAGCCTATGCGCCATTCATCGAGCTGGAGGTCGCCGCGTCGCAGGATGGCTGGATACTGATGACCGGTGAGACCTGATCGACGCAGGCACGACACTACAATCGAAAGTCATGAGCCTGATCACACGTTGCCCGACATGCGAAACCATGTTCAGGGTCGTCCCGGATCAGCTTCGGGTATCGGAAGGATGGGTTCGATGCGGGCAGTGTTCGGAGATTTTCGACGCCACACAGAACATGGTGCCACCGACAGGATCGGCGGCGGCCGCGCAAGCCCCAGAGCAGCAACCCCGCGCCGCCGCCGCCGCCACACCGAGCACAGCGAGCACACCGCCACCTTCTTCCCCTGACCCGCTGCCACAAAAGTTTCCAACCCAGGAGCTACCCGCGCAAGAGCGCCCTGCTGTTGCCACAACTGCCAACACACACACGATGCCGGTCGCAAGGATCGAACCGACCCATGCCCCCTACCAGCCGATCAACACGGTCCCTACTCCAAACGCCGATCGCGTCATACTCACGGCGTCCGGCACGAATGAGCCGATCTGGGCTGACGCCCCGCTCACCGATCCGCAGACCGCTCTGATTGGCGGATACGAGCGTGACGCATACGATTTGCCCTCTCCCGCAGCCCCGCCCAAGATGGCGCCCGCTGCGGCCACTCGGTTCGAGTCGCCCACGTCCGAGAAGGAGAACTTGTCCTTTCTCCAGGACAAACGCAAACCCTCATTCTGGCAAAGCAGGACAACTCGGATCGTGTTGTGGTTGGTATTGCTGGCGTTGCTGGTGGCGCTGGCGGTACAGATTGTCGTGAGCCAGCGCGACCGTATTGCAGCGCTGGAACCAGCGACCCAACCCATGCTGCTCGCCTTGTGCGCATGGCAAGGCTGTACGGTAGCGCCACTGCGCCAGATCGAGTCGATCGTGATCGACAGCTCGTCCTTCAGCCGCCTTCGTGGCGACGACTACCGACTCGGTTTCGCGTTGAAAAACAAGGCGCCCATCGATATAGCGATGCCGGCCATCGAGCTGGCATTGACCGATCCGCAGGACCAACCCGTGATCCGACGCGTCATCCATCCGGCCGAGTTTGGTGCGGCGTCCGATCGCATGGCCGGTGGATCGATGTGGAATGGTGCTATTTCGCTGAACGTCAAACCAGGCGCCAATGGCGAGCGAATTGCCGGCTACCGCCTGCTCGCTTTTTATCCTTGATCGTTACTTTGCAGCAATGAAATGAAACTGCCCCCACGCTCACTGGACGTGCCTCGGCCAGAGGCCACGGCTCTTCGCCCTGTCCGACTCTGCGCCAGCAGAGTCGGAGCCGCAGGACTCAGCCCACAGGGGGCCATCAGTACCTTCGGAACGGCCGGGCGGTACTGGAAGTTGCCCCCTCAGGGGGCCATCAGTACCTTCGGAACGGCCGGGCGGTACTGGAAGTTGCCCC
>ENA-ORBV01003853-ORBV01003853.1-microbial-mat-metagenome-genome-assembly--contig:-NODE-3853-length-29502-cov-5.620051_pt1 | contig 29502 bp, 13 predicted proteins | sample MGYA00237777_ERZ505514 | MGnify/ENA primary metagenome ERZ505514 (study PRJEB26160, sample SAMN06269048) | microbial mat metagenome | isolation source: Oligotrophic lake microbial mat | place... | reverse complement strand
ATGATACGGCGACCACCGAGATCTACACCTCTCTATTCGTCGGCAGCGTCAGATGTGTATAAGAGACAGTAATATAAGTTATCTTCATGACGTTTATCAGGCTATGATCGAGATGTCCAAGTAAGATCTTGAGTGCGTAGACATTCTACTCTGCTAGCTTTTTGGGGTGGCGGATTTATTTCACGGACTACCCACGCACACGGTCAAAGCCCACAGTACAAACTGGGTACGTCGTACGGCAGGCTTCGCCAGGTCTTTACCAACCAAAATCTTTGCTCGTGTCTTTCCTACCTGATTCCTACTTGGGCTTCATTACTGCTCCCTGCTTCTCTGCTGTGAAAACCGCGCTGGGATAGCCCCAGCGATTTCCTTCCCCAAAATGAACAAGCAACCGTTAATTACTAGTAGTGTAACATGCAGCCAGCCCGAAACAAAACCACTCGGAGCAAGTCCATTGTATCGCCATCTTATTATGGGAAACGACTCTTCCAAGATGATGAAAGAAGGAGCTATTAACAACATGAACAATCAACAAGGAGTAGCTTTCAATGATCGTTCATACAATGGAAGTAAGTATCAGCTAGCTAACAGCTAACAGCTATCATCTAATAGCTACTTTACTGGTAGACCCTTGTCAATGAATTCTGGTTGCTACAGATCACCGTATAGTCGCTGTTGTTGTTGTGTTGATGGTTAACCTATGCTCCGCAGTAAAATGGCGGTACTTTGTTTCTCACAACTAGCTACTTCTACTGGTTAACTTAACAGACGGAGAAGCATCCATGATCTCTGACGACCAGCAGTCCGAGGACGACACCTGTAACATCAGTCACATTGAGGAGAATGACGATGCCGAGAGTCATGCTACTACGACTGAGCGTACAGGTGGGGAGGATGATAAGAAGGCAGCAGGCGCCAAACCGTCGTCCGATCCTGGCAGTTGTGGCGATGCAAGCATGCCAAAGGAAGATGCAGAAGAAGAAGACAAGACATCAGCATTGCCACCCAGAGAAACAGCTACAGACGAACCGACCAAGGTAGTAGCCGTCGAAGGCTTCCGTAGCACCGGGGACCAACAACCCAAGACTCTAGAAGATCTTCCAGTGACGAAAGATGACTCCGCCAAGGATAATCAAGATGATAATCCTGTCAAATTGATCATCAAAGAGGATGAAGGAAAAGAAGACAACTTGCCACAAGAAGACAAACACTTGGCAGCAGCAGAAGCTACTCTAGCAGAAGCTACTGTAGAGGACAAGGATCGCTTGCAGCAGCAGCAATCAGGAGAAGCTCGCAGCAGCTCGTGTCCTTCCCCCGAGCCAACAAAGAAGAGGGATGAAGAAGAAGCCAACAGCAGTGCCTGTCCTTCCCCAGTGCCAACGAAGGAGATCGATCAAGAAGAAGCTGATTTGGAACCAGAAGCAGTCAACCGCAGTTCTTGTCCGTCCCCCGAGCCAACAAAGAAGATGGAGGATCAAGAAGAAGCCGAGCTGCCAGCCTCTACCAAGAAGGCCGACCAAAAGAAGGAAAAGGTATGCCCAAGGGCCAAGAAGATACCCTTGCACCGATTAATGGTCGACTACCGAGAAAGGAAGGTCGAAGAACAGGAACGAAAGCAGCAAGAACAGGAGGATCGTTTGAAAGACTCTCGCAAGTCATGCCGACCCAAGAAGACTCCCGACAAGTTTGTGGCAGAACCAGCTACTTGCTTCATGAATCCACTAGCCTTTAAGAAGAGAAAGAAGAAGATGATGCTCAAGAAGAGTTCCCTCAACAAGAGGCGCAAACTTGAGCTGTCCGAGAAGGCACTGTCACCAGAGCAGCCGGACCAGCCGCCCCCTGAGCAAGTACCCTCCAATGGAGATTCCAAGCTTCCAGCTGCGTCCAAACACGACTTTATGCCAGCGGAAGTCTTGTCATCGCCTAGCTTTCCCGAGACTCCCACCAGCAGCAGTATCGTGCCACCAGTGCAACCACGAAAAATGGCTGATGCTGTGATGGATCTTTACAACCGCCACCAAGACGCAGAAGACCGGCACAGTGACGCTGCAGGCACACGTGTTGTCGAGGCGATGCCAACTCTCAAGAAATCGTACATCAAGCATGTCTTTGCCGGCTTTGTCCCCACTGACGATTACGTGAATAAACCTTTTCCAGAGCAGCTCATGGCATTGCTCACTTCCGGACAGGCGTCCGAGGCTATTTGTTGGCTGCCGGGGTCTTCTTTTGCAGTGGATCCCCGATATTTCCCCGAGTGCATTATGCAACGATTCTTCCCGCACTCTCACTCGAGTGAGATCACGTGCTCTTTGAGACGATGGTAAGACATTATTCAAGTTGCATGGGCAGGAGGTTCTTGATGCTTATATAATCGATCGTTTATTGTTCTTACATATTCCTTACATCTCGTTCTTTTTGTCACGCACACAGGGGCTTCGAAAACACAAAGACGGATGTGAAGCTACCGTCTGGAGTTGTGGCTTTTCGCCACTACCTGTTCATCCGAAACAGGCCATATCTTGCCAAGTGCATGACATTTCCCAAAATAAAGCCAAAGAATGTGGATCAAGATCTCACTACCAGCAGAGCCGCCGCCGCTTCTGCTGCTACTCTTAAGACGACAGACCAACGACCGCCCGATAAGCAGTTCCAGCGGAAGAGACTGACCGACATGTCTGGGGGGCGTAGGTCGTTTTTGATGCGAAACTTGCGACCCGATAATTCGTCGCGTGGTGCTCCTTCTCCTCGACCTTCGGATCACATGCCTCCATCTCTGAAAATTGCCATGCTGCGTGGCGAGGATCGGGAGGCCGGAGGTACCATCCAAGGCTTGACATCTAGTAACATGACAAACACTGCTTCCCGCGATCCGTACAGCGCCAGAATTGCCCCTGTTCTTTTGGATCGTAACCCGGGATCTTTTACTGGCAGCTTTGTTGCTAGAAGCATTGACAAACCCATGCCCCCTCCGAAGACAGTGAAGCAGACGGGCGAGAAAAGGAAGAGAGGAATCTGTGCCGAAGGCTCTGCTCTTGCCACCGGGCTTTCGCGCATTGACTGGTCGGACGAAACGGACGCAAATGGCCATCCTTACCGTGGTGTTCCTGGAATGAACCAAGCCCGGCGTGAACAGTTAAGATTGGAAGCCCAGGAGTACCCGGATGAGCCCGACACGGACGACCAGAGATATGGTGCCGAGTACGGAATCGAAGCCCTCGCCGCTAGAATGAGATCAAAGATTCCACATAGTCGTTCAACCCAGCCATACCGGCGAAATAATGTCAAGCTTCCGCTTCAACGCAAGAGTGGGCCCGTCAAGAGTGTAGGATCTCCCAATTCAGTGAAAGGCGCAAAATCTTCGGGCAGGAGGCACGAAGGAAACCCTCCTAACCAACAAGAGAAAGATCGTCGTGTGCAGACTATGATTTCAAATCAGAAACATCCCGACCCCTCTAGAGCTACTGCTGCTAGAGCCGTTCATTGTGGTGCCTACAGGCAGCCAGCGCCCAAACAACCAGTGACGCAACTGGCGCCCAGACAACAACCACAGCACAGACAACAACCACAGTACAGACAACAACCAGCGCCAAGGCAACTAGTACGACAACCACCACCGCCGCCACCAGCCCCCAAAATGACGCTGGAGACTCTTCGACTTAAGCACATCGAGGAGGAACGGGCTGCCAAGAGGCAAAAGTTATTGGCACAACAAATGGCAGCACAAGCTAAGGCGAAGCCTTTGCCTTCCGGTGTTGCTACCACCCATCCTCCGACGCAGCAACCGCAGAGTATAACTCTGGACGCGTTCCGGGCATCTCAAGATCGACAACAGCAGCAAGGAATGATGAGACAGGAGGCGATGCACCAGAATAAGTTGCGTGAACAGATGAGGGTGGAAGCACAGCGTGCAGCGACTGCGGCTGCGGAAGACGAAGAGGCTGCTCGTCGTCGACGACTGCGCGAGGCTCTATACGGGAGCAACAAGCCCGCACCGCCAAAGCCTGCACCCAAGCCAGCCACTGTCAAGCAAGAACAGCCTTCTTCTTCATCATCATCCTCCAATCCGCTGGCGAAAACTGGTCAAGACCCCTCTTCACGCATGGCGTCCAACGTCTCTGCCTCGGGGCCCTCATCATCCGCATCGGTTGCGTCCACTGGACGATCCGCAATATCCTCTCCCTCGGCAATTCGTACTCCAGCGGTGGCCAATTTTGCAGCAGCCTTGCAGACAGCAACCCCCGGTCCGAATGGTATGCTCCATATACCCGCCACAGCCGCCGCATCGTTGGGCATGCCCGAACTCAACTCCTTGCTCATCATGCAGCAGCAACAACAACAGCAACAACAGATGCTCCACCAACGAAATTTGGCGGCCTTGGTCATGGGTTCGGCGACGGGGTTTCAAACACCGGAACAGGTGTTCGCCCAGATGAATCCGGCCCAAGCCCAAGCTTATGCTCTGCAATACGAACAGCTCATGCAGTTGCAACGAATGCATCAACGGTAAAGGAAGGAACTCATGTATCGCAATCCAAGGAACAGCGTGGGTGCGTCTAGAGAAAAATGCGGTCCTTTGGTTGAGGGAAAAATGTGAGTGCTTGGAACAGTCCTGCAAGAGGAGTGGGAATTACATGTATGGCCCTTTTATATAATTTAGTCAGTTTTAGTGTATGTATTTGTTACACATAGTACAAAGCTTTATGTACCGTTAGCTATATAGCAATAAATAAACTAATGAAGGCAGGACCGGGGGAGTGTTTGCAAAAACCTTTCACATAAATGCACTTCGATATTGTGCGTGTCGAGAAAATTTGAAAATGCAGCCTAGCCTTCACAAAACAACTGCGCGTCGAGATAATGAATCGATGAGAAGCCGACAACCATGACACCTCCATACTACAGCACACTAGCTATCTAGCTAGAGTAGCTACAGTACCTACTGTACCTGGCTAGCCACTAGCTAGCTAGCTAGCTACATTACCTAGCTATGGAGTACCGTTGATGCCAACGCATGATGACTACAATAGTATGTTGATGACATTGTGAGGAGGAGAAATGCCATTCCATAAAAGCCGAATCCATTTTCGGGGAACCTTTCACGACAATGTTGGCATCGGCTTGTAAATCTGTTCTGTTACCACTACAAGGAAAGAATACTGGCAGGTTTCTTTCAGGAATAACTAGACAATGCAACAGCAACGGCAACAGCAAGACAACACTGCTACTTCCTTTTGGTGTTTGTGCCAGCAGCATTCGTGCACGTGAATTTATACAGCAGCAACTGCACCGTAATCATCAAAAACAACACCAAAGTCGTTCCTTTAGCAGTGCAAGCCCAGCTGTCAATTTTGAACTATTAAAGCGCATCAAAAAGGATTTGGTGGAAGTCGATGTCAATTCGGACGGAAGAATTGATTTTGAAGAATTGAAGCTGTTGCTCCAAAAATACAGTACTACCGATGGCATTCCGCTCTTTTCCGAACAACAAGTCGAAGATATTGGCGAGTTATTCTATGTGGGACGAGCGGGACGCTCCGTCAGTCATACGACCTTTTTGAGGGGGATTCAACATGTGATTACGGCGGCGGCGGTGGCGAATGCCAAGGATGTGCCACAAGCAGCAACCGATACCAGTAATTCTACTGCTGAGAAGGACAAGAATCCATTGCAATTGCAAAGCATTGACAATAAAAGTTGTTGGATCAATCCTCATGAATCCGCCTCGATACAATTTCAAAATATCCAATCCCAATTTGAATCATCCTTGCTCGAATATGTGGACCAAATCAATTTGTTACAACAATTGGGAGGCGACGCGGTATTGGAGCAAGCCACGACTCTACTTTATGAAAAAGCTTGGGATGACGACCGCATTCGGCCCTTTTTCTTACATGCCATGGCAGCAAAAGGCAGCCAGAAAAAGAGCCAAAAGAAGAAAAAGGACAAACAGAAAACGACCGAGGAAGAAGCTTTTGTCAAGTCTCTCAAAAAACATCAATACAATTTCATGAAGGTGGCCTTCGGCAAAAAGATTCCCAACCAAGTGAAATTCCACAAAAAAATGAAAAAAGTCCACGCCAATTTATTCCAAGAAGCGGGTTTGAATGAAACCCATTTTGATATCATGATGGGTCATTTTGTGGACGTCTTGCAAGAGCTCAAGTTGAATGAAGATTCGATTGATACGGCCGTGGAAATATTACATCTCTTTCGGGACGCTTTTGTACAGGACAAGGCAACGGACAAGCAACCAAGTGAAAATGAAATGGTGGAATGAAAGCACCATGGCCCAATTATTACTTGCTCGCTAGTAGAATAGAAATATAAAAACCATTTGCTGCCTACTTGGTTAATTACATACCAATAAATAGATTTCCACTTTACTTTTTTAGTAGGGTCGCCCATTCTTTGCTGACTCGGATATTCTAAAAGATGTTGCAACTGAATGCAAGCTATGTTCAACCAAGGCAGGGGAGGAGTTGGCCAGTTGTTTCCCGTCCTTATCCTCCGTCGCCCAAGGAAGGTGCGCTTCCTCACTGCACCACCTGATTCTTGTTCTAGCTAGTAGTTGTAGTCCATAAGTAGACAACGTGTGATACTTGGCAAGTACTAAGTAATATGGAAAGGCAGTCCTATCTCCGTCGATCCGAGCTCCATCACTGAAGCAGGTTGCTATCTAGCTAGCTACAGTAGCTGACTGCTGTAGAGTACAGGGATGCTACTACTGTACTAGCTAGCTAGCTATCTATTGGGTGGGACACTTGGTGGACTGGCTAACTTTACCAACTACTCTAGTACTCCAGGCTACTACCAGTACTAGCTAGCTAACTAGTAGGTATGAGGCGGGACAGAATAATCCATCAGTCATTAATACGTACATGAGTAGGTTAACCCTAAATAACAACACTTTCTTGGCCGGAGGGATCACCTCTGCAGTATCATCTCGTTCGCGCCCGCGGTCGCTGGGGTGCTGGGTTTGTACTGGGAATTCAACGTGAGATGGATCGTAAGTCAACACACTGGGTGACTCACTGGCTCATACGGCTGGTTTTTGTGACTGCAGCTGCGACTCTGCATACATGTACGTAAGTTGTACCAGTACGTACCGTACCCAGCAGAACGGTACTACATAGTCTACTACTAGCTAGCTAGTACCTGCACCATACAGTAAAAAAGTGAGGTGAAGTGTACCAGACTACCAGTCCCAACGCGCTTGTGGACGTTGTGGTGGTTCCTCGCTCGTACATCAGCTCACGGGTCATTTTTCTCTCTTCGCATGAATGACCTTTAGCGGGACTCGTAAGGATGCGTAGAAAAACTACGAACCAGTACTCAAATCACGAGTATCTTTGAGATCTTTTGCCGTTCCATTCATTGGTCTTTTTGGTTGTGGCGGGTTTTGTTGGGCCGAACTCTTTGTTGTTGTGTACCGGCACGTAGCAACCACCGTGTTCGTTAGTAGGCGAGCTACTAGTTGTGACTTGGTTGGTTGTGGCAATAACCGTACCGGTACGTAGTGGTTGTAATTGCCATTATTTTAGGCACCCTTTAAAAGATCAATACTGTTGTCAACAGATAGATCTTTTCGGTTTGCTTTTTGGTTATCTGGAATAGATAGATTACGTCCTTTGAGTTTGGAATAGAAAGCGACAACAGACTACACCAACAACTCCAAACAAAAGCAAATCTAATCAATTGAATCAATCAAATATCATAGATGATGATGTGGCGTTCTCTTCAACACTTGCTACTGCTCAGTAGTAGTAGCACTCTTTTGTTACTACATGTACTCCTTACTCCGCAAAGCGTGGATGCTCAAGGCGCCGCCTTGCCTTCCGCGATCGACGATGGTCAAATTGTCCGCTTCAACTTTCGGTTTGGCTTTTTTGATGACGAATTGACGCCTCAAACCGAAGTCATTAAAGAAGACGTCGAAGGTGTCATTTGTCAAACGCAGTATTTCTTAAGTGCCTTGGTGCAAAATGCGACGGGCGATAAAAGCGTGCACGCCAAAGCGACTGAAATTGATTGGGGCTATTACGAAGGACAAGATTTGCCAGCCCATCTCAATTTTACCATTGAATTTACCGACCTCGATGATCAACCCAACAATTGGCTCAATGATCAAATCATGATTGATCAAATGGAAGCCTTGGGACAACCCGGATTGCAGCGGTTCATTACTGAATGGGTGTGGAAGGCCGAACCGGCCGGTCAAAATTTCTTTTTGAATGCCAATAAAATGGCCTTTGATGGAGTTCAGCGTGCGCCGATTGAAGGGACGTTGGACGAAGCCGAATGTCCCGCTACGGAAGCTCCGACCAAAGCACCAACTTCGAGCCCACGTCCCACCACGATCGATGGAAGTGTCTATGAAGCACCCACCATGACTCCCGTGGAACCCGCTGCTGGGGGCGCTGGAGGTAGACCCGGAAGTGATGGAAGTCCTGCTGCGGGAGCTGGAAATGGAACCGACCCGGACGCCGCTGGAAGCGACCTCGGAGCCGCGGATACCGGTGCCATTGCCGCGGCCAGTCCGGGATCGGCGCGTCCCGATTGGCCTTTTGGTGAAAATTATGCGGGGCCCGAGGATCTCAAACCCATGGTCGATTTTCAAGTCAAGTTCAACATGATGGAAAGTCATGAAAAACCACCCACCAAGGAAGAAGTCAATGCTCTCATGTGCGAATTCAATGAGTTTTTTACCATGGAATTGCGCCGAAAGTTGTTGGATGGAACCATTCACAGCAAGGCCGTGTTCATTGACTTTTATTTTGATGAAGCCGGTGCAGGCGACAAGGAAGATATCATTGTCAACTTTACCAGTTTCTCCTATTATGGCGATGCCAATCATACGCAGATTGCGGCCGATGATGTCTTTTCGGCCATGGAGCTCACGGAAGCCGAAGTCAAAAATTTGGTCGAAAAGTTCATTTGGTTGTCAGAACCCGAAGGTCAAAATCTATTTGCTCATACCGAGCGAGTGGCGTTGGATGCACACAAGGGGGAGCCCCTGAACAGTGTTTCCATGATGGTGGAAGCCTTTGGTTGCGTCATGCCACCCCCAACTCCCAATCAAGCTGGAGCTGGTGGAAGCCCCAACGGTGCAGGTGCCGATGGTGGAAGTGGCAACCCCAACGGCGAGGACGGCGCTGGAGGACCCAATGGTGGAGGAACGGCTCTGCCGGCCAATGGCGGTGATCCCAATCTTGGATTGGGTGGAGATGCCAAGGGATCTCAAGTTCGTGTGGCCTTTCGTGTTTCCAACCTCGATGGCATCGTAGACCCTACTGCTGTCAAGTCCGAAGGTTTGTACGCGAGTTTTCCCGTCTTTGCCAATGAAATTGTTAATGAAATTGCCAAGAAGGATGCTGCAACGCGTCGTTTGCGAGTTGGTGGACGTAACTTGCGCGTGGTGGCCGTGCCCGGCACGGCCACCGTCGACGATATTGTGGAATATCCCTGTCCCTCCAATGCCTTGCCCGAGTTGACCTGTCACTCGGCGTCGGCCAAGTATGATGTGCTCATGAGCAGTGACGAAGATCAAAACCAAGTCCAGAACCAGTACACGGATGCCAGTCAAACGGCCGTCGATGATGGCACCTACAACAATGTGTTGCAGCGTGTGGATCCCACGACGCCGCTTTACATTGGTATCATGACCAGCAAGGATCAAATTCCACCGGGATCCAACAATCAGTTGGACAACGATGAAGGCTGGTTCAAGTGGTGGTACATTCTCATTCTGCTCTTATTGTTGCTGCTGTGCTGCCTGTGTTGTCTCTACTGCTGGATGTTGCCCAAAAACCGCGATGATGAACCCAAGACGACTGTGGTGGAAGAGCGAGAAATCTTGGTGGAAGAATTCGATGATGAAGGACCCGACCATGATGGTCCACCCGAGGGCGAAGAAGAATTCGTCGATGACCCCAACGCGGTACCTCAGGGACAAGAACCAGGCGCGGGTGCTGAGGACGGAGCCATGGTCCCATATGACCCCAACGCCAAGGCAGCGGATGATGCTGCTCAGCGTAATGCTATTTTGAGTGGTAGCCAACGTGGTGAGGTTGACGAAAACAGAAAGGACAGGTAAACCATGAAACATTCGTCATGCCTGCCTCTGCCGCTGGTATTTGAAATCGACCATTACCAGCGTTTGTGTTTTTGGTTTGTGCGACGCCTCTACTCTACGGCACTGTTGGTGCTTTGACTACATGTTACATGGCAAATATGAGTAAAGCCGGAAGTAGCGAGACTACATCTATTGGTTAAAATTATAATGCGTCTAAAAAAGAAAAAATAGTTTTACTTGCGGGGTGTGCGGGTATTGTCTGCTATGTTTTCGGCAGTTCAGATCCGGAATCCATTGCCCCTGATTATTCTAGGTAGCTAGCTATTCTAATTCAGAGTCGATCCTTTCATTCCGTTGCACTCGAGCTCAACCATCACCCAAATCAGGCCCGCCGCCCGTCGTATGCAAGCGGTACCCAGGGTAGCTAGTAGTAGTCACACGCACGTCTCTGAGGGTGCCTTCGACACGACGGGAAGGGCAGGAGGACCAGCTGCGAGGAAGACATTGTGATGCCATGATATCGGAATGACTGGATCTAGGAGAAACAAGTAGTAAAAAAATTGTTCCAATGAGGTATTTCATTTGCTGATAAGTACTAATGAATTGCCAATGGTAAAAAAAACTATGGGGATGCAACATGTCCACGACAAAACATTTAAAAAATGTGATTTGTGCACACAATTAAACTCCTAACATGGCATCAGTGTTAAAGCACAAATGGTGACTCGCATGACAATTTGTTGCATGGATGCAACAAAACCCTTGAATGTGGTTGTAACAGTCACATATGCTGTCCCATTGTGTCATTGCACCATCTAGCAGCTACAAATGGCTAGCAGAGACAGCATCCACACATTTTAGATTTCCTAGCCAATGCAGAAAAACACGATTGCTCACCACTTGCTGAAATGTTTTTAGGCCTTGGTTCAGCTTCACTGTGGTTTGTCATATTCTGCTCATTTCTTTGTGTCTTTTGCTTCTTAAATGAACAATGCTAATGTAATTGCTTAATCAACATTTTTTCTACCTGTCAGCTACTTTTGCCAAATGTCTCAAATCCAGACATGAGTCAATGACATGTTTTTCTTTTCTTTGCTAGGCTAGGCTTTGTTCTTTGACTTGCAATTGAATGACAGCATGTCCATGCACGCTTGCCTGTTCCGTTGAACAAAAAAATCCTAACCTTGAGCAGTGGTCTTCCTTTTACATCACCTGAATAATTAATTCCAACACCATGCAGAATGTCATGGATGTCAACTGCAGCAACCAGCACCCTTCACATTGAGAAGCTTTCTGGAGAAAAACAACCAACTACAAAAAAAACACAACAATTGCGGAAAAACAAACCAAATTGAAATCTTCATTTGACTCAATGTTCTTCAAGAAGCTTTCTCACAAAGTGGTTTGAACATTGATCAACAAAGAAGGATCAGAAAAGAACAAGAAGGAAAGAACAAATGGAGAAATGTCTTTCCAACAGATCAGCATGTCATCATTCCATTTTTTTGTATGAACATCGGTTAGTGTGAGGAGTGATCTTTTTTGTCCGCAGCTGTTTGTGGATGGAGGAGATGAGTGTGTGGACTACAATTTGGTGATGTGCATCCAACAGCAAGTGTTGCCTGGGTAACACAAGCCCTGCTATCCCTTTGGTTTCTGTCACCATGACCTACTGGCTACTGCACCAGTAGAAGCGACCTCGTACGTGGCAAGTAACGCTGCTGTACTGTTGATAAGACTGATCGCCATTTTCGGTCATAGTTCCCAATTAATTGTTAATTGGGCCTAAATCGAACCAGCACAAACAAGATGCAGTGACTGACGTTACGGACAAATTCCGTGTATGCCAACTCGGAAGATGATCAAAGATGACCGGCGTGTTGCTTGTGACTCTTTTCTTGCGGTATACACAAAATTACAGTAGAAAACAATGGTACAAAGAAAAAAACCTACTTATGTCTTTGAATGGCGATTGCCAGCAAGGCGGTCCAGGGGAACATAGTAACGAGGCATCTTTTCTCACAAATCTTGAAGAAAAAGGTACTACTAGCTAGCTAGCTAGTACTACTAAGCACAGCAGTCCGGTGGCGGGAACGAAGGAAAACATCACACCAACCTTTATCCACTGTCTTCGTAGCAGCGCAGCAGTACCGGTGTATTATTGATCCAGTCAATCGAGCGGCCGACTAATAGCTATTAATTCATTCTATCAATCGGTGTCTTTCTCATAATAAAGTCATATTCTTGAGTAGAGACATACCTGTGATCTTTTTGAAAAAAGACAAAGTGTTGAAGTTTGAGTGAAACAGTTCCAAATTTTTAAACGAAAGAAAGTAGGAAACATCCAACGAGAACAAGACGAGACGCCACAGTAGCATGTTAGGCCGATTCCAACACCTCTTTGCAGGACTGCAGGCGATTACAGGCGGTAGTCAACTAAAACATGACGGTGGTCATCATCATCAACAACAGCAGTTGATGCTCCGCGGATTGCAAGACGCTGCCCTCCCCAACAATGAAACGGTTCCCTTTATAGACGTGGGAGAAGATAAAGTGTTGTTGATCGGCAATAGCTACACTTTTTATAACGAATTGCCCTATCAATTGCAAGAAATCTTAAGAGAAGGCGTGGATCCCGAATGGGGAGGTTTGAAAGCCTCGAGCGACACCAAGGCGGGTCGTGCCTTTAGCGCCGTGTGGCAGTCCTATGAAGAAAAGAGTCGGACCTACGAGTATTTGAATGAAGGTTTTGACTCGAGTGGCGTCTGGCGATGGATGATTATGCAAGATCAATCGCAAGTTCCTGGTTTTTGGGAGGAAGGGGCCGGCGGTGTCTTTGAGCAAAGCAAAGAAGCGGCCATCAAGTTGAACAATGCATTGATCGAGAATGGTCCTGGACAAACCATGTTTTTCATGACTTGTAAGTGTATACATTCTTTTCATCTATTCCCTATTGAATTTTCAGTAATTATGGACTTGCTATTTGGTTTTTGTGATTTTTATTTTCTGGAAGGAATCCATCACTGACAATCCCTTCTTTTCCTTTCTTTCTTCCTATTTGCACTCGTTTCCTTTCTTTTACTATTTAATTAGGGGGCCGCCGCTTTGGAGAAGAGAACAATCCCCAGTGGTTTCCCGACTTTACCGTCATGCAAGAAAAGTTAACCGAAGGATATCGACGTTTTGTCGAAGCCACATCGACATCGGATCGACCAACGTATATGGCCCCAGTCGGCCTGGTCTTTAAAACCATTCACGACGACATTGCCAATACGGGCAAAGATCCCACCGAAGATAATACTTTATTTTCCAAACTCTATGATGGTGATGGAAGTCATCCCAGTCCCTTTGGGACATATTTGTCCGCTTTGACGTTGTTCTCAAGCATGACGGGCAAGGATCCGGCCAGTATTACCTATTTGATCAAAGGAGTCGATGGCAATACCGCCAAAGAAATTCAAGATGCCGTCAGTCGCACCATTTTGGAGACCTTTGAATCGCAAGAAATCTTGTATCCATGGACGACATCCTGGACGGGTGTCACGTTGTCAGGGAATCCACCGCCAGCGGAATCATCCAACTCCGAGCAAACCTCCGACTCGGAACAAGCCACCGATGAACCCATGTCCGATTCCGAGCAAGGCACGGATGCACCCACGGATGCACCCACGGACCAAGCGACAGACGAAGGTACAGACGAAGGTACAGGTGAGGATGGTATCATCGATGAGACTTCCGCCATGCTGCCGAATCCCGACGATAACCCTGACGATAACCCCGACGCCAACGACAACCCAGATGAAGCAAACCCTGACGATAACTCCGACGAAGCAAACCAAGACGGTAACGCCAACGAAGGAAACCCAGACGAAGAAGAAAACCCAGATGGAGAACCCCAAGACGTCTATAATGATAATCCAGATGAAGAATCTTTTCCAGATGGAGAAGGAGGTTACATAGTTGTTCCTCCAGGGTCTATCCCACCAAGGAATCGGCCGGGTGAGATTTTTGACATTGTCACGTTCTCTGAGGATCAATTGCTTCAATTTGAGTCCAATGTCACTGATCCATCCGCCCTGAATGGATCCATCACTGTCTTCATTTCGTACGATCAGTATCCCGAGGATATCGCTTGGACATTGGTGCCCGAAGCAGGAGGCGAGCCACTCCATTTTCAGGCATACGGCACTGTTAGGGAGCCCTTCTTTAATCAAACCACCACCTTTGAGAATCTGAACCCCAAAACAGTTTATCTCTTTAAAATAAGCGACAAGGAAGGTGATGGGATCTGTTGCAGTCATGGCGATGGGTACGTGGAAATTATGGACAATTCCGTTGGAGCAACAGCCGTATCGCGCCAAGGCGATAACAGCACCAGCAACGTGATTTTCAAAGTAAAAGACAGCTTTGGAGCTTACTTCTCGGTCGATGTAGGCGTGAATACCTCGGGCGATGCTCTGCTTGTGTCCCTTGACGACAACTATCAACCCTCGACATGGCCAGAGTTGGAGACAACCTTAATGGCGCCCAGTGGCAACGAGACACAGTGGCCCGGAAAATTCCCCACAACCGAAAAAGGAAGTCTGGTCATCAATGTCGATTTGGATGATAACCCGGAGGAAATTTCATGGACGCTAGAAACCGAATTCAACAAAGACAATGTCCTCTCGGAGCAACAGGATAGTGCCGAGCCGTGGGTGCTTGTGGATACTTGGGACGGAACGAATTCCGCAGCAGGGACTTTGAATTCTACAGAGTTTTCGCAACTCACTCATGGCTGGTACCGTCTCTTCATAGAGGATATCATGGGCAATGGACTTTGCTGTGAGAATGCGAATGAATTCAACAACAACACTGGATATGTGACTGTGACAGGGCCACTAAAGGCTACAAGGGATCTCGGTCTCGTGTGGGGAAGTAATGGTCAGTTCCAAACTGGAACAGGAGTTGGGTTTTACATAGATGATCAAGGTTACATTTCCCACGTCAAGTTTCTAACCAACAAGGATGCAAGAGGCACCACCAGTGACGCCACAACTGCGGATGCGATTCCGTCATTCTTCCAAAGAAACGAAAATCAGCCCCCTTTGCCCCCCGGCACCAATAGCTCCGACGCGAGCAGCCCCGATGCTAGTGGAGAAGTCGGAGGGAACTCTTCCACAACTCCCAACTTGCCAACGCCGGTTGTGACACCCGATGAACCAGAAGACCTCGTAATGGACGACTCCGCCTCCCCAAACAACTCCACTTCGGACAACTCCACTTCGGATAGCCCCGCTTCGGACGGCACAGGCATGCTACGATTCGCCGCAAGAGTACTAGCGATTGGAAACATTCTCCTAATATTCATCATGTCATAAATGATAATAACAATATCTGCTTTATTTAGAGACTATTCTATGCATGGCAATCTACTTCTCTTCTAGCTAGCAAGGTATTAGAAGGTTGACTCCGGAAAATCTATATGAAATGCTCGCTGCTCCATATGTCACAAAACAATCGTATCGGGGCAGCTGCTGGCGGCCGGGCAGGGGACGGTCGCGCACTGTTCAGCAAGCGTCGTCCGGTCCGTTGCAATAGTAACTAAAGAGCTGTAAGGAGCAAAAGCTAGCTAGAACAGCATATATACATCTTGAATCTAACTTCATTCTCTAGTGCACAATGTTTCTAGTACAAAATTGCTTCACTCCCTTAAGAGAACCAAAGCTGGATCCTCCCTGCAGCCTCAACAGCGAAAAGACCGCGGACGTCGCCATTGACTTCGCGCCATCCGCCCACGTAGGTGTTCTCGACTAAACTTGCTTTTGGACGGTGGACAATGATGGAAAATTGTGAGCAATATATTCGACGTGGGAGCCCGCTTTTTGCAAATGCCGACAAATCTCCAAAATGTACGTCACGCTAATGCCCAGTGTCATGACGGCCACGGGATCACTGCTTTCCAATCCCTTTTCACGAAGGAATTGAGAATAGTTTTCGGACCATTTCGCAATGCTTTCCAACCGAACATCGGAAAAGCCACGAAAGGAGGCCGCGGCCATCACAGTTTTGACCGAATTGCCATTTTGGGGGCGCAATCTACCGTCGGGACAGGCTGATTTGAGCCACTCGCAGGTGTACTCAGACTTTTTGAGGGCATTGGTGAGGAACTCTGTATGCAAGTGGGGCCAATTCATTTCCCGCATGGGGTGACCATCTTGTTTATAATATTTCGCCAATTCTTTGAGCGTCTTCACTAGCAGGGTACCATACAGGACGCACTCTCCTTGTTCTTTCACCATACCACGAAAGGATTCAGCGTTCAGTGGCAAGGACAAGCCCATCAAGGGCTCGCGCAATCCGGACTCCAGTTCCGCTTTTAATTTGGTACTCTCGGCTTTGAGTTTTTTCAAACTATCGTCCAATTTGTCTAATTGAAAGGCCTCCCCTGGATCTCCAAACAAGCTATTGCTATAATAGTCTGGATTGTCTTTGGTTCGATCGACAAAATCTTCCATGCGTTGCGTCGATATGGCCGTCTGCTTGAGAAAATCGCGCATGGTCAAGAAAAAGTCAAAGCCTTTGCTTTCGACAATCTTGCGACTGCTGCGTGGAAACAAGAGAAGCTCCACGAAGCTGAAAATTACAATTCCTACAAAGATGAGTTCGATGCGTTTGGGAATGTATCCATGAACATTGAAATCGTTCTTCACGCTACCATACAGCATGGAACCAATGGATGTGGCTGCGTACGTGTACTTGTAGGCGTGTTCGGCATTTTTCAAATACAAGACGCAAAAGGTAAAAAAGGAAATCGCCGGAATCTTGACATATTCCTTGTTGCCCGGAAACAGATCTGATACCAAGAGAGCATAAGCAGCGGCCAAAAGTGTTCCAAAAAGGCGATCCGATGCCTTGTGGAAGCTACTGCCCGTGTTTCCCAAATTCACACTGGCAATCGTCAAACCAGGCCAAATACCAAAGGGGCTGCTGATATTCCACAGATAGGGCACCGACACGAAGAGGGCCGCCAAGAACATTCCGACGGATGTTTTGATGGCAAGCCGACGTGCATCCTTCTTTTGCCACAACCATTCGGGACTGGTAAAGCTGACAAAGGCGGAAAACATTCCCATGATGATCCCCCAAAAGGAACATCGGGAGGAAGACTCAATTTCCTCCGCTTCCCATCGGTGCTTCTTCAGATAGGCAACAATGCTTTCTCCTAGTTCAAAGAGGGCATGAAAGGCAGACATGCGTCTGGTCAAATGCGCCATGACGGGATTGTTGCCCGTTTGATCTTGGTCGTCTAACTTTTCGGCCGCCTTGGCCATGGCTCGATGAAAGGCTTTGCGACATTCCCAGACACTATCTTCCAGTTCACTCAAGACATCGGGCATGACACTTCGTTTGGCAAAGGGATCAGCCCACGCATGACATACAGCCACACTGGCAATCATGGCATCAACCATGCGATCTCGTGCGGGACCAATTTCTTCCTTGATGGCTTGTTTGGCGGCACGCAAATTGGACGAGTAGGCATGATGTTCTTCTCCCAAAACCTTTTGCGTCAATGCCGTGCGAAGACTTTGCAGATGAGCTTCGAGTTTGGTGGCTTCGTTGATCCATTGTTCCAAATCGGCCGCCGCTTCGCTGTTGAACCGAATGCCCAATTCCACACGTGTGGCCGGCATTTTCCCTTTGAGGCTTTTGAGGCTCTTGGTGATACGAGCATGCAGCAATTCGATCGAGGCAATGGCGGCTCGTGAAATGCCCGGTGTTGTGGCAGTATTGTCGGCATAGGCTTTGCATTGGACCAACAACATGGTCAAATCTTGTTCCAGTCCTTTTAACAAAGTGTGTGTCGCAGCCAAGGAAGAATTGGGAGTGGGAAAGATATTCATCAGGACAGCCACACCCAAACCAATCAAGTAGGTGGCCGTCCAACCAAGTGGTTCCCACCATTGGATCTCTTCTCGTACGTTGGTGGCCACGATAATGTACATGACCAGAATCATGAGATTGCGGGCTGTCAACTGGGGGCAGGACATGATGAAAAAGCTGACAAAAAAGACGGCAAAGGGCATGACAATGGCCGCCTCCCAGGTATCCAACCACGACATGAAGAAGCCAATCGGCCAGGATATAATAGTCGTCAGAACAATGGAAGTTCCAAAGCCTTGTACCGAGGTCAGGCAAGCTCCTAAACTGTCTTGAATGTTGCTGTGCATAAAGATATTGCCAATCCAAACGGCACCCAAATATTGTTGCTGTGGAAAGATGAGAATGCTAAAGGTCAAGAAGGACCCCAAGGCGGCACGAATGGCCGATTCGAGGCGTTTTTGATAATCGCCACCATGTTCCTGCGCACTTTGTACCTCTCGCCACCAATATGCAAAGCCGGAAGTTTCGTCGTCTTCTGTGATGGCCTTGGGAGGATCGGGTGTGACAGGGTTCAAGGCGAAGAGTTCTGTGCGCGAAGTTATCAAAGCACTAAGGCGCTTGGACTGAGCTCGCATGGTTTGGGTATGACCGCCTACTTCCAAATCACACATAAAACTGTCTAATGACGTTGTGCTGCTGCCAGCACCTCCCGTATAGCCGGATCCTTTGCCCATGTTTGATTCCTTATTGATGATTTAATTCTTTTGAGTTGTTGGTTCGTGGGTATGTAGCAGTAAGCAGCTGCAAGTTGTTGACGTTTGCTTCTTAATTGTTTAGTGTTGCGCAGTCTTCTGTTGTTTTCTGTGTTTGTTTTATAGCTGCCGTACTTTTTTTGTCAACAATATAAAGGATTCTGTTTTGGAGCATTTTTGTGAGACCTGCAAGTCATTCGTAAGCACCGTGCACATACAGTTGTGATTAGGATGCGTTACGTTAGAGTTCGTTTTTGATGCAAGTCAGTGGCCGTTGTTCTGTGCGGTCATTTATTTTCACCGCATCGCGAATAAGATCCCTTCGCATTTTACGAGTTCGCATCCCAAACGGGTTTCGCCAGCCACGATAGAGAATAAGTTTGGTTTCCCATTCTTTTCCTCTTCAGGATGAAGGCTGATCCACACCAACTACCAGGTACAAGTACAGTGCCTTCTTCTACTAGGCTAGCTATTATGCGTAGCGATTTGCAAGCGAGCTAGCTAGAGCAAGCTACTAGTAGTCGGGGGGCGAGTCTGGCAAATGATTAAACCAATGAGAGCAACATGGCTGAGAAATTCAATGCATCTGTCTCGCACCAAAGTGTCGGTGGGTGACAAAGAGGATGGGCAGATTTTGTCCGGCAGCCAGAGACTCTAGCTAGAAGCTCCTACTACGTAGCTCCTCCTCTAGAAGTGCCAGGTTGCGGCATTTAGTTAGCTAGCTGCTGGCTAGTAGATAGCCAGCCAGGGCAACCAGTTGCTAGTGCTAGCAGCAGAGCATCTATTCGCTCAGAACGTGACAGCCCGCCAGCCAGCACTGCTGCCTTGTGCAACACCAGCTACATTGGTCGTCTGTCCTCAATTCCAGATGCCTTCGCTTCTGCTTCATCAAGTCTTCCAAACCGAACCGTGGTGCAGCACGTAAAGACCCCCCATGCTCACAAGATCGGGTTCATGTTGAGAACGTGCTTCTCTGGTCACAACTCCGACGATGGATGGGATTAAATTCCCGACCACACAGGGTCGATGAATGATTGTGAGACCAAGACGGGCTCGCATGAGGACGAGCGAACCGGAGGCGAACTTTTAGGTCAAGATTTCCGAGGGCGATGCGTCGTCTCCAAATAAATGTTCCTCCTGCCGGCGTGCCGCGTCGACACTTTCCGAGGGCGATGCGTCGACTACTCCAACTGATGAAAAACTCCCCAATGGCAGGCTTTTTTGACAGGCTCAGCACCTGACATTGAGGTTTGTACATGTAGCAGTCGTAGCAGTGTGAAGTCTGGTGCTCAAGAATACGTCACCAAATCAAGAATTGAGTACCGATCCGAGTTTACGAGGATCGGTACGAAAAAGACCGCGCTTGGCCTCTGTAGTTACAGAGAACCGAGTCGCCTTGATTTGGTGATGTTTTCTGGTAGGAAGCCATCCTGTGAATTGTGTAGGTAGAAATAGTACCAAAACGTACGAGAGTCATGCCGGCATGAAGTTGATTGGTTTTCTAAATAGACTTTAAACTCGCTCGTGAGTCACCAAATTCAAATCACTGATCAGAATAGGATGTGTAGAGCTGGTAGACTTTTCTCGTAGGACCCACGCTACCGATCGACGACTTGCTATCAAGAAATACTTGTTCAACGCCTGTCATAGCAACAACAAAGATAGAAAGATCAAATTAGTTGAATTGGTTGCCACCATGGCGCCTGTCAAAAGGCGTCCTGGTACACGAAGCCATCCGTCGTCCACTCAACAGGATGTCGAGTTTCCAAGTTTGAATTTTGATGACGACAACAATGATCAAGATCCTTCAGAACTTACTCTCAATGACAATGCTCCGCAGTACACTCCGCAGCCCAACAACCCATCAGCAATGCTTCCAGACGACGACGATGATTACGCATTGAAGGAGTACATGCTTAGTCAACAGCAAGCTCATATTCAAGACCAAGAAGAATTCAAACATGAATTAGAAGAAGAATTTGATTTGGATTTCAATCAAGAAGAGTTTGTTTCCGGAAATGACGACAACAACGTTGCGGAAGCAGCAACAACTCACCATTACACGCAAGGCACTTTAGACGCGGCCTCCGTTCTCGTTGGAGGGTTTGATAGTGATGGAGCTGCTTGTGTCGTAGAGGATAGAACTTGTCCTGGTGTAGTGCGTCGTAAACATTCCGAGGAATCATGGGAAGAATTCGAACGGCGTTGTCATGGCTACAAAAATGGCTCTCTTGGTCGTACGGACGACTCCTATTTCTCACAAAAAGCAACAACAGTTGTTGACAACACTGAAAGCACTGTTGTTGCTCCGTCTCCTCCGGAAATCGATCCCAACGACGATGGTGCCTTAGCGCTTCAAATCGCAAGTAGTCTTCGCAAAGACGGCATCACTGGCCTGACGGAAGAAGAAAGAGAATTTGTTGCCAACGTAAAGCAGGGTAAGAACACAAGTAAATACAACGCGACACAAGAGTCACTCAAGAAAAGATTTTTCGAAACTCTTGCTACTTACGGAGGTCACATTGCTCCACTAGCGGAAGCAATGAAACCGAACCCACACGATTTATCTGACGAAGCACCGATGGATCATCGTTGGTTTGCTGTAGTTGGCTGAGCAAAGAATGCCGCTAAAAGAAAGATTATTAATGATTCGCACGTCTGTGTTGCGATGAAGTGGACGTGTAAGACAGGAAAGAACAAGGGGCGTCAATGCGAAGCAAGTGCTTTCGACAAACATGTGGAACAGTTGACACTTATCTTTCAAGACGCCGGAGCACAGTATTCGTATTCAAAAGACTTCAACAAAAGCGGAGAATTCCATGGAGCAGTCAAGTCACAATGGGATGCTATTCGGAAAGTGGATCCAAAATTTGGTACTGGCCGTAACAAAGCTCGCACTGATAAGGAGTTGTTTACGAAATTCGTAACAGCCGTTCGTGAAGGAGAAATTCGTCCGTACGAAAATCCGGAAGACCTATTGCTTTGCATCATCTTTATTCTTGGCTTTTACTGTGGTCTTCGTGGTTCAACAGAACACGTTGAATTGATGACAGAGCATGTTTATGTAGGCGAGTTCACTGCTGCGGACGGAGAAGAATTATGCGGATTGAGATATGGTGGCGTCAAAGTTCCTTTTTCCAAGACAGCTCAGCTCAAACTCAAGAATGCGCGCTTACCTGCGGACCAAGATGTAATGTTGCCGTTTTCGGAAGACCCTCAACATGATTGCTGGTGTCCATTCCAGATCTTTTGCTTCTACATCAGCAAGTGTCATCCGAATGCGAAGAAATTCTATGCTCGCGTCGTCAAGCCTGGTTGTGAAGAAGCCAAGAACCTCAAGAAGGCATTCAATCGCGAGATTTGTTTCGCCGAGAGTGGTCCTGGACGTTCCAACTGGAACCTTGGTCCCACAAAGCATCGAGAGCTTTGTAAATTGATCGCGAAGAAATCAGGTGTCGACAAGTGGGAGAGTTGCACTGGTCACGCTCTCCGTGCTTTGTGCATCAGTTGGTGCATCTGTCAAGGTCTGGCAGCTGCGGATGTTGCTGCTAAAGTGCGTCACTCTTGTATCAAGAGCCAATTACGTATGCCATGGAGTGCAACAAACGTAAGGCAAATCGCTTGACTGTGATGAATCCAGACGCGAAGCTTTCTAGCCCAAAGAAGAAAAAGGCGAAGTCGGAATCGGCGAATCAAGAAGACTCCATCCAGTTATCCGACCGATATCCCATTGCGGAAACTCAACCATTCAAAATGCAGAACCGTGCTCAATTTGAACAATTGTCTTTCGATCGTCGTCATGCACCGTCAAGTGCTAAAAAGGACACCATTGTCGCCAACATGGAGGAGAAAGAAAATCAACTTGAGTCACCTGACAGCAAATTGAAACGTTTGGAGAAAGAAAATCGTATTTTGAAACTACAGCAAGAAAATGAACTTCTCAAACAGCAACTTGCCATTGCTCCTCCTTCTAATCACCGTCAATCCTATCCACCGTCCCATCATCATGGTGGATGTCATCGTCCTCAATTTGAGGACGACATGTACCAAGAAAATCATTTCAACGATCGCCGCTTCTTCAATTCGGACCATCACTGTCGACACTCGTTTCCTCCTCCACGCCGTGAATTACCACCTCCTCCTCCGCAACATTACCATGGTCCACCTCGTCGTCCCAACAACGACTATGAGAATGAATGCGGTGGTTATCCGGGTGATTATCATCGTCGATACTAGCGTGTTTTGATTATTTGATTGAAATGCACTTTGAACTAATGAGTGAGTGGGTCTATCTACTCGTTGGCACTCTAACACGATTTATCGCGTGTTTTATCATGGGCAGTTGAGATGGAATGCGCAATCCGTGTGTGTCAGTAGATAACAATAATAGCATTTCTACCTACTCCTAAATGATCTCTAAGTAAAATTCGGTGACGCGTCCTCGTATGTAGAATTGTACCAAGAAAACAAATCAAATTCTCAAAAACATTCCGATTGTGACTGAGCGTGCGATTTTTCTTTCGATCGTTTGGTGTAAGTGACGAAATTGGTGCGTTTTTTCTTTGTACTAACAAAACACGTGTTAAATAGGAAGACGTTTCCTTAAGGATGTGTTATTGTGTTTTCGCACGACTCAAGTACGTTTTGGTACTATTTCTACCTACAAGATTCACAGGAGGATTCTTCATTTGATTGAATTGTTCATGGCAATTAATTCATGGATGCATCGTCATTGTTCCTCGAAGGTCTGGAAGATGTTAGTTCTAACCCTAAAATATCGCCGACGGAACGAGACATCGCCGAGGGATGAGGGGATATCGATGGAGCGTTAGTTAGTAGAAAGTTCTAACCCTAAAAAAGTACCTTCCGAGTAAGAGAGCGGGGCACTGATTCAGTGATTCAAGGATTGATTCAGCAAAATAATTCAATGCAGTATTGTCGACACTGACTTTCTCAAATGCAAAACAAAATCGAGGAGAGTCACGGTCTGTCGCCCATCTCTTCTTCTTCGACAATAAACGGATCTGGCTCAATTAGTTATATGAAGAGACTAACAGTATTTTCTACCAGTAGAGGAGACGAGCTAGCCACTGAACAACCGAAAGCCATTTGTTAGCAGCTTGAGAAAAATACTTTTTGACGACCGAGCTCCATCAGCCCGCCTACAACAGCAGTGTGACGCCTTCCGTCTATATTTTGCGTATCCTAAAAGGTCTATCTCAAAAAAGAAACCTAACAATGACCATGCGATTTCGTGGAGAAAAAATCATCTGCCTGAGCAGCTTCCTGGTGGCTGCAATTTTGCTGGCCAAGTCTCCTTCCAATGCATTCGTTCAGCCGCATTCCGTCAGTACTCCCCTGTCTTCCTCTGCGCCATCACGTACTGCCCATAACAGCCCCCTTTTTCGTACCATGAGTAGCTCGACCACCTCAAGCCTTCCCGTCGCCATGGACAACATTGATGTCCTGAACATTCAAAAAGAAGCAGAAGAAGACAAATTGGAAGAAGGCGATACATTTGACTGGTTCAAAGCTTGGTATCCGTTGGTGCCAGTGGAAATTCTGGACCCCGAAGTGCCCCACCACTTTACATTGCTGGGAATGGATGTAGTGGTTTGGAACGACGGTAAGGTTCCTGGAGCAGAATTTGGGAGCAAGAAAAATCGTCCCAAAAAGGCCCAACGCGAAATGGGAGAATGGAGAGTCTTTGTCGATGCATGTCCCCACAGAAAAGTGCCTCTAAGCGAAGTGAGTTTGCCGCCCCCGTTTTCATGAAAAATTGTACGTTACAGAAAGCCACTCATTTTTCTTTTCTTCGACTCTTACCAGGGACGCGTCGAAGATGATGGTACCTTGCTCTGCAGTTATCATGGTTGGCGATTCGAAGGCAGCAATGGTGATTTGGTTCAAATTCCACAACTCACGGCCGACTCGGCTCAATTTAGAAACGTCAAGGAAAACCCCAAGAGCCAATGCAACAGTTTTCCAGCCCAAATCATCGATGGTGTCTTGTGGGTCTGGCCCCAATCTGGTGACGATGCTCGACTGGAATCTGCCTTGACCCCAGCAAAATCCTATCAAGGCCTCAACGACATACAAGATAAGGATCGTATATGGTATGGTCCCTGGAATTTCCGCCAGCTTCCCTATGGAGCTGACTTTTTTATTGAAAATGTAGTGGATCCGGCTCATGTTTCGATCAGTCACCACAATGTGGTTGGATCTCGATACAATGATCAAACCATGTCGATGCAACACGTCACCAAACTCGAAAAGGGAGGTTTCGCCGTCGAGACGTTTCGTCAGGATGTGGAACAAAAATCCAAAACCACATTCCATGCACCTTCGCATGTATCGATTGAAGCTCCCTTTGGCAATGAGGGAGCTTTTCAAACACTCGAGCTTTATGCTTCGCCGTCCATGCCAGGATTTTCCAATCACGTTGGACGCATGGTTGTGGTAAAAGACAAGACCGGGAAAATGCCCAAGCTGCTCAAGCAATTCACAGCACCCCTTCCCAAATGGCTCAACCATGTCTTGGCAGCCGCCTTTCTGAACCAAGATGCGGTGTTTCTACACCAGCAAGAGCGTCTCATGGCCAAGACCGGACAATACACAACACTCATCAATGATGTTGGCGACGGTAGCCGCAAAAATGGCGCCAGTGAAAGTTACGACTACAATCAAGCCGTCCTTCCGATTGAAGCGGACAAGGGTGTCATCTTCTTCCGAAGATGGATGTCCAAGTTTGGAGGCGGGCGCATTCCTTACAAAAATAATCCATCCATGCCACCGGTCGACCCACAGGTTTGCTTTGACCAGTACAATAGTCACACAGCCACCTGCCGGTACTGTCAGACCGCGCTTCGAAGATTGAAAAAGGTGCGATTTGCCTCTTTTTTCATCGCCACCTGTCTGGCAGTCATGCGACCTCTTCGACGTCAAGTCTTCAACTTGGCGACCGTTTTGGTTTCGGCTGGAGTGGGACTGGCTCTGAACAAGTTGATCGCCATGTTTTACAAATACGAATTTTCGCACAGCCACAATGATTAGACGAAATGGATAGATCCCATGAAACGGGTCTGTAAAGGAATGAAGCCTGCGTTTGAACAATGATTTTTTCAATGACTGTGAAAGGAAGTCACATTTGCTAGTTGAAAACGCCAAAAGGAATACCATAATACGACACAAATAATCTGTAAATGCTATCTCAGGAAAACGACCGCCATCTTTATACAATAGAAAGGAACCATTGAAACGCTACGTAGAAGTTCCAGTGCTCGAATTGTTTCGAGCAACATTCCATTCCATCTGACGCCGGGGAGGCAGTCCACGCAATGAGCAACGCAAATGCTACTATTTTAAAAGTAATGATACTAATACATGATACATTGGTATTCATGATTAGTTCAAGTACCATGCTGCATGTGAAAATAATGCTAAATGAATTACTGTATGTAGATTCAAATGGGGACATATTAGGACAAGTGAGCTACCAAGGTTAAATGCTTCTTCCACCGGATAACAGCCTCACACTTGACTCCAACAACAAGGTTAATAGAGTCGAAAAGCTATATGGCTAGTTAGGTTATTGTTAACATTAGCCTAGCTACGGATCTCTTAGTGTTGTGCTCTACTGCAGCTAGCGAGTAGTAATATTAACGCATTGAAGAGATCGGACGCCGCTTTTCCTAGGCAAAAAGAGGAAGAGCAGCGACTTTTTACTGACACATTATTTTCTTCTTGATCGGGCGTCAAATTTTGTGAGACGCAAGTCTCCAGATTCATAATTGATTATTGTCCTTCATAGCACGGTATCATATACGTGTATCTACTTGACTCAGTGCACCGAAAAGCACTGTGACATCATACAGCCATGGCGCGTCCTCGTAGAACTACGAGAAGGACAAAGGCTGAAAAGGAAAAGGAAAAATCGGAAACAGGCTCCTCGACGGGTGGATCGGCCAACAACAGTGACGATGAACCCGAAGAACAGCAGCAGCAAGATGAAGGCACGGCTGCCGCTACTACTGTAGCTAAAGCTCCGGCTGGTACATCAATACGGCGATCTCGGAGAGCCCGAAAGCCCACGGACAAGGCGTTAGAGGCAGATGGTGGCACAACACGTAAAAGCAAAACACCAGCAACCGCCAACAAGAGAGGTGCCAAAAAGAATCAAGACAAGCAGTCAAATGACGAAGAGGATGATGAAGATGTAGATGACGAGGGTGAAAAAGAGGAAGAGGATAACAGTGATGATGGTAGTGATAATGAAAAAGCCAAAGGCGGGGAAGAAAATGGTGACGATCAAGACGATGACGAAGACAATGAGCACAGTGACAGTGGAAAGGAGGAGAAAGCCGAAAAAGCGGATAAAAAAGACCCCAAAAAGGGAGAAAAGAATCAGGTTGACGAAGAAGAAAGCTCGCATGAAAGGGACGACCAAAAGGAAGGATCCGACGACTCTGATTCAAGTGACTCCGAGGATGACAATGTCCCTCTTAGCAAGTTGGCGCAGACACGAGGGCGAAAGGGGACGACAGCAAAAAGAAAAGGGGAAGAAAAGGGGATTTCAAAGCCTGCCAAGGCACCATCTGGTCGAAGGATGACACGTCGGAGATCAAGAATACAATCGGGGGGAGAAGAAGAAGAAGGCGATAGCAAGGCACCTACCAACAAAAAGAAACAGAGTGTTGGAGAAGAAGAAAGCGATAACAAAGCGTCTACCAACAAAAAGAAACAACCTGTACCCGCCGCCCCTACCAGCAGACGACGGAAACGAGGAGCCCCCAGTAGCAAGGGATCCGAGGACGAGTCACAGGGGGCTGGCGCTGCAAACAAGAAGCGCAGAACTCGCCAAACTCGCGGTAGTCAAAAGCAGCAGCAAAAGGAAGATAGCGATGACGACGGCGGCGGCGACGGAGAAGAAAAGGACAATGGAGAGAGTTCGTCCGATGAAGGTGACAAGCAGTCGAAGGACGACCCGACGGCGCTTGAGGACGATGTTGACACGGATGCAAAGACTGGCGAAGATGGCGACGGGGATGGCATCAACAACGAGGAGGATGTCCTCTCGGACAACGAGGAGGACAAGGCAGAAGACAAAGCGCCCGCTAAGGCTAGAGGCACAAGAGGGCGAAAGAAACAAGCAGTCACCAAGAAAAGAGGGAAACAAAGTACTGACGATGACGATGATAAAGACGACGACGACAATAACGAAGAGAACGAAGACGATGAGAAAGCGAAGGAAAAGAGCGAGAAGAAACCGACCAGACGGAAGCGAACTCGCGCCCCAAAGGAGAAAGAAGAAGAGCCCGAGGATTCGTCTGACGAGGATGGCGGTAACGAAGAAAAAACAGACGAGAACAAAAGTAAAGCATCTGATGACGACAGCCATTCAGCATCGGGCGGTGACAAGAAGAGCAAAGTATCCGATGAAAGTGGTGACGACCACGAGAATGAGAAAGTGGGCAAAGCCAACGACGCAGCTCCAAAGGTGGAAATCGATTCTGATCACGAGGAACCCAATTCCAAATCAACCGTTGGGAGGAGAACACGATCGCACGACGGCGACAAACCGAGCAGCGAGGACGAAATAGATGAAAAAGACAAGATGGAAGTAGAGGAGGCCAGTAACGAGGCAACAACCAAGAAGGAGCCTGATAGTGTAAAAGCTGTTGATAAAGATGAAACCGAGGAAGTTGACACAAAGACCAAACCTGGGAACGACGAGGCCGCACACAATGAAGTGGCAGACGGGGCCAGCAAAAATCTGGACAGGGACTCACGCAATGGCAACGGCGAAAGTATTGATGGAGCAACGACTGCGAGGAGTGTGACGAAAACCGAAGTGGTCGATGCTCCAGACGCTTTAATGGATGGAGCCGATGCTGCCGAGATGGATCGAAGCCTTGCGAGTTCAGCTGAGGTTGAAATGTCTGAGTCCCAGAAAGGGACGGATCGACAGGAGAAGGCAGAACCAATTCGAGATGCTGGACACGAGAAGGCGGCAGACCCGCCAAATAAAGTAGGAGGCAACAGAAAAGACCGAGACACCGCCCCTGTCGTAGATGAAAAAGCATGCGCCGACATAGTGGGACAAGAAAAATGTGACGCAGAAGGTGAGATGGAGGGTAAAGTGAGGGCAAGAGGGGACCCAGATGGAGTCAAGGCTACGGAGTTAATTGAAATCGAGGACAGCGACGACGATGATCACGCTCAAAGTGCTGGCACTGTTGACGTTGGTGCTTGCGATCCACCAGCTGGCCAGGCGCGAGAAACCGCAGAGTCGCAGGAGACAAGCTCAAAGCTGGCAGAAATTGCAGTCGTGGAAAAGGAAGCGGATGGAGAAATCGATGAGGCTGATGTAGAAGAAGTTCCGAAGGAGACAGGGGATAACGCGATGAGTCTGCAAGCAAAAGCTGGGGAAAACGCAAGCAATAAATTGGGAGACGAAAAGGTAGCCGAAAGCACGACGGAGTTGGCTGGAGGAACAAGCCCCAGAGACACCCCCGAGAAATACGTACCAGACGCTAGTAATACACCCCCGGAAACTGTTACACACCCAAGTGCTGATGAGGCCAGTCCAATCGCTACGCCATCTGAGGTAAACCCAGAGAAAACAACCGATACCAAGGAAGACCGTGCAAGTACTATAGCGGCTACTGAGACTGCTGTTCCTAGTCAAGATGGCTTCGAAACACCTACTCCCAAGGTAGATTCCGATGTGCAATTGAGCACGCCGTTGGAGCAAAGCAAAGATGCGACGGCCGATGCCAGCGCGGTCCATGAAAGTGGTATCGAGGTAGTCGAAAC
>ENA-ORBV01003850-ORBV01003850.1-microbial-mat-metagenome-genome-assembly--contig:-NODE-3850-length-29517-cov-8.244124_pt1 | contig 29517 bp, 29 predicted proteins | sample MGYA00237777_ERZ505514 | MGnify/ENA primary metagenome ERZ505514 (study PRJEB26160, sample SAMN06269048) | microbial mat metagenome | isolation source: Oligotrophic lake microbial mat | place... | reverse complement strand
TAATGATACGGCGACCACCGAGATCTACACCTCTCTATTCGTCGGCAGCGTCAGATGTGTATAAGAGACAGTTCTAGTGTTGCCCACGGCTCAGGATCATAAGCGCATCGGCGAGCAGGATACTGGCCCGAATACGGGTGGCATGGGCGCCTACGCACCGGCCGGGCTGCTTTCAAAGACGCTGGACGCCCGCGTGAAGAGCGAGATCCTGGAGCGTATTGTGGCGGGGATGGCAGAGGAGGGAAACCCGTTTCGTGGGACGATCTTCGCTGGGCTCATGATCACGCCGGAAGGGGAGCCGTACTTGTTAGAAGTTAATGTGCGGTTCGGTGATCCGGAGACGCAAGTTCTGGTTAACTTGATCGACGGTGATTTTGCCGAGCTGCTCGCCAGCGCTGCTCGGGGGCAGCTTCGGCCGGAGAGCGTTGAAGTGAGCGCCCGCCACGCGATGTGTGTGGTTTTAGCTGCGGCGAATTATCCGAGCACGCCCAGAACGGGTGATCGAATCACGGGCCTTGCAAAGGCCGCCGAGCTACCTGGTGTACAGATCTACCACGCGGGCACCCGGGAAGAGGGCGAGGCCGTGGTCACGCACGGGGGCCGAGTTCTCGGGGTGACGGGCGTCGGTGAAACGCTCGACGCGGCCCGAGCGGCAGCTTATGCAGCCTGCGGTGCTATCCAATTTGAAGGAAAGCAGTTGCGGCGAGATATCGGATACCAAGCACTCAACAAGGCCTAGAGAACAGCATGGCGCGTACCATCAACTTCAACCCAGGACCCGCAACACTCCCCTTGCCAGCGTTGGAAAGAGCTCAACGTGAGCTCTTAGACATCGAAGGCAGCGGCATGAGCATCATCGAGCACAGCCACCGCGGGAAAATCTTCGAAGCGATCCACAACGAAGCGCTTGAGCTGACCCGCGAATTGCTAGCGGTTCCAAAGGGCTATTCTGTTCTGTTCTTGCAAGGGGGCGCGAGCCAGCAGTTTGCCGTAGTGCCGATGAATCTGCTCAAGCCCGGTCAGAGTGCCGACTATCTGTTGACGGGCGTCTGGGCGAAGTCCGCGCTCAAAGAGGCGAAGATCGCCGGCGCCGCACGTGCCGCTGCCAACACCGAACTCGACGGAAGGTTTGTGCGGGTGCCAAAGCAAAGCGAGCTTGAGCTCGACCCCAACGCCGCGTACGTGCACATCACGACGAACAACACCATTTTCGGTACACAATGGCACACGCTGCCGGACGTCGGCCACGTGCCACTCGTCGCCGATATGTCGAGTGACATCATGTGGCGCCCGCTGGATGTTGCAAAATTTGGCCTGATCTATGCTGGTGCTCAGAAAAACCTGGGGCCGAGTGGTCTCGTGGTGGTGATCGTGAAGGACGACTTGGTCGATGCGGGACGCAGCGATATTCCGACCATCTTCCAGTACCGCACGCACCGAGACACCAATTCGCTCTATCACACCCCACCCACGTTCTCGATTTACCTCTATCGTAACGTGCTGCTGGAGATGAAGCGTGCGGGCGGGCTCGGAGCGGTCGAAAAGCTCAATCGAGCCAAAGCGGAGCTCCTCTACCAAGCCATTGATGCGCGCCCGGATCTCTATCGAGCGCCCGTAGAGAAAGCTTCACGTTCGACGATGAACGTCGTCTTCAATCTCCCGACCGAGGGGCTTGAGCAAGAGTTTCTGAAATCAGCTGAGCAAGCCGGAATGGTGGGGCTGAAGGGGCATCGATTGGTTGGGGGCGTGCGTGTTTCAATTTACAACGCAGCCCCCATATCCTGGGTCGAGTCGCTCGTGGCATTCATGGCAGAGTTCAAGCGCACCACGTGACACAGGCACTTCCAGCGAGTGTCGTCGACTGCGATCCGAGCCTCACGGAGTTTCCGTTGGCGCTCCGTTTCGCCGCCTCGGTGCGGGCGGCCGCGGAAGATCCCAACCGGCGCACGGCCCTTGCCAGGTTAAAGGGCAGCGTCGTCGTCATCGTCGACGACGTCTGGGCTCAGTTCACGCTTCGTTTCGACTACGGCCGGCTCAGCATCCACTCTGGCGTCGTGGGAGTGCCCGACATGACACTGCGCGGCCCGGAGGCGGAATTGGAGTCGCTTCTCGTCCTACCTTTCCGTACCGAGTGGCCCGTGCTTCTACCCTTGCCTCTGGCTGAATTTCTCGCGGTCCGGCGTGTCGTTGCCGCCTGGGCGAAGCGTTCGCTGAAGGTGTATGGAGCGTTCACCCATCCGAGGCTGCTGCTAGGGGTTCTGCTGGTGCTCGCTTCGCCCTAACAGCATACATCCGATGGCGTTTAGGGGCCGGCTCTGGAGTTCATCTAACGTTCGTTCCGCCTTTGACGAGGGTGGGGGGACCCTGTACGTTTGTTCGTTGATGGCCGCCCGTTGGCCAAAGGTGTGCGATTGATCCGGTTTCGTTTGCGCTTTCTGCTCCAGGAACTCGACCTCCCCGTTGGGGAGACGCTGCTAGGCAGAAGTACATCTTGCCAACTGACGTTCGAGGACCCACTCGTTTCGCGCCAGCACGCTCGGATTCGGGTGGATGACGAGCGTGCCACCATTGAAGATCTGAGTTCAAGAAACGGGCTGTTGCTCAATGGTCGACCCGTGCGAGGCGTTGCTCAGCTCGAAGACGGAGATCGACTCCGACTCGGAGTGCAAGAGCTGCTGATCTCAAAGATCCACAAGGTTGCCCGAACCCGTGCGGACTCTAAGCAACGCATCACGGGCTTTCTCTGCCACTGTGCGGCCTGTGGCGTTCCGTATCCAACCGATCTCGTGGAGTGCCCGCACTGTGGTTCGACGGAGCGGGCAGACGACGACACGCTGAGCGATGCCAAGTCCGATCGAAATTGGTCGTTGGAATTGCTGGTCGAGGTCGTCAAGAAGGCTAAAGGCTTGGGTCGCTGGGACGACGTGGATCGGATCCTCTTGCGCGCTCGCGCCAACGTTGAACGACATGTCGTAGGCGGGCATCCCCTAGAAAGCCGGCTGCTCGACGAGATAGCGGAGGCTGCTAGCGGTCTATCACTCGTGAGTTCCGATCCGGAATGGGCGCGTTGGGTGCTCACCTTGTATGAGGAGTTGGCACGAGTGCCGCCCTCCAGTGCGCTCGATCAGATGGCCAATTTGCCAGCGCAGCACCGCGCGACCTTGCTAGAGCCTGCCAATCGGGTGCTCGATAAAGTGAGGGCACGCTCGGGCGACGGAGCCGAACGGGCGGATGAGTTGGTTCGGGCGGTCGGGCCCACATTGCTTGCGGTGCAGGGGGCCTAAGGGATGAGGTTCCGGTTGCGCTACCAGTCCCAGGAGCTTGAACTTGATGATGGATTTTTCTTCATCGGGCGCAGTGATGAATGCCAGCTAACGCTGAATGATCCGCTGGTCTCCCGGGTACACGCACGCCTCGTGGTTGCGGTGGACGCGTTGTCGGTCGAGAATTTGGGCAGTCGAAACGGCGTCACGGTCAACGGTGAGCCCGTTCCTAGCTCGCAGCCATTACGTCACGGCGATCGTATTCACATCGGGGAGCAGGAGCTGATGGTGCTCCGTAAGACCGATGCCCAAGCCAATACGATTCAGCAGCGTGCCGTCAGCGTGGACGAGTCTTTCTCAGTGCTCTCGAGTGTCGCCGAAAAGGCGCTCGCTCTAGGGCGCGGCGACGACGCTGAAAGGCTGCTTGAGAACTATCTTTCGGGGGTTCTTTCCCGCGCAGACTCCGGCCAGCTACCCGAACCTGAAACCGTTACCCGTGCCGTTAGCTACTCAATCCAGTTGGCGTCCCTGACCGGCAAGGCAAAGTGGGTGCATTTCATCTTCCGCTTGCACGTGTCGCTTGCGCGAACCTGTTCTTCTGAAATCGTGGATAAGCTGTACGAGATCAGTCGCCGAATCAGCAATATTGATCGGGAGATCCTGCGGAGTTACTTGAGCGTGCTGGAGCGCGAGCAGCCAAGAATGTCGAAGGCAGACCGTTTCGTGTTGAAACGGCTGCAGGGGCTTGAGCAGCTGGTGTCGCTCAAGTAGAGAACCCGTGGAAGAGTGGCGATGGATTTTTGGCTAGAATACGGTGCACAGCGGTTGGAGCTGCGTCGTGGCGTCACCCTGATCGGGCGCAGTAGCACCTGCCAAATCATCCTGAATGATGGCCTCGTATCGCGGCAGCACGCCCGTATCACAGCGGATGAAGCCCAGGTGACGCTTGAAGATCTCGGGAGCGTGAATGGGCTGTTCGTCAACGAAGAACGGCTCTCCGGAACGCGTGTTCTGCAGCTCGGAGATCGTCTCGTGGTCGGCGCCCAAGTGATGAGCCTTCGTACGTCTCCGCTGCCCGGGCGGATGGAGGCTCGGACCCAAAACCATTCGAGGGCACGCTTTGCTGGCCAGGCTGGCCAGCCTGGCGATGCGCCGCCCCGCCCGCCCTCGTGGGATCCCCCGGATGGGCATGGTCCGAATGTTGAGGACTCGGAGACAGCAACGTTCACCGCTGATTTGGTCGAAATCTTGGGGTCGCTGGCGGATAAGAATTTCGTCCTCGGGAGAGCGGCTGAAGCGGAGCGAATTCTTCAAGGCCATCTGGAGGCCGTACTGCGTGGCGCGGCCGCGGGGGAGTTTCGTGAGAGCTCGCTTGAAAAAGCGGCCAGCTACGCCGTCAAGCTTGCGGCCACTACGGGCAAGGCCAGCTGGATAGAATACACCTTCAAGCTCTACACGCTTTATCGTCGGCCCCTTCCGCGGCTCTTGGCGGATGATTTGTACGCCGCGATACACAAAGTGCCGGGCGTCAGCCTCACGGTTCTTCGCGATTACCTGAGCGTGCTGCACGCCGTTCAGAACGAGCTGAATCCTGCCGAGCGCTTTGTGGTTCAACGCCTTGAGGGGCTCGAACGCTCGCTGGCGGCGAGATAGCAGCGCGGCTTAGGCAATAGCCGGCGGCTTCTGCGATCGTTGCGCGCAGCTTAGGATCTTCAACCAATTGGAGTTTCAGTTCGAGCTCCTGCGGCAGCTTTGCGGGTCGAAGCACCACGCGTGGAGGTTCGGGCTTGGCTTTGGGCCCCTGTGAGCCCGGTAGGAAGCGCAACTGATTGAAGGCGTAGCCGTGCTTGCGCAGTTTCTCCAGGATATCGCTGGAAAGAAACGAAAGCTCCGCTGCCCACGAGCTGGATGCCGTTTCCACAAACAGGATGCCCTCACGGGCGCGCCCCGGCCGCGTGCGTTCAGCGATCCTCGGACCGACCACCGCGAGCCAGGCTTGCGACGTAATGGCCGCACCGGTTGCCTTCTGCGCCGCCTGGTGAACGCTGTCGAGCAACCCGCCGGCTCGCTCAAGCCCAAACTCGGAGCGCCTGACCCGCCTGGCGCGGGCCGCATCAGCAATCCAAGCCAGGGCTTGGAACTCGTCGTCGTCGTCCGGCGGCACCATGCGCTTGTGGGCTTTAACGTAGCTCGCGCCCGCATGGGTCGCAAACTAGCAGGTATATGGCGCTTGCTTGCTTGTGCCGAAGATCGGAGTCGAACCGATACGAGGGGTTACCTCGGCGGATTTTGAATCCGCTGCGTCTGCCAGTTCCGCCACTTCGGCTTGCGAATGATTTCGCGGGCTTCTATCTCGTTCCCGTTGGGTTCGTCAATGGCTTCGGGGCGATTGACGGGCCATTTGAAGCTCGGGGAGGAGCAGGCCGGGAATCGATACTCGCATTGAGCGCCGGAAGCAGTTCGGGCACTCCTTGGCAATGTCGCGCACCAGCGTTGTCTTTCCCGTTTGGGGGGCTTCGTCGAGCAATACGCCAGGGGTGTCGGCCACTGCGAATCGAAGCGCACGCTCGACATTTCACTTTTTCATGGCGAAATATTCGCCATTCCGTGGCGAATTTGCAAGCTAAAATGCCAAGCAATAGGCGCTATTTTCCCGCTCATAAAGGAAATGTTGGCGCAAGGGCAGAGTCGATCTGCTGACGCTCGTGGGCTAAGCAAGGGGGCTGATGCGGCGGGGGGGCTAGTAACGTAACGAGGCGAGCCACACGAAGGTGTCGCTCTGACCCTCTTCCCCTGGTGTGCTTGGGATGATGCTTGGCGCGATGATGCTTGCTTGGGGCTCGTCCACAACGGAAACGGCAACGCGGGTCCGACTCCCGCCGTCCAGGGGCCGAACAGCTTCGTCCATTCGAGCGTGATGAAGTGGCGGAGGGCGGCCTCAGCGCATCAAAGTTCGACGCTGGGTCCAACAAACGTTGCCGTAGCGCGCTTTGGAATCGCTTTGAGTCAACTCACGTCGAGTGCGTTGCGATAAGCTCAGCCATTTCACGCACGCCGATGGCTTCAACCAAAGGGCTAATCGGGTAGCGGTCCTCGCCGGAATACACGACAAAACGACGCTTGGGAGCGATGTCTTCGCACGCGATGTGGAAGCCCTTCTCCAGCCGCGGCGCTAGGCTGTGCTTGATCTCGATTGCCCAACGCCCGTGCTTCGGTAGCTCCAGCACGAGGTCGATCTCAGCGCCCGCTCCGCTTCGATAAAAACTGGCCTGAGTGCGAGGCGGCGCCACTGAGAGCAAGTTTTCAATCACGAAGCCTTCCCAGCTGGTACCAACGACGGGGTGACCCGACAGTTCGTTATGGTCCAAAATCCTGAGCAAAGCATGCAGAACGCCGCTGTCGCGCACATAAACCTTAGGTGATTTGACCAGGCGTTTGCCTAGATTTCCGTGCAGGGGTGAGAGGCGCCGCACGAGCAAGAGGTCCACGAGGAGGTCGATGTATCGAGTGATGGTAGGTGCACTGATTGAAAGTCCGGATGCCAGACGTGAAGAGTTGAGGAGGGCGCCCTGGTTGTGGGCCAGCATCGTCCAAAGCCGCTCTAGCGTCTCGGCAGGGCTCCGGGGACCGAATTGCGGCACATCACGTTCAAGGTAGGTGCGGATGAAGTCTTCCCGAATGGCTAGGCTTTCGGCGTCGCTCCGCGCGAGGTAGCTGTCGGGGAACCCACCGCGCACCCAAAGCGTCGAAAGCCGAGCGTTGGTGCCCTTGGCTTCAAGAGCATCCAACGGCCCCATCTCGACGTAAGCGATGCGTCCCGCCAAGCTCTCCCGATTGGCGAAGGAGATCAATAGATGCGGAGCCGAGAATCAGAAAACGCCCGTGCCGGAGCCCACGTCGACGCCCCTGATCGATCAAACCCCGCAAAACAGAAAAGAGTTCAGGCGCGCGGTGGATCTCGTCGAGAATGATGAGTCGGTCCTCGTAGGCACGAAGAAACAGCGCAGGGTCATTCAGTTTTTCACGATCTTCCCGCGCCTCAAGGTCCAAGTAGAGTGCGTCGCCAGAGCTTTTGGCGATCTCGTGCGCTAGCGTCGTCTTACCGACTTGGCGTGGCCCGATGAGAGCTACCGCAGCTTGCCGGCCGAGCGCCTCTCGTACCTGGCTTAGAGCGCGGCGGGGGATCATCCTTGCAAATTAAACGTATGGTATTGGATTTGCAAGGACGCCGGGGCGCGGCCCGTTGCTCTCAATAGCCAAACTGACGCTCGCTCGGCCGGTGAACGTGGGTCTCGCTACTGGCTCATGTGTTCACGGCAGAGATCTCCAAGATCGGGATTGGCACCTGGAGACTTGCATGCGCTGCCATGGGCCATGCGCTGGCGCGAAGCAACCGATGCTCGGCACGGCCGGCTCCCGCTTCCGATCCGTTTAGGCCGTTCAATCGTCTTAACATGCCTTACGCCATAGTAATTTATTCGACGATGCGCTTTTGGGTAGACAAGAGTAGGGGGGGGGGGCGTAAACATGCAGACGCGGGGCGAGATTATCTTCGAAGTTAGCTTAAGAGGGCGAAAGTTTGTGTTCGCTCTCTGAGGCTTGGTGCAAGTTTTTTAAAAGGGTTTGTGCATATGCAGATGATGACTTGGGTTGGGCGTTCTATGGCGGGCTGCCTAACGGTTGCGCTGGTGGCTTGCAGTGTCCAGCAGGGCGACGAGAGTCGCACGGAGAAGGTGGTCGACGTGAAGCAATTGTTGCAGGTGCTTGCGCCGGAAGCGAAAGCGACAAAGCGGCTTCAAGACATTCGGACTGTCGGGGCCTCTATTGATGCGGACAAAGAGGAGTTAGCTCGCGGTGGCTATACGGACCAAGCCGACTACGAGGCCAAAGTTGCTTCTATTGCAGCGCGGACTAAAGAGTACAGTCGGCTCAGCGGCGCAGAAGAGGGTGACGCGGCGCCAAGCATTCAAGGCCCGACCCCAGTAGCGCGCACGGCGGCGCAAGACGCCGCCCTGAAGAAAGAAATGGCACGCTTTGACATGCGCAAGCCAGCGGACGTGGCGGCCTATGGCCTGAAGAAGAAGGAGATTTTGGGCGAATGAAAACCGTATTCTGGAAGTGTTCGTTGATGATGGTTGCGTTGTGCTGCGTCTGTCTCGGACGCCCGAGTTCGGCGCGAGCCGTGAGCTTTGTGAGCACCGCGGGCAGCACGAGTAATCTGGTAAGAGCGGTCATCACCATGGCGCCAAACGAGCAGGCGACGTTCCAAACGACGGGTTGCTCCGGAAATGGGGATACCGTGATGTATTTGCTAGCGGGCACGCCCGGCCAGGCTGGCGCCCGAGTCACCGCGGCTTACAACGACGACGCGTTCGGAAACTTCTGCTCACACATCTTCTTCATCAACGGCCCAGTAGCGAAGGACTATACGCTGGTCATTGCCAACTACAGCCCGAACTTCCAGGCTACCGTGACCTACCATGTTTGGCGGAGCAGCACCGGTGTGACGCTCACAGCACCGCTTACCGTCGGTGGCCTGCGCTATACGTTTAGTCAATCGAACACTCGTTCATTTCAGACGGTGGGGCTCCGACCGGACCAGGGTGGCGGCCCCGCGAATGGCTCGACCGACACGGTTCTCTACGTCATGAACCCGACGGTAGGCGCTACCTCGTATTTCGATGACGATTCGGGGTACAATGGTCTCTCTGCGCTCGGTGCCACCCTGAACTGCAGCAATTGCGCCCTCGTAGCGGGAACCTATTCCGGATACGCCGGTGGGAAAGTACGGATTTGGGCTAAGGATCAGCCCTATGTCAGCGCCGACAACGACGGCATCCCCGATGAAATTGAAACCGCGCTCGGCACCAATCCGAACCAGCAAGACACGGATGGCGACGGAATTCCAGATAATGTCGAGCTTCTGGGAGTTTACCCAAATTCTGGAATCCTTGGATACAGTGATGGTGCGATCGTTATGCCCTGGAGCGGGGGCACCAACGATGCCAACATCGGAAGCGATCCGCTGGTCAAGGATTTGTTTGTGGAGGTGGATTACATGACCAACTCGGTCAACCCTCATGATCATAATCCGACCCTGGCGACCAACTGGAACACGTTTGCGGCGGACACCAAGAGCATTTTCCTCAGCGACAACACTTGGACGGGGAAGACGATCCGCCCTCACATTGAGGTGAGCCAGTCGATGACCGAGGTTACGAACATGAGTTTCTTTAATTGTCCGGCACCGACACTCCGGTTCTTCGATCGCAAGAATGATCCGGCGTGGTTCAATCCCCTACGAGCGTCGGTGTATCACTATATGATCATGGGCCATAATTACTTGGATCAGAACTGCGCTACCACTACTAGCTCGGGTTTAGCGGAGCAACCGGGCTCCGATGTTATGGTCACGCTTGGGAGCTTTAATGCGCAGGTTGGAACCGTCAACGCTCAGCGCGGCACTTTCATCCACGAGCTGGGACACAACTTGAATCTGAGCCACAACGGCAATGATTCCACCAGTGGGGCCAATAGTTGCATTCATTCGAGCGTTATGAACTATCGCTATCAGCAAACCAGCTGGGGTGTGAACACCCACCTGCGTGGCTGGGGGTATTCCAATGGTCAATGCAGTGCTCCGCAGGTGGGAGGCTGCAGCTTCTCTTGCACTGGGGGGTGCGTGCCCGCCCCTCAGTCGCTTCTTTCACCCAAGCCCGGCTGCGGCCTAGGCGCGGCGGGATGCGACTGTGACGTGCCGGAATGGGCTACCCTCAATCTCAACTTCTCGCAGAGCAACCTTATGGGGGTGGGCGGCGTCAGTCCCCTAGAAGGTCGCTCCGACGAATCTCCTGAGGCGCGTCGCGACCGGGAGGTGGGTGAGTTTTTTCTCGGCGATTTTCGGCGATTCGGAGCGCGCCATCGGGAATTTGCGCGGAAGCGCAAAGAGCAACTCATTGCCAGGGGCCTGATCGAGGGCCGGGACTTTCAAGTTGAGCCCAACACAGGGCGCACCTTCTCGATCGAGCACTAGGAGCCATTATGCTTGATCTGTGCCGGGAAGCGAGACGAGTGATTGCCGTTGCGTGTGCAGCGATGTTTACCGCAGGATGCGGGCGCGCCCACTCGGACGTGGCCGGAGGTAACGTACAAGGTGGGCGTCCGTCGGTTGGAGCGGGCGGCGCTCGTGGGCTTTCACCTGCACACAACGGCCTCGAGTGCCCCGGTGCGAGACGGGCACCACTGTCTCTCATCACCTATCCGGATGAACCGTGTCCATCGCCAGCCAACGTTAGTGCGATGCTGCCTAGCTTGGACCTTGGTCACGGCGCTTCCATCACCCCTGGGGGACTCCCTAAATGTCCGGAAGCATTGGGAGATCCAGCGGCTGGCTTTCGCTTTAGGTTTCGCATCGACGACATCGCCAAACCAGAGGATAACAACGGAAAGTATGTCAGAATGATTGGCGCCAATCTTGATGCTTCGCCAATTTGTGGCCATCTCATGACTCTCGGTGCTCCAAGCCTCGTGGTGAACGCCAAGGTGGGGGATGAGCTTATCCTTTCTTCGAGATTCACAGGCCTAGGAGGGGATAGGCTCGCCACGACGCGGACCGTCGCTGACAAGCAGGGAAACTTGCTGTTAGCTCATGTGCAAAATCAAGGCGGCCCCTCGGAGATGCCAAAAAGTTCGGCCGTGCACATCGAGAGTTTGCTAGAAAGCGGAAGGAACAGCTCGTCAGTCAAGGCATGGTTGAGGGCAAGGACTTTACAGTTGACGCAAACACCGGGCGTGCGTACGCGATTGAGTAAGAGCGCGGTGGTAGGGCTTCGTTCATTTGGGGCCCTTCTCCTTTTTTGCCAGGTGTTAGTCGGCTGCGGGAGGGTCAAGGATGGCGGCGCGGTTGGCAGTTCGGCGCAAGGAGGCACCGGGCTGAACGTAAAGCCTGGAGCCAACGGCGGAGCCGGAGCTAGCGGACGAGAGCCATCACCGGCCAACATGGGCACCGCGTGCGACGGCGCGAGGCGGAGCGAAATGTCGCTGGCCATTCACCCTTCTGAGACGTGCCCAGGCTTCAAAGGTTTTACGGCACAAACGGTCCAGCCTTCATTGAGCATGGGTCAAGGCTACCATGGCGCTCTGCCTCAGTGTGCGCCTGAGAGTTTAGACCAATACGCTGGGTATCGACTTAGATTTCGCATCGACAGAATAGAGGAAGGCGGTGGTTCTGATTCGGGTGGTGAGTTCAAGATTTTTGGCATTTACGGAGCCAACCTCGACGCATCTCCCATCTGCGGCGTCGGGATGATCCTGCAAACTAGGGGCTTGGTGTCGCACGCGAAGGTCGGAGACGAACTGATTCTCGCGGCGCGGCGTACGCCCACGCATGGTGAAGAGGCGCTCTTGACGCGAGCGATCCTTGACAAGAACGGGCGGCTACTGTTGGGGATGGTCGGCGGTCTTGAGGGAGCTGCGGACAGCGACATTTTGGGAGGACTGGTTGCTGGAATTGAACCGACGGCCATTTGTAAAGAGCTGAAAATCCCCGGTGTCCAGCTGACGTTTGGAACTCTGAGGGTCGGCGATGGGGGAGTTGGGCCCGGGTGCCTCTTTGACCACCAGACGGCCGGTTGTTGCGAGCTCTGGGGTCACCGGTACTTTGTGACAGTCAACGGCGCGCTGCTGGCTGTAGGTTCGAACAACTATCGCTCAGGAGCTTTTGCGATCTCCGATCCCTCGTTCCTTTTCTTTTAAGGGCTCACCTTTAGCCCTGTCCGATGGCGCGCAGCATTTCCTGAAACCAGGGGGTGTGCGTATCGAAGTGCTTCCCACCTCGGATGCGGGTGAACTCAATGGCGCGTAGGCGCCCGGCTTGGTCCTCGTCGTGCCCAATCACGCCGCTCTCACCCCGCAGGCCCGCGTCCACAGCGAGGTCGGTGCAGCTCTTGATCAAGCGGAGATCTTCGGTGTTTGGTGCGGCGCTCCGGGCGAAGTAACCACTTTTCTGGACCAAGAGCTTCTCGGCGTTCAGGCGGGATTTGAGTTCTTCACCAAACCACTTTCCAACTTGCACTTGGTCGAGCTTGGCATGGCCAAAGGCATCGCGCGGAACGCTCTGCCCCTTGGCCTCCATGTCAGCGATGATCGTATCCGCCCCGGCTCCCTCGGCGATAAAGATGTTGACGCTGTTCTTCGCGTCCAGTCGCGTGCGCAAACGGCGAGCCTCCGATTCGAGATCGATTGCCAGCTCGGGGATGTAGACGGCATCGAGGTCAAGGTGCCCCTCGGTGAAGTTGAGCTCAGGTACGAACTCGCGTCGCTTCAGCCGCGAACGGTAGTCGAGCGCAGTCCTTGCGGTAAGCCAGCCAGAATGCCGTCCCATCACCTCGTGCACGATCAGCATTCTGGGATTGGAGCTTTGCTCGTTCACTACGTTCTCGAAAAATATCGCGCCTTGCTCGGCTGCGGTGTAGGCGCCCAGCGACTGCACAATAGGGTAGACATCGTTGTCGATGGTTTTGGGTAACCCAACAACCGTTAATTCGTAGCCGTTTTTCGCGAGGTAGGCAGCCAGATCGGCGGCCGTCGTGTTGGTATCGTCTCCACCGATCGTGTGCAGGATGGTGACGCCGTCTTTCCGGAGTTGCTCGGCGGCCACTTGCAATGGATCTTGACCAGCCGAAATCAGGCCGCGCGCCAGGCAATCCTTCACGTTGGTGAGCTTCACGCGGCTATTGCCAAGCGGGCTTCCACCATGGCGGTGCAAGCGGGGAGCCGTCTTTCTGAGTTCGGGCGTGACCGCGATGCACTTCCCAGTGAGCAAGCCAGCGTAGCCATCGAGATAACCGATCATCGGCACCTCCGGCGCCAGCTCTGAATAGCGCTCGATCAGTCCACCGACGGCCGAGGCTAAACACGGGGCAAGCCCGCCAGCGGTGAGCAATGCAACTTTGTTCGCAGTCATGTTCGATCTCTTTCCTTTGGGTCGTGTGCCCCACCAGATAGCGAAGTCAGCGGGGAAAGGCAACCTTCGGAAGCCGCGTGGGTGCGGGGGGCCAGGCGTCAACTCTTTGACGATGCAGGGGAGGTGAAGCTGGCGTCAGGTTTTTGGCGAAAGTGCGTCAGTTTGCGAAAGTAACGGACACGCTTAAAGCTTTGCTTTGGAAGGGCGTTCTACGGGGCAGAGTTCTTGCAGTGAGTGCGAGAACGAAAGAGAGAAGTGTCGATGTCGCCAGAGAATGCCGTTCTTGAGATCGAATCCAAGCTGAACGCGATCGTTGAAGCCGTCCGTTTCATTGTTGATAGCGGTGAGCGCACGAGTACGTTCATGTTTGAGGTCGAGGATTTCCCGGAGCTAGCGGGGCTCATCGCCTTTGATCCTCAGCAAGGCACCCTCACGAGTCAGATCGAAGATGGCCATTCTGTGCTCAAGTTCTTTCTGCGCTTTGGCGCGCCGAGCGTTTCGTATACCAACCTAACGAATCCAGCGTTTGAAGAGGTAGCGTGTTTGTTCCACGCATCTGGCCGGGAGATTGTTTCCCTTGACGCAGCTTTCAGGATTATCGTTCATGCTGCGCGTGCGCTCCACAACATCACCGAGTTTCAAAGTCAGACCGGTGGCGGGCGGCGTGCGGCACCGCAAAGCGGGATCGAGGTCAAACACAAGTTTCAGGTCTTCGCGCTGCCTGGCAAACGCGTCGCCTGAGCCCCGCGACGAGCGAAGCAGCTGGGAACGCGGGCTGGCTTGGCTTCGGATTTTCCTGTCGAATCGTCGTCAAACGTGACGCCTGGCCATCGCAAGCTTGCCGTTTTCAGAACCCCAATTTCCGCGGACATGCCAGGAAAATGGGGCGTCCGGTCCACCAGGCCCGTTGACAGCACCCCAAAGATGACGCCACGTAAGTTTCCCAATTGTTAGGAGACTATTGACCATGGATTTTGAAGTCGCACCGCTCCCGTACAGCAAAGACGCCCTCCAGCCGGTGATGTCCCAGGAGACACTCGAGTTTCACTACGAGAAACACCACAAGGGTTACATGACGAAGCTTAAGGCGGCCATCGAAGGCAAGCCTGAAGCAAGCAAGAGCCTGGTTGAGCTCATCAGGTCAAGCTCTGGCGGCGTGTTTAACAACGCGGCGCAAGTCTACAACCACACGTTCTTTTGGGACGGAATGAAGCCCAGTGGTGGCGGCGCGCCTCCCGCAGGCGTTGCGCTCGACTTGATCAACAAGCTCGGCGGCTGGACCAAATTCAGGGAAGAGTGGATCAACGTGGGCGCTAGCCGTTTTGGCTCAGGCTACGTTTGGCTCGTGCTCGAGGCGGGCGAACCCAAGATCATCAGCACGGCCAATGCGGAGACGCCGCTCACCACGGCAGCCAAGCCCATTCTCACCGCAGATGTGTGGGAACACGCCTACTACATCGACCACAGGAACAATCGGAACGCCTTCCTCGAGGCTTACTGCGATAAGCTGATTAACTGGGATTTCGTTGCGACGAACCTGCAGTCGTAATTCGAAAGCTCAGTCCAAATGTGGCAAGGGCCCAGTTCAGCCTGGGCCCTTTGTCAGTTAGTGCTGGAGCGCGAATCGCGCGGAAGAGCCGTGAGTTGCCCTAAGCATCAATTCGTCGGGAACCCCCCGAGCCTGTACCTGCCGGTAGGATGGGCGCCCAAATTAGCTGCTCAAGCGTGCTGTCGTCGATTATCATCCCGCGTTCACTGAAGCGCAGAACATTCTCGATGCCGTCATCTTGCCACTCGCCGACAAAGACGATGCCCTGGCCTTGTTCGTTGTAGCCAAGCTCGACAATGGCGTTCTTCAGCCATCGACCGCCACCCTCGAATTCGAGAGTATTCGGCAAGGTGTAGAAACCTTCAGAGGGCAGCTTCTTCAACGTTCGGCTCCAGGTGGGCGAACGCAGGGGCGTGGTTGGGTCGCCCCAAAACCAGCGATTGCGTCGGTTCTGCCCCGGGCGAACTACGAATTGCGCTCCGCTGCCCGCGGTTTGGCCCACAAAAACGAGCACTCCCGCGGGAAACGCATCTGCATTGCCCGGTAGCGCCTCGGTGGTTCTGTAAAGTCCGGGTTCAGGTAAATCTAACATGTGTTGCTCCTTTGATGACCTCGCATTTTACCGATTGGGGGCACACTCACAAGGGCTTGGGCGCTGTTCGCGTGCGAAACAGCCTGGTAGTGTGAAGCCCGCCCACGTTTCAGCGAAGTGACAATTCGCTGACAACCCAACGCACGGAGGACACAATGGCCACGACGAAGAAGACCATGCTAAAAACAGCACCTGGAACCAAGGGCGGGAGCGTCGCCGCGAAGTTGGCGAAGAGTGTCGCGGGGAAGTTGGCGAGGAGCTCTGTGACGAAGCCTCCGCTCAAGAAAACGCCAGCCTCCAAGAAATCGGCCGCGCCAAAAACCAAGCAGGCCGCCCCCGCAGCTCCGAAGGCAGCAGAGCCGAAGCTCGACACGAACAGGCTGGCTGAAGGGGATCGCGTTCCCAGTTTCTCTGCGAAGAGCGCCGTCGGGCTTGTCTCGAACGCGTCACTCAAAGGCCAAGCTTTCGTCCTCTATTTTTACCCCAAAGACGATACCCCGGGCTGTACGCGCGAAGCCTGTGGCTTTCGCGATACCGAAGCAGCCTTCAAGTCAGCAGGCGTTCAGATCTTAGGCGTCAGCCCAGACTCCACTGAGAGCCATGGCCGTTTTGGTGAGAAGTACGGGCTTCCTTTCAAGTTGCTCTCCGACGCCGACAAGAGCCTTGCGTTGGCCTTTGGGGTTTGGGTCAAGAAGAAGAACTATGGCCGGGAATACATGGGCATCGAACGCACTACCTTTCTTGTGGATGCGGTCGGCAAGGTGCAGCGTGTTTGGCGCAACGTCAAAGTGGATGGCCACGTCGAGAAAGTGCTGGCAGCCGCAGCCACGCTCTCGAAATGAAAGCGTCCGCTTACGGGCGGATGCTCTGCTTGAGGCGTTTCACGGATGAATAGGGGGGGGACCAGCTGACTTGGGGAGGCGTGGTCGCCGGCCGCGCAAACAAATAGCCTTGCCCATAGTGAATTCCCATATCGGCGAGTGCTGCGTACTCTTCTGGGGTTTCGATGCCTTCGGCCACAACCTTTGCCGAAAGATCCTCGCACATTCGGACGACATTCCGGACCAGCTTCTGCTGCCGAACGCTGTGCTCAATACCGACGATCAAACTGCGATCCAGCTTCACCACGCTCGGCTCGAGATCGAGGATGCGCTTGAGGTTGGAATAGCCTGCTCCCAGATCATCCACCACCAAATGGATGCCCCCGCGGCCACGGATCTCGCGCAGCACCGTCATGCAGATATCAAAGTGCGTCATCGGCACTGATTCGGTAACCTCCAAGTACACGTCGAAATCATGGGAGAAGATCGGATCGTCGGGTCTGATCAACCATGGATCTTGAAGCTCTGCCGGGTGCACATTGACGAACACTGGCAGCTCACCGCAGTCAGCGAGCGCCAGCTGCCGGATGATGCGACCCAGCCGTCCGGTACAGCCTGTGGAGACGGCATATTCGAACAGCTTGGGTGGAGATTGAAGTTCTGGAACGCGGCATCGGACTAACGCTTCGTGAGCGAATATCGTTGCGTCTTCTAGGTGAACAATCGGCTGAAACACGACGCGAATGTCTTCCGGGCTGAGCATGCGTTCGAGAGCGAGCAAAGAATCGCGCTCTTCGTCCTCGAAAACCGGCGGGGGTGCGAGGGGTGCGAGGGATGCGGGTGCGCGTTGGCCGGGGCGCGGCGGGCCCTTGGCTAAAGACGACAGTGCTTCTCTAGTTGCCATGGCTTTGCTGGGTGCGCGCTCCCTCGATCAACTCCCTGAAATATCCCCCGGCACTTCATCCTGCGCCAGCCTCGCGCTATACGAAATAGTAATGAATTCATCAGCGCACGGGTTGTATGTAGTTGGCCTGCTTTTAATGGCGGTCTTGGTGAGTGGGTGTAAGGACTCTGGTGAGGTGAGCGAAGCCCAAGCCAAGCTGCACGTCGTGGAGCTGGCGCGCAACGTGCGTTCGGATGTTGCTGACGTGCGAAATGGGCTGCCTGCCGGGGCTGAGTGCATGGCGGCCTTCTTCCACCGAGAGTCCTTGGGGCCAGAACAAGGCAACGATGCGCGCGAGGCACTTTTGAGATGTCAGAACAAGGTTCAGGACTTGCGGGTCGCGAAGAGCACATTTTTCGTCGCCGCCTCGAGCGACGGGCTCGTGATTCGAAATGACCGTGACCAAGATCTGATGGCGGGGAAGAATCTATTTTCAGCCTATCCTGAGCTGCGCCAGGCACTCACCGGAAAGTACGTCGAGACCCAGGGTAGTATGCCTGAGGCTGCGGGCGTGAAAGGTAGGGCGGATGCGCAGTGGGTCGCGGCTCAGCCAGTTCGGGTGGGAGGGGTGGTGCGTGGGCTGTACGCGACAGGTTGGTCGTGGGCCGCGTACGCGTATCGGTTGGAGTTCTCGCTGCGCAGCTCGGTGCTCTCTTCGTTGCGGGACCAGCAAAAAGCGCCGCTTGTCTACGTGTTCGTCGTGGTGGGTCAATCAGCTTACGGGACGCCAATTTCCCCTTTGATTAACGCTCAGGAAGTGGAGCGTCAGAATCCTCTGGCAGGGGCGACGGAGACGGTGCCGTTTGCTCGGCGCATTGAAATCACCGGGCGCCCCTTTGGCTTGGCAGTGATTCGCACGCCGAGCCTCGGCCAAGATGTAGGTATCGCTGTGTTGCGCAGCGAAACCTGAGGCCGAGTTCAGCTTGCTCCGGAACGCCCCAGCTTATGGAGTGAGAAGGCCGCGACGAGCACTCCCAGCATCGTGAGCGAACCGCCCAGGCCCGCCTCAGCGTCCAGCGAAAGGCCTGCGCCGAACACCGCCAACGTGGCGCCGATCATAATGCCACGCTTGTGGGATTGGGCGGGGTCGCGAATATCGGTCATGGCTTAGGGCCAGGCCTCAGCGTGTGCCCGCACCAAGAAATCACGCACATCGCGCTCTAGCTTGCGCTCTGCGGTGATGGTGCTGGCGCTGTGCAAGCCGCCCAAATGGTCATCGTACATGTAATCAAAATCGTACAACACGAGCACGCGCACGTCGGCGTGTTCACCGGCACCGCTCACCAATTGTAGAGCGTCCGCCATTGCGGGATCCCGCGGCGGCAAAGCCTTCCCAAGCGCCGCGCGTTCGCTCTGGGTTAGGTAGGCGACGGCGAACTTGTGCTCCTTAGCTTGCACATCGATTTGCAGGAGCTTGTTCACGTCGAGCTCAATGGATTTGCCCGCGCCAGGAGGCTCGCCCTCCGAGGCAAAAGCGGCGGCTATCACCTGGATGGCTCGGGTTTCTTCGAGGGCCCGTGCGGGGAGCGCCGTACGGGGAGGGGGCCCAGCACAACCCAGAAGGGCCGAAGCTCCCGCGAGCAAGCACGGAAAGAGCAGCCCCCACGGTGAGTGGCGCCACTGCGCTCTTGTGCCCGAAGTGGTGGGTTTCGAGGCTGCTCTGAAGGCTTGGCCGCCGTCCATCCGCGCCCAAGGTAGCCAAGAGGCTTCGGTTTAGCTAGCTCTGTCGAGAAATGCGGGCTCCGCTCTGGTTTCTTCTAGCTTCCCTGATGCTCGGGTGCCACGCGCATGAGCTCGAGGATCCGCGGAGCGTCGCCCAAAATTTTGGGCGCGCGCTGGAACGTGGTGATGCTGAGGGCGTGGCGGCCCTGATGTCTCAGGGAGCGATTGTCAGGTTTGGTAAGCGAGGGATCCGGCAACGTTTGCGGGAGCAGGCACCGGAACTCAGGCGCCTGGCGTCGGCGCTTCGCGCGCCATACGGCGAGTTGCAGGTCACCCCTGAGGCACAGGTCCAATTCGCCAGTGGCCGATTCGCCAGATTGGTGTTGGAAGGGGAGGCCTTCCGGATTGATTTCTCGGGCGGTCTCCCGCCGCGCGCCAAGACCCCCGCGGAGGCCTTGGAAGCGTTGCACGGTGCGTTGGTGCTGTTTTCGGGCAATGTTCTTTTTCAGACCTTGAGTCCGAAGCTGCGAGCTAGCGTCGAGATAGATCTGGGTGGCCTCCGCGAGAGCCTCGAAGCGCCTGAAGCCGCACATATAGAGATAGACGGGGATCGCGCGACAGCAACTCTGTTAGGCGGGTATGTCGTGACGCTAGTTTCCGAGGAAGGGCTGTGGTTCGTGGAGGATTTTCGCTAAGTGAGGGAACCATGAGGTGCATCCCCCGGCATACCTTCTTGATTGGCGTTGCTGCCAGCCTTGCGGCGCCGAGCGCTTTGGCGTTCGGCCAGGCAGGAGCGTTTCATCCGCGAATGCTGCTCACAGGAGGCGCAACTTGGTCGGGGCCAAGGTTGCGCGCCCCCGAGCGCTGGGGATGGGAGTTGGTGCGAAGAACTAGCGCCCCGGCGCGCGCTGTCTGTAAGACGGTTCGCGCCTCAGACAATCGCCTCCTCGCCGAGCCGTTCTGTGTTTGGGCGGGTGAAGGGGAAATCTCGCCACTCACTCGGCGTGAACTCCACGTCTTAGGTCGCTTCATTCAGCTCGGCGGCGTGATGGTAGTGGATGATTTTGAGCCACGCGTGGGAACATTTGGCCGTGCGGCGCGTCGCGAGCTGGCTCGTGTGCTGCCGGAAACACTCCCGGTTCGACTGGACCCGAGCCACGTGCTGTTCAAGACCTTTTATATGATTGAACGTCCCGTAGGGCGCGTGGTTGGCGTGGATCACGTGGATGCCATCGTGCGGGGTAATAACGCGCAAGTGCTCTTCCTCGGGCACGATCTTTTGGGTGCATTGGCTCAATCGGAGATCGGCGAATGGCTATTCGAAACCGAATCTCCCGATCCCATGTTTCGAGAGCAAGCTGCCCGCTTGGCGGTTAACATCGGAATGTATCTGCTCTGCTCCGATTATAAGGACGACCAGGTGCACGCACCCTACTTGATGCGCAAGAGAGCGGCTCGCTAGCCAACGCAAGGAAACGATGGGTTTGGCAGATGTATCATGGGCCTTTTCGGAGGATCTTTCCGGGGCCTGGGTGTGGGGCGCCCTAGGCCTGGGTGCACTTTCGATCCTGCTTCTGGCGCTGGAAACAGCTCGTACCGAGCGCCGCCGCTTCTTGGTTCTCGCTTCCGGGGTACTCGCGACGGCGTTGCTCCTTGCGGCGGTGTTGCGACCTGTGGCGGTGAGTTTGCGCGCCAACAGTGTGGGGCCGAAAGTGGTGGTGCTGTTAGATGGGTCCACGCGCCTTTTGATTCCAAGCGAAGGCAAGACGCGGCGTGCTCGCGCGATCACCGCAGCCAAGGCCATCAGTTCGACGTTTAAGGATGCCCGCGTCAGCGTCTTGGAGTTTGGCGCGGGTGCCCCGTACGCGTTACAGGGGGAAGGGGAGGGCGGTAGCCTCAGCGTTGAGAGTGATCTGACGGCGGCCCTATCCCACTTGAACTCACTGGCCCAGGAAAAGCCCCAGGCGTACGTGGTGGTGAGTGACGGGCGATTGAGCCGTCCTACGTTCGACGATGACCTAACGCGTCTGAAGCAGCTGGCTCTCGGCGTTCCCATCCACACGGTGAGCATTGCCGACGTCGATCCTCCGGATGCAGCGATTCGAGCCGTGCACGCCGCGGGTGCCGCCGTCGCGCATCAACCGCTCTCGCTCACCATCGAACTGGGCTGTTCGGGCGGGCTCAAGTGCAACGAGATCCCTGTCGAAATCCACGAGCTCCGTTACGGCATGCCAAAAGCGTTGCTAGCCAGCGGAGTTGCCAAGCTCAACCAAGATTCGGGCAAAATCGAATTGCAGGTCACGCTCGATCGAGCAGGGACGCGTGTGGTGGAGGTCTCAATAGCGGCTCCTTCGGGCGATTCGCTGCCTGAGAATAATTCTCGAGTGATCGCCTTCACGGTCACCCGTGATCGGATCCGTTTGCTGCATGTCGCCGGGCGCCCAACCTACGACGTGCGTTCACTTCGGATGTGGCTCAAGAGCGACGAGTCCGTTGATCTTGTCGCGTTCTTCATTCTGCGCAGTACCGAGGACGAAACGCGCACCACCAGCAACTCTGAGTTAGCGCTGATCCCGTTTCCTGTCGATGAGCTTTTCACCGAACATCTACCTAGCTTTGATGCCGTTGTTTTGCAGGATTTGGACGCTGTGGCATATCACCTAGCGCAGCATCTGCCCGCGTTAGCGCGCTACGTGGAATCAGGTGGGGGACTTATCATGGTGGGTGGGCCAACATCCTTTACCGGCGGACGCTATGCAGGGACCGAGCTGGAGCGGGTCTTGCCCGTCAGGCTTCTGTCGAGCGAAAAGCCGTTTGATCTTGAGCAATTCGTGCCAAGCTACACGGATTCCGGAAGGGCAGCGCCGGTGCTCAGGGGCCTTCGGGATTTGTTCGGCGATGCGCTCCCTGAAATGCCGGGAGCGAACATTCTTGGAGCGCCGCGCGAGAATGCGTTGGTGCTCTGGGAGCATCCCCGGAAGAAGATTGGGCAAGCGTCGATGCCGGTCTTGGCACTCGGCGAGGCCGGCGATGGGCGTTCAATTGCTCTTGGAGTCGACGGAACTCATCTGCTCGCGTTCAGTGAGCTTGCCGATGAAGGCTCGGGGCGCGGATTTGGCGCACTTTGGGATGGTCTACTCGGGTGGCTGATGCGTGATCCGCGCTTCGAAGCGGCACGCACCGAGTTGGTGGGTGAGTGCTCCGAAGGTCAACCCACAACGCTCATGCTCACGCGCCTGCCGTCGATGCAGGGAGATGTGACTCTGACGCTGGAGCGACTGGGCGTTACGCAGGTGGCGCCCATTGTCCAGCGCATCCCCAACCCACCTCCCGGTCCGCTCAAAATTGTGTTCTCAGATCTCAAAGCTGGCGGCTACATCGCGAAGGCCAAGATCGGCTCAGCGCCACCCACGCGCTACGATTTCGCGTGCGAACGGGGAGGCCAGGCGTGGAGCGACTCGCGGGTCGATCCGGCACGGCTCGACAGGATCGCCAAACTCACCGGCGGGAGAGCTGTGGCTGCATCGGGCCTTTCAAGCCTTCCCATTCCACGTCCAGCCGAGGTTGCCGCTGAAAGGCGGGTGAGTGCCCTTCTGCCGGCGTGGCTTTGGTCGTTGTTTGCTGCGATCGTCCTGGGTGCGCATTGGCTACTCCGGCGAGATAGCGGATTGGTCTGAGGACCCTGACGTTGGGCCCGCCGCGTTGGGCCGCGTTGTTAGGCGGTATCCGGCTGGGCAGATTGAGCGAACTGGAAGAATTCTGTCAAATTCGCTCAAATGGAGTCGCTTGTTGATTGATTTCTGTGCTGACTGTGGCAAGGAGGTTCCTCGGGAGCTAGCCGGCGGCGGAATTTTGCCCTGGAAGAACCCAGGAGACCAGCCTGTGAGCCAAACACTACCTATCGATTCCAATGTGATCCAAGACCAGAACGCGCGCTTGGAGGCCGATCTTGAACGGGATTTTCAGAGTTTGGGTGAACGCTTAGCGCGCCGGGGCGTTGAGATTGACGCGATCACCAACAAGGTCCAACACTTTGGCGTTGCGATTCCTTCTTGGGGCGTGGGCACGGGAGGCACTCGGTTCGCGCGCTTTCCTGGTTTGGGCGAGCCTCGAAACGTGTTTGAGAAGCTGGATGATTGCGCTGTCATTCAGCAGTTGGGGCGCGCCACGCCCACTGTTTCGCTGCATTTGCCCTGGGATCGCGTGAGCGACTATCAGGAGCTGGTTGAAAAGGGTCGCTCACTGGGGCTCGGCTTTGACGCTGTTAATTCCAATACTTTTCAGGACCAGTCCGCTCAAAAACATTCCTACAAGTTCGGCGGCCTGACGCACACGGATCCCGCGGTGCGAGCGCAAGCGGTGGAGCATAACGTTGAATGTATCCAGGCCGGCCTGAAGCTTGGATCCAAGGCCCTCACGGTCTGGGTGGGCGATGGTTCGAACTTCCCCGGGCAACAACATTTTGCGCGCGCGCTTGAGCGTTATTTGGAGAGTGCCAAGCAGATTTACGCAGCGCTCCCCGGCGATTGGCGCCTGTTTTTGGAGCACAAGCTCTACGAGCCTGCACTCTATGCCACGGTCATTCAAGATTGGGGCACAAGTTATTTGTGCGCCACTGAGCTCGGCGAGAAGGCGCGCTGTTTGGTTGATTTGGGACACCATGCACCGAATGTTAACATTGAGATGATTGTCTCGCGTTTGATCCAGTTCAAACGCCTCGCGGGATTTCACTTCAATGACAGTAAGTATGGGGATGATGATCTGGACACTGGTGCCATCAACCCCTTTCAGATTTTTCTTGTCTTCAATGAGCTAGTGGATGCCGAACAGCGTGGCGCTCCAGGTTTCGACCCAGCGTACATGTTGGATCAGTCGCACAACGTGACCGATCCGATCGAGAGCCTGATCACGAGCGCCGCGTCGGTGAAGCGTGCCTATGCTCAGGCCCTGCTGGTGGACAGGGCGGCTCTTTCCGCGCATCAGGAAAGCAACGACGCAATGTCGGCAACTCAGACCTTGCATCGCGCCTTCCAGTGCGATGTGGAGCCCATCTTGCAGATGGCTCGAAGTCGGGCCGGTGGCGCGATCGATCCCGTTCGGACCTACCGCGCTTCCGGTTACCGGAAGCAGAAGGCAGAGGAGCGCCCGCCCGCAGCCGGTTCACGCTCGGGGATTGTGTAGCCGTGCACGAGCTTGAGCGGCGAAAGGTGATCCTGAAGGCGCTCACGGATCACGGTTCGTCGAGTCTCCGGCAACTCACAGTATTGTTGGATGCTTCCGACGCTACGGTGCGTCGGGATCTGACGCGTCTCGAGTCTGAAGGATTGGTGCGTCGGGTCCACGGTGGTGTTGAGGCACTTGGTGCAACGCGCGCGAATTCTCTGAAAGGCCAAGACAGCTTCACGGCAAGCCTGAAGCTGCATGAGGCGAAAAAAGCGGCGATTGCGCGTGAGGCTGCGCTGCTCGTTGACTCAGGGGACTGCGTCATCATTGCCGGCGGCACGACCACCTTCGCGATGGTGCGGAGCCTGGGCGATCGGCAGCTCTTGGTGCTCACCAATTCGTTCTACAGTGCCGAATATCTGCATAAAAATACCACGAATCGCGTCATTTTGCCCGGCGGGGAGCTGTTTGAAGAGCAAGGGGTGATCCTGAGCCCGTTCGAGCAGGACGTTTTTCAAAACTACTACGCCTCGAAGCTGTTTATCGGGGCCCAGGCCGTGAGTTCACAAGGGCTCATGCAGACCGACCCGACACTGGCGCGCTCTGAACGCCGTTTGATAGATCAAGCGGATGAAGTGATCGCCATGGTGGATAGCTCTAAGTTCTCGGCTAAGGGCAGCTTGATCGCCTGCCCGCTTGAGCGAGTGAGTCGGTTGATCACGGATTCTAACGTGAGTCGCTCGGCTCTGGAGATGCTGCGGCGAGCGAATGTGAGCGTCACCATCGCCGAAACTGTCGGGCCTCGGTCGCTGGCGCAGAAGACCGAACTTTCCGCATGAATACGCCGCGCTCCCAATGCGTGGCCGTGATTGACGTTGGGAAGACGAACGTTAAGGTCATGGTCGTCAATGCCGCGGGCGAAACCTTGGCACAGCGCACTGTCCCGAACGAAGTGGAGCGCACGGGGGCCTACCCCCATTTTGACGTGCGGGCGATCTTCGAATGGGTTCTAACGGGGCTTGCAACCTTCGCGAAGGAGTATCCGATCGACACCATCATACCAGTTACGCACGGCGCAACTGGCGTGTTGTGGGATGGTGGGGGGCTCGCGCTGCCCGTGTTGGACTATGAGTTTGAAGGGCTCACCGAGATTGATTCCGAGTATGTCCTAGCCGCGAGTGACTTTAGAAATACCTGCTCGCCCAAGCTGCCGAATGGCCTCAATTTCGGCAAGCAGCTGTTTTGGTTGAAACGCAGGTTCCCCGTGGAGTTCGCACGCGCCACGCAGATCTTGATGTACCCGCAGTATTTTGCACTCCAGCTGACGGGGCAACTGCACTCTGAAGTCACCTCGCTGGGCTGTCACACCGATCTCTGGGAGCCGGAGCGACAGTACTTCTCAAAATTTTGCGTGAATGAGGGCTTCGCTAGCAGATTCCCGGCGCTCCGCCGTGCCTATGCTGAAGCGGGTGCGTTGCTTCCAGAGATGGTGCGCCGCACCGGTCTGGATCCCAGCGTGCGTGTCCTCACTGGCATTCATGACAGCAACGCTTCGTACTTCGCGTATGCGGCAGCTCGCCAAACGCAGGCGCAGTTTGCGGTGGTTTCCACGGGGACTTGGGTGATTTGCATGGCGAAGGGCGTGGGCTTGGCAGGCCTCAGCGAGGAATTGGATATGTTGGCGAACGTGGATGCCTTCGGAGATCCCGTAGCCTCAGCGCGCTTCATGGGCGGACGTGAATATGAAGTGCTTGCGGGGAGTGATGGGCTTTTAGCTCAACCGACTCTTTTGGACCTCGAGCACGTGCTCGAAACGGTTCTGCCAGTGCCCTGTTTCAGTTCACAGGGGGGCTCATTTCGAGAATCTAAGGGCGAGATCCTCGGGCAGGCGCCTCAGACCCCAACCGGTAAAGCGGCGCTAGCTGCGCTGTATACCGCGCTCATGACTGATCATTGTTTGCAGTCATTGAGAGTTGCTGGCGACGTGATCGTGGATGGGCCGTTCGCTAAGAATCCCTTGTTTGCGAGCGTGCTGGCAGGTCTCTGTCCGACACAAGATATCTTCCTTGCCGACGTCACCGCAGCGGGTACGGCGCGCGGCGCGGCCCAGCTCGCAGCTTGGCCAACCTTGCTGAGCACTCGGCTCACGCCAGTTGACCGGCAAATCACCGAAAAGCTGCAGGCGTATCGTGAACGCTGGTACGCCGCGCTACCAGTTCGAGGATGAGACCTGCCGCAAAAAACGGCACTTGCGAACAGGCCCAGGTCTCCTAGCCCGAGCGTGGCGTCACAGGCGCGCCTGTGAACACCCTTTCGTTCATTGGAGATAGTAAGCATGCTTACTATCTTGTGTTCGACTTTGAGATAGGGGTCAGCATGCCTACTATCTTGTGTTCGACTTTGAGATAGGGGTCAGCATGCTTACTATCTTGTGTTCGACTTTGAGATAGGGGTCAGCATGCTTACTATCTTGTGTTCGACTTTGAGATAGGGGTCCCGCACAAATTCAGGGGCACTTGAGGATACTCAACCTCTTGCGTTTGCAGTGCTTGTCTCCAAGTCACGGTGGCGCAGCAGGCCGCATCGGGATGGTGTCCGCTCTCAACACATAGTCGCCGGGTTGGAAATTGACGACGGCATGCTCGCCTTCGAAACGTGCCCTGTTGAATGGACTCCCGTTGAGCGTGAGCGATTGAGGGTTGGCGCACGGCAGCCAGACTTCTCCGGAAGTGTTGGGAGGGACCCGCACGTGCAGCTCAACGCTTCCCGCTGTGAGCCGCCACTCGCTCACGATCAGGCCATACAGGCTTTTCCACTCGGCTTTCGCAAAATCAAGCCCTCCACCGATGCTAGGGCGGACGCGAAATTGCTTGAATCCTGGTGCCGTGGCCTCGATGCCAGCCACATGCTCATACAGCCACTGCGCCACCGAACCGAAGGCGTAGTGGGAGTAGGAATTCATGCCCGATTGATTGGGGCCCGATTCCGTCCAGCTGTTCCAACGCTCCCAGATCGTTGTGGCTCCGTTCTTGATCGAAAAACCCCAGGAAGGAAACGTCTCGTTCAAGACCAGCCGGTAAGCGACGTCGGCGCGACCGTGTCGAGTGAGTGTGGGCAAAAGATAGGGGATGCCGACGAAGCCCGTAGCCAAGTGCCAGTTGTTGGTTTCGATGAGCGATATCAGGCGTTCGAACGCGGCTGAGCGCAACTCGTCGGGCAAAAGATTGAAGTGAAGGGCCAGCACTTGCCCGGTCTGCGTTGCCGGTTCTTTTCCAAGGCCACGGATCTCACCCTCCGGGGTGACGAAGTTTTTGATAAAAACACCGCGAATTGTAGCGTGGAGCGCACGCAGGCGTTGGGCATCTTCAGGCTTTTTCAAAACCTCGGCAGTGTGAGCAGCGAGATCGGCGCTGTGCGCGAAGAACGCGGTCATCAGGATCTCGTGGGGTGTGCCCGCGTCGAGCGATACCCAATCCCCGTAGACTTTGTACTTCTTGGGATCCGGGGTACGGAGGCCGTTCTCGGATTCTCGCCAAAGGTAATCGAGCCAGCGTAGGATCATCGGGTAACAGCGAGCGAGAAAGTCGGCATCTCCGTAGTACCAATAGAGAACCCAGGGCGCGACAGTTGCGACATCACCCCAGGCGGCATCGCCGCCTTGCCCGTGCACGTGATCATTGGGCAGGGGAGGCGCATAATTGGGGATGCAGCCCCGCTCGTCTTGCGAATCGATCAGATCTTGAATCCATTTGCAGAAAAACGCCGAAACATCGCGATTCCAGATGGCAGAACGGATGTAGACTTGCACGTCCCCCGTCCAGCCTAGGCGCTCATCGCGCTGCGGGCAATCCGTCGGCACGTCTACGAAATTGGAACGCTGCGTCCAATCAATGTTGCTGACCAGCTGATTGATGAGCGGGCTCGAGCACTCAAACGTGCCGGCTTTCGGCGTGTCGCTGTGCACGACAATTCCTGTGAGCATGCTCAGCTCGGGGACGCCGGGGAATCCGGTGAGCTCAGCGTAGCGAAAGCCGTGGTACGTGAAGCGGGGCTCCCAGAATTCTTCTCCTTCGCCGCTGCAGGTATAGGTATCGATGCTGGTGGCGCTTCGCAGGTTATCCACGTAGAGTTCGTTGTGGGGCCAGAGCATTTCGCCGAAGCGGAGGCGCAGGGTAGTGCCCGCGGGGGCTTGCACACGCAAACGCACGCGCCCTGCGAAGTTCTGCCCGAAATCGTAGATGTAGGAGCCTTTGCGAGCTTCAAAGTGGCGCACGGCAGCCAACTCTTCTGTTGGCCTCACCGGCGGGCCAGGATGGGCGCACAGCTTTGGAACGGCTTCAAGCGCTGTGCATTGGACTTTACCCCACGAGCTGTCATCCAACTCTGGGAGCGCCAGCTCGCTCAGTTTGAACGTGGCGTCGTGGGTTTCTCCACGCAAGAATGTGGACTCCAGGATAGGGCCTGCATGGACCCGCCAGTGCTCATCCGTTCCTACCCATTCGACCCGACCGTCCGCGTACTCAAGACGCAGCGCCATCAAGAGCGAGGGCCGTTTGTCGCCCGGCTCTTTGACGTACTGAAACGGACGATGATGAAAGGCGAGCGGGCCGCTGTACCAACCAGGATTTAGCAACGCTCCAAGCACGTTGGTGCCGTTTTTGAGCTGTTCCGTCACGTCATAGCAGCGATAGAGAATTCGTTGATTGTAGTCGGTCCAGCCTGGAGCGAAGCTCTCGTCGCTCACGGCCTGCCCGTTGAGCAACGGGTGATAGATGCCTTTGGCGGTGGCATACAGGCGCGCGTCCATCAGCAAGGGGTCTGTCTTGAAAAGCCGACGAAAGTAGTACGCGTTGGGCGAGCGATACGATTCGGGCGGTTGGATCCAGCCCGCATGCCAATCAGCGTGCGATAAGAGCCCAACGGCGAATCGTGCGGGGTCGCTGAACTCCGAGGGCTGGTCGTTGGCATCCCAGATCCGGACGCGCCATTCAAAATATTGGCAGCTCTGAAGTGGCGCCCCCGCGTACTCGATATGCAGTGAGCCGGCGCTTGTCACCTTGCCAGTGTCCCAAGTGCACTCACTCCCAGAAGTAAAGCGGCCTCGTGTTACCTGGAGCTGGTAAGCGGTTTGGTACGCTGCAGCTTCATCCAACTCGTAGCTGAAGCGGGGTGTGGGGCTCTGGACAGCTAGCGGATCGATCAGGTAGTCACAGCGAAGCGCGTGCGGCGAAGGCATGCGCGCCTTCTAACACGGAGCCGCAGCGTCCTGCGGGACTTGATGCTGGATTCAGTTGGGTCAGCTCAGTCCCGTCAGTGCGCCTTTTGAGACAGTGGGCAATCCGAAGACGGTGAGTTGGCTGCCGAACGACTTGAGGAGTGCCAGATACAGATCGTTGTGCGAGGCATCGGTGTATTTGACGTAACGCCCTGGCCGAAGCACACCGCCGCCGGAGCCAGCCAAAATGTAGGGGATCCGGTCAGGTGAGTGCGGCTGAGCATCGCCTTGCTCGTTCACCCACATCACAATGCTATTATCCAGCGCACTTTGGCCCATCTCATC
>ENA-ORBV01003849-ORBV01003849.1-microbial-mat-metagenome-genome-assembly--contig:-NODE-3849-length-29526-cov-18.905464_pt1 | contig 29526 bp, 26 predicted proteins | sample MGYA00237777_ERZ505514 | MGnify/ENA primary metagenome ERZ505514 (study PRJEB26160, sample SAMN06269048) | microbial mat metagenome | isolation source: Oligotrophic lake microbial mat | place... | reverse complement strand
TGTTCGCCGATTAAAGTGGTACGCGAGCTGGGTTCAGACCGGCGTGAGCCAGGTCGGTCCCTATCTGCTGTGGGCGTCGCAAGTTTGAGAGGAATCAACCTTAGTACGAGAGGATTGGGTTGGACGTACCCCTGGTGATCCAGTTGCATTGCTAAATGCACCGCTGGGTAGCTACGTACGGCAGGGATAACCGCTGAAAGCATCTAAGCGGGAAGCCCCCCTCAAGATTAGACTTGCTAACGAAAGTGAGAGACCCCTGGTAGACCACCAGGTTGATCGGCCGCAGGTGTACGGGCAGAAATGCCCTCAGCCGAGCGGTACGAACGGTCGAACGATCGCACCAACCAGCCGCCGTGGTTGGCGAGTTCTTACCATTCGGGCTTGTCCCGTCTGGTGGGTGCTTGTCGAAGCGGCCCGGTTTCTCCAAAGTTTCGGCACGAGAGTGTCGGTAACTGTGGTAGAGTCGGCCAAGCTGGATAGTTTAGCGTTTCAAGGATTTGGATATTGTAACAATTGGACGCGGCCTACCGCGACATTCTTGGGATCGGTTCTCTGTTTCGGCTCTGATGGTTCGCCATCGTGAATTCGGACGTGGGGATCGTGTTCATTCTTCCGGTCACAATACCGTGGCCCGCGAAAGCGGGCCGCGGAGCTTGTCGGTGACCAAAGGTATCGGGAAACACCTGTTCCCATCTCGAACACAGCAGTTAAGCCGATACCGCCGATGATACTGCACTGCGGGAAAGTAGGTCATCGCCGACTTTTGGGCTCTCTAGAGGTAAACCTCTGAGGGCCCTTTTCATTTTTGAACTCGTTCTTTACCGATTAGCAGGGTGCTCGCTGAAGTTCCGATTTCAGATCGATAGGCGCTGGTACACTGACACAGATTCCAATGATACGGCTTCTCATTAAACCTTGCATTCCACCCACGCGGTGCGGCCGGTTGATTTGATGACCTCGGGCGTGACGCGGTTCCTGGTCTCCACGCCCGCTCGGTCCAGCGCCTCCCCGCTCGACAGCGATCGGTCGGACAGGCCGCACAGTCGCACTTGCGGCCACAGACGCTCGATCTCGTTCAACTCCGGCGAGTACGGCGGCAGGAACAGCGGCGTGATGTTCGACGGCCACTCCACCCTCGGCGACGTGTGCCGCCGGCCTGATCTAATAGTAAGACGGTCTTGACCATCTCGCCCGCCAGCGTTGATCGCGCGTGCTCGCTGATCCACTTCAGGTGCTGATTCATGGCCGCGATTCCCACCTGCGGCAGGATCATCGCCGAACTCTCGCCCGTCGCCGGGCACACCGCCGCGTGCACGTACGACCAGTCGTACTCGGTCTGCTTGATCGCGCGAAGCCGCGTTCCTTTGCGTGACCAACCGTGCGTGAGCGTCCCCTGCTGGTTCCGAGGTGAGGCCAAGCCTCGTTTCGTCTTGGAGCCAGACCTCGACGATCCAGCTGCAGTTGTCGCGACGGAGCGTGTCCGAAGAAGGGGCGCTGACTTCTTGAACGCTTCCTGCGCGGCGAGGTCGGCCTTGCGGTGGATCGGGCGAGGCCGCAACGGCGCAAAGCCCAGCCGGTGCAGCACCGCGTACGCGCCTGAGAGCGAAAAGCGCTTGCCAAAGTACTCATTGATCTTGTCGGCCAGCACCGGCCGCGCCGCGCCACCACGCCGTCGCGAACCAGATCCGGCACGCGCTCGAGCCAGCCGACCAGCTCGAGCTCCTCATCGGGCGTGAGCTTCTTGAGCTGGCCCGGGCGTGGCCGGTCGCGCAGCCATTGGGGGCTGCGGGCGTCGTAATGTTAAACCCAGTTCTGCACGCTACGCGCCGCGACGGAAAGATCGTCAGCGATCTTCGTGTGGGTGCGCCCGCGGGCCGCGAGCAGCACACCGCGCAGCCTCGTGGCCACGCGCGCGTTCTTCTCACGCTTGATCAAAGTTCCCAGTTCGTCGTTGGTGTGGTGCGGTTGAACGTGCATGCTCGGCCTCCTGTGCCCGAGCACCATCGTCCCGCAACCGCCCGCCTCGCGCAACCCGTCTGTGCGCCAAACAGCGGCACATTGTGTAAACGGGATACGTGCGACGTCGTGACGGAAACGCACGCCGCCCCACACAGAGCGTGGGAGGTGTGGTCAAACATCACGCTCGTCCGCGTCAGGTTGGAGTGGGCCGAAACTCTGCCAGGAGCTTCATGAGTTGCTCGTGGTCTACGGGCTTGACGAGGTGAGCGTCGAACCCGGCCTCTTTAGATTTGCGCCTGTCTTCGTCCTGACCCCATCCGGTGAGGGCGATCAGCAAGATGCGCGTGCCATCTGGCTGTGCGCGGATCTGTCGGCAGACGTCGTAGCCGTTCAACGTTGGCAGGCCGATGTCGAGCAGCACGACTTCGGGCAGGAAGGTCAACGCCGCGGCGACCGCTTCCAGACCGTCCGAAGCGGTGTGCGTCTGATGGCCGGTGAGATTCAACAACGCTGCGAGTGATGAGGCCGAGTCCTGATTGTCGTCAACTACTAGGATTCGGCGGCTGATTTTCTCGGTCGGCTTGCTGAAGGTCAACACGGGTGGGGGCGATTGAGGCTGTTCAATGATGATCGGCAGGCAAACCACAAACTCACTGCCATGCCCGAGACCGGCACTACGGGCATGCACCGTGCCTTGGTGCATCTCGACGAGACTCTTGACGAGAGTAAGGCCGATGCCCAGTCCGCTCACCGAGCGCTCGAGAGAAGTGTCGATCTGCACGAACATCTCGAAGATGCGAGGTAGTTCTTCGGTGGCGATGCCGATGCCGTTATCCTTTAACCGGATGACGGCCTGGCTGACATCGCGCTCCGCGGTGAGCCGCATCTGTCCGCCCCTGGGTGTGTATTTGCAGGCGTTGTTGAGGAGGTTTCCAAGCACCTGAGCCAGCCGGGTCGGGTCGGCGTTGAGGTACATCGGCTCGCGCGAGAGCGTGACGATCAACGTGTGATTCATGTTATCGTACTGCGGACGGGCGGCCTCGACGGCGTGGTAGATGGCGGAGCTTAGTTCCGTCCGGGTTCTTCGCAGCTCGATCCTTCCACGGCTGACGCGACTGACATCGAGGAGGTCGTCGACGAGCCGGACCATCTGGCCGACCTGACGATCCATCATGGCCGACGCTGTTCGAATGGCTTCGTCCTCGGGGCGCGGGACCTCGCGGCTGGCCGTGAGCCGCATGATCTGCAGCGCGTTGCGCATGGGGGCGAGAGGGTTGCGAAGTTCGTGCGCCAGCATCGCCAGGAACTCGTTCTTGCGGCGGTCGGCCTCCTGCAGAGATTGTTCGTAGCGTTTGCGTTCGGTCACGTCGCGGGCGGCGGCGAACACGCCTCGCAGCTTGCGTTCGCGGTCGTGGAACGTGGTGGCGTTGTAGGAGACCACGGTCTCCTTGCCGCTTCTGGCGCGGGCCGTGAGTTCGTAGTCGGTGACCTTGCCTTCGCCTAGCACGAGTTTGATGGCCGCCTCGGCGCGCTCGGGGTCGGTGAAGTAGTCCTTGAACGGCGCGCCGATCAGCTCGTCGCGAGTGGACCCGGTAAGCGCCTCCATCTGCTTGTTGACATCGGTGATGATGCCGCGAGGGTCGGTGGTCATGAGCGCGTCGATGTTCGATTCGATGAGCGAGCGGGTGTAGAACTGCTGATCGCGGACGGCCTGATCGAGCAGCATGCGCTCGACCTCAACCTGCTTGCGCGCGGTGTTGTCGGTGCCGATGAGCAGATAGCCGATGATGGTGCCTTGATCGTCGCGCAGGGCCGTGACAGACACCACGGCCGGGAAGCGAGTGCCGTCCTTGCGGATGTAAGTCAGTTCGTAGATGTCCTCGATGCCGCGCGAGGCCTTGAAGACGAGGGCCTCGAAGCCCGGGGTGATGGGGGTGGCAAGTTCGACGCTCAACGCCTTGGCGCGGGCGATCACTTCCTGCGGGTCGGAGATGTCGGCGGGCGTGATCTTGTTCATCACCTCCGCGGCGGTGTAACCGAGCATGCGCTCAGCCCCGACGTTGAAGATCTGGATGACGCCCTTGGCGTCGGTGGCGATGCTGGAGAAGTTGGCGCTGTTGAAAATCGCGCTCTGCAGAGCCCCCGTTTTGAGCAGCACCTCTTCGGTCTGCTTGCGGGCGGTGATGTCGGTGCGGATCGCCACATACTGGTAAGGCTTGCCCCCGGCGTCGAGGAAGGGAACGATGGTCGTGTCAACCCAATAGGCGGAGCCGTCCTTGGCGGTGTTGCGCAGCTCGCCTTTCCAGGTGCGGCCGTCGGTGATGGTCGCCCACATCTCGCGGAAGAACTCCTTGGAGTGGTGGCCCGAGTTGATGATCCGGTGGTCTTTCCCCAGCAACTCGCTGCGGGAATATTTCGAAATGGCGCAGAACTTGTCGTTGACGTAAGTGATCTTGCCGAGCGGATTCGTGAAGGCCACGATGGCGTGCTCGTCCAAGGCGGCCTTGAAGTCACTGACTTCCTTGAACGAGGCCCTGACGCGTTCCTCGATCTGCTTGCGCGCGGTGTTGTCGGTGCCGATCAGCAGATAGCCGATGATGATGCTCTGAACGTCGCGCAGCGCCGTGACGGACACGACCGCCGGAAAGCGGGTGCCGTCCTTGCGGATGTACGTCAGTTCGTAGATGTCTTCGATGCCGCGCGAGGCCTTGAAGACGAGGGCTTCAAAGCCGGGAGTGATGGGGGTGCCGAGTTCGACGCTCAACGCTTTGGCGCGGGCAATCACCTCCTGCGGGTCGGAGATATCCGCGGGCGTGATCTTGTTCATCACCTCCGCGGCGGTGTAGCCGAGCATCCGCTCGGCCCCGACGTTGAAGATCTGGATGACGCCCTTGGCGTCGGTGGCGATGCTGGAGAAGTTGGCGCTGTTGAAAATGGCGTTCTGCAGATCGCCCGTTTTGAGCAACACGTCTTCGGCGTCAATTGTCACGGCTTGAACGGAATTCTCGACTTGTCGCCTCTGATTCCACACCTAGCAAGGGTGTTGTTGCTGCGTGACTCTCTGAGATTCGTCCAAGAGATAGAGCGAACCCGGTGAGCAACGTCGGCGGGACTGATCAAATAGCGGCGTTTAAATGTGGCGTCGGGCGCACCGGTCCCCACGAGGTGAGGAGGCGACGATGATCCACCTCGCATGATGGCACAACCCCGCCTCTTTCCGATAAGGATTCTTGGAAATCGTGTGTTTCGCGAACATGGGCGACCTCCTGGGGCGGAAAAGGAGACCTCTCGTCACGGAAACCGAGAGCGTGACCAGTGAGTTCTGGGCATCTGAGCCATCGTTGCTCGTTCTCGCTACCAAAGCACTTTCGCCACGGACTGCCAAGTAAAAATCGTCGCCCAATCACTGTGGTCATGCGTAGGCGGGAAGGCGTTGTCGTTCGTGCCTGCGTCGTAGGCGTTTCCGTACGATTCTGTTCGGCCTTTCATCGCAACTCGCCGCATCGGATCCCCATTCATGACGCGCCTTCTGCTCACCATCGTCGCTGTTGCGCTGCTTGGCTCTCCCTGCATCGCCCAAGAATCGCCAAGCGAGACGCCGACAGCGACAACAACCACTCCAGCGAAGTCACCGACCGCGGCACCCGAGGTCCGCCGCGCCGTCCTAGTCACCGGCGCCAGCACGGGCATCGGCAGGAAGACAGCGGAGGTGTTAGTGGCGAACGGCTTCTTCGTCCACGCCTGCGCCCGCAAGGAAGCGGACCTGAAAGCACCGAACGCCATCGAGAACGTTTAGGCGATTCGTTTGGACGTTACCAAGCCCGATGAAATCAGGGCGGCGGTGAAGACGGTGCGCGAAGCGGGACGCGGGCTGTACGGGCTCATCAACAACGCTGGCGTCGCAGTGGTCGGTCCACTCCTCGAGATGCGCGACGAGGATCTCGCGTACCAGTTCGATGTCAACGTCTACGGACCCTTCCGGGTGACCAAGGCGTTCGCGCCGCTCCTGACCGAGAGCAAAGGGCGCGTCACCACCACTAGATCGATCTCCGGCGTGGTGAGTTGGGGATTTGGCGGCGCGTACTGCATGAGTAAGCACGCGATCGAGGCCTACACCGATGCGTTGGCTGGCGAGCTCCGGCAGTTCGGCGTCGAAGTCAGCGTCATCGAACCCGGCAATTACCGCTCGGAGATCGGAACCGGTGTGCGCCAGCGTCTCGTCGACGGCGGCTACGGCGGTGCCGGTTCGCACTACCAGGACGAGGTAAAGAAGTTCATCGAAATGCCCGCGGACCGTGCCGACGAGAAGGAACCCGGCGATGAGGCTCAAGCGTTCCTCCACGCACTCTCCGATGAAAATCCCAAGCGACGCTACATGGTCGTGCCGAACCAAGACGAGGCCGAACTCACCATCAAGGCCGCGATCCGCCGCGTGGTTCAGCTCAACGAAGGTCAGCCCTATTCCTTCAACCGCGAGGGGCTGATCCAGCTGCTCGACGAAGCACTGGCACCGTCCGCGAAGTGACGAAGCGAGCGGCGCGGCGAGACGACGACGTCAGAAAAGCAGCTGGACACGCACGTTCGGGCGACTCAAGCGCCTTCCGAAGGTGTGTGTCCTATTTGCGTTCCCGATCGCGCCCCTCTGTCGCTCCGCGACATCTCCCCATCGACGAAGCGTCGAGGGGGAAAGGAAGAGAAGCTCGCGGCGCTGCCAAGAGTCTTCCTCTCCCCACGATCGCTTCGATTGTGGGGAGATGTCGCGGAGCGACAGAGGGGCGGACTTCCAAATACTGAAGATGGACAGACACATTGGGGACGGAGCATAGTGGACAGCATAGTGAACACACCCATGCGCCCATCGGTCAGCCGTTCAGCCGCACACGCCGAGCGCCGAGCCACACTCAAATGGGTGTGGCCACTATGACTACCGGCCACTATGACTACCCGTGAAGCCTGAACGTATAAGTTGAACGGCACGACATTTGAGAAGTTCGCGCGCGCCTTGTAGCTCGGCGCACTCGTCACCCGGTCCACGCTCCAAGCAGGATGCCAAGATCGCTGGCGGCGACGATCCCGTCGTCATCGATATCGGCATCGGCGTTGTTCGTACCCCACGCTCCCAGCAGCGTGCCCAAGTCCGACGCATCGACGTCGCCGTCGCAATCGAGGTCTCCGACTAAGCACGTTGGCGCGTCGGGCTGTGACTCGTAGGCGCCGCGATCAATGATTGGTGCAGTGCCTTCGCCGCTGTCGAAAACGGAAGGATCGTCGTAGAACCGTGGAAGTCCGGCGAAGTCCACTCTCAACGGCACGTTCCAGGCCGTGTTGCTACCAGAATCGATGGCCGGACTAAAGCCGGGGACGCGAAGGTCGTCGTCGAGCGTTCCAACGACGTTGTCGGTGCCGTCGATGTCGATGAGCAGCGGATCTGCGGCGAGGTTGCCCGTTCCCGCAAAGCCGCCCTGCACGATCGAGTGTTCCACAACGATCGTTGGCGCACCGGGCGATTGGATCTGCATGCCAACATTGCCCCACAGGATGCAGTTCTGAACAGAACAGGTCGCGCCGTTGAGCTTCGCGACCGCCCCGCCGAGGTTGATGGCGCCAGCGGCGTTCCCCGCCATCGTGCAGTTGAGGATCTGCGTCGACCCGGATGTGACGTACACCCCACCGCCGAGACCAAAGATGGTCGCTTGATTGCCGGAGAACAAGCAATTGATGATGGACGAGTTGGACCCGACGCTGGAACAATTCACAGCACCGCCACCACTGCCGGAAGATGTGTTGCCCAAGAAATTACAATTCGAAACGATCGCGATCGACGCGCTGGTCAGACTAACGGCACCCCCGTTCCCCGTGGTGCTGTTCTTGATGAACGTGCAGCGGTCCACCGTCGGCTTGCTCAAGCCTGCCTTGTGAATCGCGCCGCCACCACCGGACGTGTTGGAATCGAAGGTGCATCCCGTGATCGCCGCAGTGACCGCGGCGCCGTTCAGGGATATTGCGCCGCCAGCACCGTTGACGCCTCCGGATATGGCCTTGTTGGCTACGAAGAGGCAATCGACGACGGCGGGATCGGAGTTGCCGGTGATGGCGATCGCCCCACCGTTCGGCGCCGAGTTGGCGTTGAAGACGCAAGCGCGCACGACCGGGCGAGTGACGATCGCACCGCCGTTGACGAGGATGGCGCCGCCGTTCAGTAGCGGCTTGCCGTTCTGGATCGTGAACCCTTCGAGGATTGCCGCGCTTGTCTCGCCCGACTGAAAGTTGAACGCGCGATCAGCAAGCTCGCAGTCCACGATGCACGCGGCGGGACCATTGGCGGAGTGCAGGAAGAGATTCTTGCCACCGAAGTCAAGGCCTCTGTTGTTAGATCCGGAGTAGGTGCCGTCGGCAACCACGATCTCGTCTCCGCTGATCGCTGCGGCGATCGCCGCCTTCAGCGTGGGCTGGTCGGCCGGAACGTGAATGACCGAGGCGGAAGCGTTAGCCGCAAGCGCTGCCAGTGTGCCGAAGAACGATGCGCGGCTCAGAATGTGCTGCATGAATTGCCTCCTAGTTGGTAAACAGGCTGAACATCGGGCTGAACATGCGGGCTGAACATGGACAGAGGTTGTTGGCGAGGAAGACAGAGAAGCAAGGTACCGCACCGTCGTCGCAATCGACCGGCGCCCGAGCCGCTTCGAGATGATCCCGATGTCGACGTTCTCGCCGCGCAGCTCGGCGGCATGACTGTACTTCATACCTGCGGACATACTCCGACATCCGGGACATACAGGTTCCATCCCCAGCGCTTCGGGGCTCGCCCAAGATGTCGTACAAAACATCCCGCCGCCGGTAACACGCTGAGCGCATCCCCACCTCTCTTCGGTGAGCCGCGCCGAACCCGTAGCATGAGCGCTTCTCGTCGCCGAGGTACGTCGGCCGAGCACCTCATCGACGGGCGGCAGGTCGCGGGAGAATTCCGAAATGTCGAACGACCGCGAAGTCCTTCGCAGCGCAGCTGAACTCAATGAGCGCGGACAGTCATATGTCCTCGTGACCGTGGTAACGGTGCAGGGAAGCACGCCGCGGAATCCCGGAGCAAAGATGCTGTGGCACCCGAACGGCTCAGCCGGCGGAGGCTGGATCGGCACAGTCGGCGGAGGCCAGTTCGAGCGGCTCGTACAGGACGACGCGGACAAACATCTCCGTGCTCGCTCGTGCGGTGTCGAGCGCTACGTGCTCGGTGCCGACGCCGATCAGTGTTGCGGTGGCGTGATGGAGGTCTTCTTCGAAGGTCACGGCCCGTGCCACCGCGCGGTCATCTTTGGCGCTGGGCATGTGAGCTTTGAGCTTGCGCGACTGCTCGAGCCTGCACCGCTCCAGGTCGTCATCGTCGACGACCGGACGGAGTGGAACAACCAAGAGCGATTTCCGCGGGCGCTCCGGTTTCACTCCTTCGACGAAGGCGTGAAAGCCGCGTGCGAACGAACCGACGCGACGCTCGCATGCGTGATGACGTGCTCGCATGACACCGACTTTGAGTTGCTCCGCGCGCTCCTCGTGAACCCCCCTGCCTTCGTCGGACTCATCGGAAGTCGCAGCAAGCGCGCGTGCCTGTTCGGACGTCTTGTTGCGTCCGGCGCGTCGGAGGAGAGCGTGCGCCGCGTGCAGTGCCCGATCGGCGTCGGCGATACCGGCAAGGAACCGCCGCTCGTCGCAGTTTCCATCGCGGCGCAGTTGCTCATGGAGTCGAAACAACTTGCGCAGCTCTGAACTCGGCGGCACCAGCGTGGTCGTCGTGCTCGCCGCCGGTCGGGGCTTGCGCATGGGCGGCCCGAAAGCCCTCATGACGGTGCTCGGTCAATCTTGGTGGCGACTCCAGGCTGAGCGCATCAGCGCGACAGAACGCGAAGCAGTGTGGGTCGTGTCACCCGAGGTCCGCGCTGCGATCACGCTTCATCCCGCTGCGCCAGCGTGGCTGACCGACGCTGATCCGACGGCGCCAATGTTCTCGAGCATTGTTGCTGGCGTGAACGCGGCGCGCGGATTCGCGCGGCTTCGGTGGGTCCACGTATTGCCTGTCGATGTTCCCGCCCCGCACGCCGCGACGCTCAACGCACTTGAAGTCGCAGCGGACACCGCCGGCGTCGCCGTCCCTGCTCACGCAGGCAAGACCGGCCACCCCATCTGCCTAACGATGCGCTGGATCGAGGCCACACTCTTTCCCGCGCTCGAGCATGCGTCCGTCGAATCGCGCCGGCTCGACGTCTTGGCGGCGCAGTCGCGCACGATCGTCGAAGTCGCTGATGCGGATGTCGTCGTCAATCTCAACACACCCGATGCCGTCGCACAGTGGGCGAAACGACAACCTGCCCCAACCGAGCGTCATGACTCGCGGTTGTAGCACGGACGTTTGGGCGTGCAGTCGCTCGGATGAACCGGGATACCGTCCGGGCCGAGCGACTCTTGACTCTTGACGCAGAAGTAGATTCGCGTGTCCGACGAGTCGTCGACGAAGCCGCGCACCGATTGCCGATCGTCCACATACATCATCTTGTGACGAAGACTGTTGCAGCAAGGCTTCAGCTGAAGCGGCAGATGGACTGGATCGGATTCGCTCATGATTCACCCTGCTTTCGTCACGCCTCGACTGTCTGACCGGCCGCTCGTCGCACGGCGCGATGTACCGCCACGGGGAGTAGCTGCAGCTTGTACGCGTTCTGCGACATGGGCACCGCGCCGTCGATCGCCTTCATGCACGCTTCACGCACCTTCATGGCATCGTCGACGTTGAGCCCGACGAGCGCCTTCTCGACGGCCGGAAGCGGCCAAGGGATCGGTGCCACTGCGCCAGCGCACACTCGGGCTCGCTTGATGAGGTTGCCGTCGAGTTCGAGCGCAACTGCCGCGAACACCAGCGGCCAGTCAAACGACTGCTTCTCTTTCACCGCGTAGAACCCGCTGCGCGGCGCGGGTGCCAACGAGATGTGCGTGATGATCTCGCCCAGCTTCAGCGTGCACTCATCGCGCACGCCCTTGTCAGGCATGTGGTACAGCTCGGCCAGTGTGAGCTTCTCTCGATCGCCGCCGGTCAGGTGAACGAATGCGTCGCAGACGTAGAGCGCCGGCGCGAGGTTCGACGGGTGCACGATGTGGCACGGCCCGTCGCCGAAGATCGCATGGAATTTGTTCTCGCCTTCGACCGCGTAACAGGTCGCACCGCCCTTCTTCAGGCAGTTGAACTGTTCGTTGCGGTAGTACCAACAGCGCGGCCGTTGGAGCAGGTTGCCCGCTGCTGTCGCGACGTTTCGCACCTGCGGCGTCGCTGCGCTCTCGATTGCCATGGGCAGCACTGGCGCTTGCCGCAGAAGCTCCGGCGCTTCGACGATCTCTGCGAGCGTCGTCGCGGCTTCAATGCGGATCCGCGCGCCGTCAACGCTCACGGGCTGCGTGCGGCCCGCAGCGCGAAGGCGTTTCACATCGACGAGAAGATCCGGCGCAATCAGCCCTTCCTTGAGATGGTCGACAACGTCCATGCCACCAGCCTTCAGTACCGGGAGCTTGAACCGGACATCGCGCATGAGAGCGGTGGCTTGGGCGTAGTCGCGTGGTTTCGCTATGGCGAATGGGTTCACGATTTCGCTCCTTGCAATACAGCGAGAACCTTGTCGGGCGTGATGGGCAGCGAGCGCACCGGCTTGCCGATCGCGTTGAACACGGCGCACGCGATCGCGCCGGAGGTCGGAATGGTCGGCGGCTCGCCGAGTGACCGGTACCCCGTCTGCCCCTTCCGCCACAGCACCGGTTCGATGTGCGGCATGTCTGCCGATCCAGCGATCTTGTACATCTCAAGGTTGGCGTTCAACATCGAGCCCACGTTTCGGTCGAGCACTCGGCTCTCGAAGAGCGCGTAGCTGAGTCCTTGGATGACACCGCCGATCACTTGACTCTCGGCCAGTTTCCGCGCGATGACTTTGCCGCACGCTTGATATGCCACGACGCGATTGACGCGCACTACTCCGGTTTCGCTGTCCACGGTGAGATCAACGAACTGAACGCCTTGGCTGTGTCCCTCGCCGCGCTTGACGTCTTCGCTCTTGCCGCGGCCCAGGATCTGTTCGCCGCCGATCTTGGCACAGGCGTCTTTCCAACTCATAAGCGGCTTGCCGCTGCGAAGAACCTGGCCGTCTTTGATGTCGAGCTCGCTCGCGTCGCCCCCATTCAAGTTGGCGATCGCAACTAACAATTGCTTGCGCGCACTCTCGGCGGCGAGTTGCATCACCGGCGCCGTACTCGGTGTCGTCGTCGACCCGCCGGATCCGGGGCCAACCGGCAACGTCGAGTGGCCGATCCGCACCGTGACGAATTTGAGCGGCACGCCCAACACGCTCGCGGGAATAATTCCCATCGTCGAGCGCTGTCCCTGCCCGATGTCCTGCGTCCCCGTGCGGGCCTCTATTGATCCATCACGGTTGATGACGACTTCGCACTCGGCCTGCGAACCGCCACCGCCCCACGCTGTCGTTCCCATGCCGAAGCCCCGGCGCAGCACCGACGTTTGCGAACCAGTCTTCTGCCGATCGGTCCATCCGATGAGGTTCGCGCCGAGCTGCATCATCTCGCGACGATCTTGGCTCGTTTCAAGTTTCAGTCGGAGTTCAAGCGGGTCAATCCCTGCGATCGTCGCCATCTCGTCCAGCATCAACTCTTCGACAAACGCAGCCTGCGGATGTCCCGGAGCACGGAACGGACGCGGCGCGCCTGCGTTGAGCCGTACATCGGTGTGATCCTTCTGCAACTTGCCCAACGTGTAGCGCCCGGTCGGCAGCGCGATACCTCCGCCGCCGCGGCCCACACCGACGCCGCCCCAGCTTCTGATCTGTCCGCCTAACACGGTGCCGTCGTTCTTGAAGCCGATCTTGACGCGCACCAGCGACGACGGACGATTGCCGGTATCGACCTGGTCCTCCTCGCGGCTCACGAAGCAGTACACCGGTCGCTTGTACTTGGCCGCAACCTTCGCAGCGGTCACGCCCTCCTTGCCTGCGCCATTCAGCTTGCTTCCGAAGCCGCCGCCGACGTACTCGCAGATGACCTCGTACTTCGATCGCGGCAGTCCGATTGCCTCGCCGAGCCCGTCGGTCGCGGCAAAGGTGCCCTGCGTCGAGACGTAACACGTGGCGCTGTCGCCTTTGTGGTCGATGACCGCACCGTGCGTCTCGAGCGAAGCGTGCGTTTGCACTTCGGTTGAGTACTCCGCTTCGAGCACGTGGTCCGCAGCCGCGAGCAAATCCTTCGTCGCATCGTTTGGGTCCGGCGTCTCTAACTTCTCGTCCATGATGCGAGTCTTGACGCTGCCGCGCTTCCACTTCACGGTGAGCGCCCGCAACCCGCGAGCGAGCGCCGCGGGCGACTCCGCGACGACGTAGCCGACGCTGTGACCTTGGTACTGACCGTCTTTGCCGGAGATCTCGACCTCTACGACCCCGGGAACCGCCTTCGCCGGGGCGTCATCATGCGCCTCTAGTTCGGCCGCGCCCACCGGACAGCGGACAAACCCCACGAACAGGCTGTTCGGGAGATACTGGTCGCGACCGTACTTGGCTTGACCGGTGACCTTTGTGAATCCATCGAGGCGCGACGCGTCGTCGTTCATCGACGAACCGAGGTTCTGCGGGCGGTTCGTCGTCGGCATCGAAGTCGGCAGATCATCGAATCGGATGTTCATGATGGATCTTTCCCAAGGCGACTAGCGGGCTTCCTGATCCACGATCGGCTTTTGGTTCGACGCTTCGAGCACTGCATTGAAGACGTTCGTGTAAGTACCGCAGCGACAGATGTTGCCACTCAGTTCGTGCTTGATCTGGTTCAGGTCCGGCTTCGGATACTTGTTCAGGAGTGCGCGACACGCGACCACAAGCCCGGGCGTGCAGTACCCGCACTGGAGGGCGTCGTGACGCACGAACGATTCTTGGATCGGGTCGAGCGCGCTGCCCTTTGAAAGCCCCTCAATCGTCGTGACCTCTACGCCTTCGGCGTCAACGGCGAGCATCATGCATGACACTGTTAGTTTGCCGTCCACGAGTACCGAACAGCCGCCACACGATCCTCGGTCGCAGATCTCTTTCGACCCCGTCATGTTGAGATAGACGCGCAGCGTGTCGAGCAGTGTCGTCGCTGGCTCGATCTTGACTCGCTTAGCCTCGCCGTTGATGGTGAGCGTGATGTCGATCGGCCCTGGTCCGCGCACCGGATCGTCGTCGCGTTGGGCGATGACCTGCGCAGCGGCCTGTCCCGCAGCAGTAATAGTCGTCGCCGCTGCGGTGGAACCCACAGTCTTGATGAAGAGGCGTCGAGATAGATTTGCTTTGGGCGCGTTCGCTCGCCCGTTGTCTGAAGAAGAGTCGTCGGGAGCTGGCATTCGGTGTCCTCCTGCCCGTCGTCGTCACGATACCGCGATTGCCCCGGGCAAGAGCGAGAAGACCGTACCGACCAGAGAGCTCGCGATCGTCGGATATCCTCAGCTCGTGACAACGCGAGCATCGACAACAGCAACAGCGTCGGCTCCAGCGCTGCGTTTCGCTGGCGCGAGAGTCCTCGTGACCGGTGGCGCGGGCTTCATCGGTTCGCATCTCACGACGGCGCTGCTCGATGCAGGCGCGATCGTGCGGGTGCTCGACGACTTGTCGAGCGGACACCGCACGAATCTCGATCCGCGCGCCGAGTTCGTTCACGAATCAGTGACGGCGCACGATTCAGCGCTCGATCGCGCCATCGCTGGCACCAGTTACGTATTTCATCTGGCGGCGATGGTTTCGGTTCCGCAGAGCGTCACTGATCCCGACGGCTGCTTCGCGATCAATATTCGCGGAACGGAGCGACTGCTGCGCGCTGCGATCCGCGCCAGGGCACAGGGCTTTGTGCTCGCGAGTTCCGCTGCGGTGTACGGCCCTTCACCCGTCGTGCCGAGTCGAGAGACGGAGCCGATCCACTGCGTCTCGCCGTACGCGGCGAGCAAGGCTGCGGGCGAACATCTCCTCCAGAGCTACGCCGCGAACTACGGAATCTACGCAGTGAGCCTGCGGCTTTTCAATATCTTCGGTCCGCGACAAGACCCCACGTCGCCGTACGCGGCGGCGATCGCCGCGTTTCTCTCCGCCGCGCTCGAAGGTCGCACGCCGACCGTCTTCGGCGACGGCTTGCAGACTCGTGACTTCACGCCGGTCGCGAATGCCGTGCAGGCGTTTTGTCTCGCCGCCAACGAGTCAAACGGACAATCGGGCGAAGTGTTTAACGTAGGTCTGGGGGGCTCGGTGACGCTGCTCGACGTGCTCCGCGAGATCAGCGCGACGTTAGGTCGCCCACTGACGCCGGAGTTCGAGCCATTGCGCGCTGGCGATGTGCGCACTTCCGCGGCGAACATCGAGAAGGCAACCACGCGCTTGGGCTACCGACCCGAAATGAGTTTCGCTGAAGGCTTGCGGCAGACGATCGCAAACGGGCGTATCGTCTGCCGGTCTCGCTAGGAACCCAAAAGCCAGCGTCAGCATCGCCTGTGGCGGGAACCGCGATGAAGGCATCTACCGACTCCAAGGCAGGTTTAATTTTTCATTTGGGAAGCCAAGAGAAAAGAAAGTGGCCCCTACATTTATGCATCTCGACCCGGAGTTTCAACGATGCTTGTTCTCCGTCATCTGACCTTCACCCGCCTCTCGAGGCTATCCGCCCTCGTCATCGCGCTGGCCGCGAGCTCCAGCCATGCTGGCGACGTGTGCCCGTCCTCAGCCCACAATTGCTTCAGAACCGGAGACCCTACGGGGCTTCGACGCCGCTGTCGCGGTGCAACTTATTCGCGGGCAGTTGAGACGCCCAGCCACCGCGCGCAGCTCTATGCACCAACGATTCTGAGTATTTCCACGTTGGCGTGATCCGCCATCGGCGCCGATCGCGTTTGCGAATCGCCGACGCGGTTGCGCCGGTCGCAGCGAATCGGCAGGTCCTGCGCGTCTTTTCGCCCCGCCTCCACTCAGAGGGAACACATGATGAAAGTGAACATCGCACTCGGTCTCGTTTCGTCACTCGCACTCACGAGCGTGCTGGCTGCCGACGTCCAAACCTTCACTGCGACTGGTGACGCCGCTGCGATTCAAGGCAGCGTCGACGCGTTTCGCACCGCGCTCGGGCCATTGAACGGCAACGTTCCCGGCTCGTTCGGCGGCGGTCGTCGTGAGATCAACTGGGACGCGGTGCCCGACACCCTGTCGTCGCCGAACCTCTTTCCCGGCGCATTCTTCAACTTCACCGCCGCGCCTCGGGCCCGCGGCGCAAGCTTCGCCACGACGGGCAATCACTTCGAAGTCAGCGCGAAGCTCGGCAATCCGACTTCGACACCAGTCGAGTTTGGCAACATTGATCCGAACTACGTCGAGTCTTTCTCAACGTTCAGTCCTCAGCGACTGTTCGCGTCCGTCGGAAGTACCTCAACCACCGCGACGTTCTTTGTTCCCGGCACTGTGACTGTTCCGGCGCAGCTCACTGGATTCGGAGTCGTCTTCACCGACGTCGACGGGACCGGCACCACGATCACAGCGTTCGACAAGAATGACGACGTCATCGGGACCTTGGCGGCTCCTGCCGCACCGGGCAACGGACAACTCTCGTTTGCTGCGATGGTGACGACGAGCGCGAACCGCATCGCCCGCATCGAGATCGTCTCGGGCACGCTGGCGCTCGGAGCTGGCAATCTCGACAATCCGCGCAGCGGTGCCGACGTCGTGGCGATGGATGACTTCATCTACGGAGAGCCGATCAGTCTCAACTGCCCATACGACCTGAACGGCGACGGCGAGGTGAGCGCGTCCGATCTCGCGTTCGTGCTGGGTGCGTGGGACCAGACTGGCGCCTTGCCTGCGGATCTGAACGGCGACGGCGTCGTGGACAGCTACGACCTCGCGTACATCCTCGGTAGCTGGGGTCCTTGCGGCGGGTAAGCCTGTCGTCGCCGAACATTGACCCAACATGTCATGCGCAAGAGCCCAGCAGCCCGTGGCGAAAGTCATTCGGGCTGCGGACGAGAAGAATCTCCCCAGCCCTGCGAGAACGCCGAGAGCATCGTCGGACTGTCATCGAGCCGGCGCTTCTGAGGGAGGAGGCGCCGGACCTCCACGCGGGCAGCCCGCATGGGCCAATTGGTCCGTGCGGGCTGTCGTCGGATCTCACACGGTGGGACGTAACAGATGCAGGTCGGTCTCGGGCAAGTATGCGCTTGTTTCCCGCGCGACGCCGGGGTCACTTCCAGTTTGATAGATCCGCAGCCCGAACACGCTGGTAACCGCGACGAGGTGATCGAGCACAGTCGCCTGAAGGGTTTCGTAATCGCCAATCGCGCTATCAAAGAAGAACGCGAGGATCTCAATGGGCACCCCCAGCGGGCTAGGCTCGTGTTGCCGCACGACGATCGGGCGGGCTCGGTCGACCTTTGGATGCCGCGCGAGGTACTGCTCGGCGTAGGCGCGATACAGACTGAGATTCGTGGCGACCGCGCCGTTATCGCCCGCCGCTTGCTCCGCGGCTTCCACACATCGAGCTAACTCGGGAAGTCGCGATGCCGCCGCAAGATCGCCGGCACCAAGTTGCCTAACCGTGCGTTGATCGAGCCGAACTGTCCGACGCAGCCGACGCCCGCCGCGAGGATCGTCGGTGCGATAGTTCACAAACACCTCTGACACGAATCGAGAATTGGGAATATTGAGCGTCGTCTGATCCCAGTTCCGAATCCGCGTCGCCGTCAAGCTGATCGCCTCGACGCGGCCGTCGATGGCGTGCTGTTTCATCTCGACCCAGTCGCCGACACGCAATGTGTCACCGGTCGTCATCTGGATGTTCGCGAACATCGAGACGAGCGTGTCCTTCAGTATTACGGCGAGGATTGCTGCAAACGCGCCGACGCCAGTGAGAAAGTAGATCGGGCTGCGTCCGAGGGAGATAGCAATGATCGTGATGCCACCGACGACGTAAACAATTGCGCTGATGGCCTGCACATAGCCGCGCAGCGCGCCAGGTCGCTTGAGGCGCGCGCTCACCAGAATGTCGACGGCCGCGAGGAACCGCGCGAACGCCATCAATCCGAATGCAATCGCGATTCCTAACATCGTGCGCCCAAAGAAGTCTACAAAGACGTTGACCAGCCCCGGCCATAGTGCGATGCCGCGCCACGCAACGAGGAACGGCAGGATCCACGCCAGCGGATTCACGATCTTGCTCTCGTGAATCGCGCGAACAAGCTGCGCACCGCGTGCCTTGCCGTCGCCGTGCCCCCGCAGGAAGCGGAGGAGCGGCAGGAACACCAGCGTTCGTAGTGCTGCGTACATGATGACGGCGACAACAACCGTCGTCGTCGCTGCCGACGCGTGATAGATCAAGGGATGCGCGCGCAACCACTGCACGACGGTGCTCTCTTGGATCATCGTCGCGAGCCCATTCTCGAACTCGCTCCGCTCCACCGTCAGCCCCTCGACCGTCGCGCCTCCAACAGCTTTGTCTAGGTCCGGAGTGCCCGTGCTCGGCGCGCCGGTACTCGGATCGAAAGTGATTTGCATCGAATTCACGCGGAAGGGACGGATGAGGAAGTCAAAAGCCGCCAACCGGAGTTGAACCGGTAACCTCCAGATTACAAATCAGGTGCTCTGCCAATTGAGCTATGGCGGCGGCGCACGCCCAACGAGACGCTCGCCAAGAGCCTCACAAAGGGGGTGGCATGGTAGCAGGAGGCACCGTTCCTCTACCATCGCCGGTTCGCACATGCGCGATCGCTACGACGTCATCGTCATCGGCGGCGGACACGCGGGCACAGAAGCTGCGTGGGCGGCAGCGAACGCGCTCGGCGAGGGCGGCACCGTCGCACTCGTCACAATGGATCCGTCGAAGATCGGAACGATGTCGTGCAATCCTGCGATTGGCGGACTCGCGAAAGGTCAGATCGTCCGCGAGATCGACGCGCTCGGCGGCATCATGGGCCGCGCGACCGACGCGACGGGTATCCAGTTTCGCATGCTGAATACGAGCAAGGGCGCCGCGGTCCGTGGACCGAGGGCCCAGTGCGACAAAGATCGATATGCGTGCGCTGTTCAGCGGATGATCGCAAGCGCGGCGCGGATCGATGTGATCGCGGGGACGATCGACGATCTCGTGGTGCGCGATGGTGTGTGCATCGGCGTCGTGCTTCCGCCGGGAAGCGGCGCGGTGGCAGCCGAGCGTGCAGCGATCGAATGTGATCTCGGGACACCGGGAAAGCCCACACCGCCATACGCCGCGCGTTCCGAACGTCCAAGCCCAAGCTCCGTCACGGTTGGGGCGGCTGCTGTTGTACTAACAACCGGCACATTCATGCGCGCGCTCATGCACACTGGCGAGACCATAGCGCCGGGCGGCCGGGTAGGAGAAGGGTCGGCCGTCGGCATCAGCGCCATGTTGCGCCGACTTGGATTCGAACTTGGGCGGCTGAAGACGGGCACCCCCCCTCGCCTCGATCGCCGGTCACTTGATCTCTCCGGCCTACGCGAGCAAGCGGGCGACGCGGCGCCGGTCCCGTTTAGCGATCTCACCGAACGCGGTGCGTTCCCGCAGCTCACGCAGGTGCACTGCTGGGAGACAAAGACCTCGCGCGCGACCCACGATCTCATCCGAGCGAATCTCCATCGCGCCCCGATGTACGCCGGCCAGATAGACGCCGAATGCGGCCCGCGCTACTGCCCCTCGATCGAAGATAAGGTCGTCCGCTTCGCCGATCGCGATGAGCATCACGTCTTCCTTGAGCCCGAAACGCTGCACAGCGACGAGATCTACTGCAACGGAATCTCGACCTCGCTGCCGCGCGACGTACAAGACGCGATCGTTCACGCGCTCCCGGGCTGCGAGCGGGCTTCGATTCTTCGATACGGTTACGCAGTCGAGTACGACATGGTGTGGCCACACCAGATTGACGCGACCGGCGAGACGAAGCTCGTCCGTGGCCTCTTTCTCGCTGGGCAAATCAACGGCACGAGCGGATACGAAGAGGCTGGCGGACAGGGTCTCGTCGCTGGGCTCAACGCGGCAATGAGCGTCTGCGGAAAAGCGCCGCTGCGCTTGGGGCGCGAGCAGGCTTACATCGGAGTGCTTATGGACGACCTCGTGACGCGCACTCCGCGCGAGCCGTATCGCATGTTCACGAGCCGCGCCGAGTATCGACTGCTGCTTCGGGCCGACAACGCGGACACGCGGCTGACGCCGCTCGCGATCGAGCACGGGCTGGCATGCGAGCGACGCCAGACGGTCTTCACAACTTGCCAATCCCTCGCTGACTCGATTCGGCGCGAGCTTGCCTCACGGCGCCGCGACGGCAAGACCCTCGCGGAGTTAGCGCTTCGTCCTGATGTCAGCGTCGTGTCAATGACCGCGTGGCTCGACGACGTGTATCCAGTGCATCTCGTCGACCGCGTCGTGACTGACCTCCGGTACGCCGGATACGTGACGCGCCAGGCCGCCGAGATTCGCCGGCAACGTGAGCTTGAAAATTCGACCATTCCAGCCGAGCTCGACGCGCTCGCGATCACCGGGCTCCGCGGTGAAGCCGTCGATGTTTTGCGCCGCTTCCGTCCGGCAACGATGGGCCAAGCAAGTCGCCTCGCAGGGATCACGCCGGGCGATATGACGCTCATCGCCCTAGCGCTTCGGCGGGTTCGGCGCGGACCGGCGACGCCATGATCGCCGCTCGACCGACTCGCTCGCAGCGAGTCTCGATCGAGCCGGTATCCTCCGACCTCGTTTCCGCTCCTTCCTTCGCCTGTTCGGGGATGCCGCTTGTACCGCACGATCCAGACCGGAACCGCTCGTTCATCCGTCCGCATCCTCATGCTCGCGGCAGACGCCCTTGACCGCTCGCTTCGCGCGGGACTCAAGCACTGGCGCATCGGACCAGCGGCCGCGGCGGGTTTCCTCGCCGACAACGGCGAGACGCGCGTCCTCGACGATTCGACGATTCTGCTCGGCGTAGGCCGGTGCGACGCGGTGACGACGGGCTCGATCCGCGTCGCCGCTGCACGGCTCATCCGAGTCCTTGAGCGCATGAAGGTTTCGAGCGCGACCATCACGCTCGGTGAGAACTCACTCCCGAAGGCGGCGGATCGCGGTGCGCTTGGTCGCGGATTTGGCGAAGGCATCGCGCTCGCGAACTGGCGGGTCAAGGACTTCGACGGAAGCGCGACCACGCGGAAGCCAGCACAGGGATCACTCTCGATCCATGCGACCGATCGGGACTTCTTCAAGGGCATCAGCGAGGGTTTAGCTCTGGGCGAAAGCGCGAATTTCGCGAGGGCGCTTGCGGCGACGCCACCAAACATTTGTACGCCCGCATGGATTGCGACCGAGGCGAGACGACTCGCGAAGTCAATGCGACTGAAGTGCCGGGTGATTTCGTTTGCCGACGCACAGCGACTGGGCATGGGCGGACTCGTCAACGTCGGACAGGGATCAGACGCGAAACCATGCATGGTTGTGTTGGACTGGACGCCCGCGAAGACTACGCGCGCCTCAAAGGACATTCACCTCTGCTTGATCGGAAAGACGCTGACGTACGACACCGGCGGCTACTCGCTCAAGGTCAACAACGGTATGAAGGGGATGAAGTACGACAAGTGCGGCGGCACAGCCGTACTCGGCGCGATGCATGCGATCGCGACGGCGAAGCTCCCGGTGCGCGTCACCGCGATTCTGCCCGCTGCCGAAAACATGGTGTCTGGCAACGCGTACCGCCCTGATGACATCATCACGCTCTATAACGGCGTCACGGTCGAGGTGACGAACACCGATGCTGAAGGTCGTCTCGTACTTGCCGACGCGCTCGCGTGGGCGTGTCGCACCGTCAAGCCGACACACATCGTCGACATGGCGACTCTTACGGGTGGCGTCGTGACCGCGCTCGGCTCGTGGTGTGCAGGACTCATGTGCAACGACGCTGATCTGCGCGGCCGCATCGAGCGCGCTGGCGAACAATCAGGCGACCGCGTATGGCACTTGCCGCTGTGGCAAGAGCATCGCGAACACATGCGCAGCCAGCACGCGGATCTCATCAATTCGAATCCGAGCCGTCTGGCGCATCCGCTCATGGGCGGCGCGTTTCTCTCGTATTTCGTGGACGACAAGATCCCGTGGGCACACGTCGATATCGCTGGCGTCGCAAGCACCGACTCGACGACCGATCTCTTCGTCGTGCCGGGTCCGACAGGCTTCGGCGTTCGGTTGCTGTACGACTTTGTGAGCGCGTTCGCCTGAGAGTGTTGAGGTCGGATCGCGATCGAGTCGACGATCGCGACGATTCGCTCTTGCCACGACTTGGTCACGACTTGGTCACGACTTGATGATCGCCGGGTCGTCGCCGCGCTCGATCGCTGCAATCTTGTTGAGCCGACGCTGGTGCCGGCCACCTTCGAAGTCGGTCTTGGTCCACACATCAACGACGCGCTTCGCAAGCGTCTGCCCGATCAGATCCGCCGACAGGCACAGCACGTTTGCGTCGTTGTGCGTGCGTGAGAGTTGGGCGGCCAATTCGTCTTGCGCCATCGCTGCGCGAATTCCCCGCATCTTGTTCGCGGCGATACACATGCCGATACCCGTTCCGCAGATGAGGATTCCGCGCTCCGCCTCGTGCTGGCTCACAGCTTTGGCGACGAGAAAGGCTACATCTGGGTAGTCGATACTCGTGCCAGTGCACTCGCCAAGCACCGTGATGTCGTGTCCCTCGGCACGCAGATGAGTAAGGAGGGACTGCGCGACTGCCATGCCGCGGTGATCGGTACCAAGTGCGATCTTCATTGGGTGAGCATCTCCTCGATGCGCTGCGGAATCAGTTGCATCAGTCGAGTCGAGATCGCTTCATACGACGCCAAACCCTGTCCGATCGGATCGGCGATGTCGCCCGACGGGTCTAGAAGCTGGAGCTTGGCCGCGAGTCGCCCAGCATCACCCCCAGCGGCGTCCCCCGCAGCGTCCCCCGCAGCGTCACACAGCGCGCGAGCGCCCGCCACGTGACTCCGCGTCATCCCTAGGACGAGGTCAGCCTTTCGCACCATCGCCGCCGTGAGGCGTTTCGACGTCCCGTTGCTCGCGACGCCTAGCCTTTCAAGCACCACCGCCGAGTCCTCGCTGATCGGCTCCCCCTCGAAAGCCGCAAGTCCGGCTGACGCGAAGAACAGGTCCGCAGGGAGGCGGCCAATCTGCTGAAGGTGTCGGGCGATGCCCTCCGCCATCGGCGAACGGCAGGTATTGCCGGTGCAGACGAAGAGGACTGTGCGCGTCGGGGATCCCATGAATGTTCCAATGATCCTACATCGTCGGGTCGCGCTTGAGGACCCAGCACCCCCGCGATAGATTGGTCTACCAGTGCAACGTGCTCAGTCGAGCGCCACGCCGGAGCGAACAACGTGGAATTTGTCAGTTTCGGCGAGGTTTGGATCGAACTCGCGCACGCGGGCGTCGTCGAGACGAGTCGCGACGCGACTCCGCTCTACCGCGGCAGTGGTGCCCAGGCGGAGTTGGTGTTGGGTGTCGCTGCCGACCAGCGTGCGAGCACGCTCGAAGTCGGGCCCGGCGCGAAGGGCGAGCACGCCATCGAGACGACCGCGGAGAAAGCTGCGGCGACGCTGGAAGCGGTGCTCCACAAACTGCACTTGACGCCGTTTTACTTGGTGCCGGTGGCTCGCTGGCGCGGCATCTTCGAGATCGTCTCGTTCGCCCTCGCGTCCAACGCGCACTGGCAAGAAGTCGACTCGCAGGCGAGCGTCGAACTGAATACACGCGATCCACTCGAGTGTGGCTTGCGTGACTTGCACACCGTGCGTGAACTGCTCATCGCGCTCCTCGTCAGCGAAGACGTGCCACTAGGCAGCGGCGCTTCGACGAATGCCGGTTCTGGTACCGCAACTGGGCGAGATCACAATTCACGCAACGGATTGATGCTCATTGCGACCGGGCAACTCATCGTCGCGACGATCGCGCCGCACCAAGCCATTCGTCTAGAGATTGGCAGCGCGACGGTCGCAAAAAATATTCGCGACGCAGCGAACCACTTCTTGGGCCGTTCCCCGAACGGGCACTAACACTTCGAAAGAGCTAACGAGGAAGAGTCGAAACGGCGTGGCCTTCGCCGTTTTCCGCGTCGGCGATCGGAAGAAGTTCGTCCGCTTGCGGATCATCTGGGCCAGGGACCCACTGCTCGCCGCTTGCTCGCAGCGAGTGCCCGCACGGAAGACACTGGCGGAGCAACTCACCGTTTCCCTCAACGTCGATCAACTCTCCCGCGCAGGCGGGGCAGCGATCGAGGCGAAGCGAGCGCCGCGCCACCCATCGTTCAATCGCCCGAAGAACTCTCGCGACGAGCGAAAAGACTCCGACGAGAAAGAGACAGAGGAACAGGAGCACGAACGGAACAATCGGGTAGATGAGCGTGAACGCGAGTGCGATGAAGAAGACGAGGACAAAAAAACCGAGCACGGCGAAGCCGAAGTACTCGTTGATCGCTCGCGCGATGCGGTAAAACATGGCGCAATCGTAGGGCACCCCACGCTGGCAGCGGAGCCCAGCTAATGCGTTTCCGTGGTCGCGGGGCGAAGTTGAATCGCTCGGGTAGACTGCACGCTTCAACCTTCACCTGCGACCGCCTGCGGGACGTCGGAACGGGCCGTGCCCCTCCCCCTCGCGGTAGTCGCTGGGACCCGGATCCGCCATGAAGCTCGTTTGCGACCGCATAGCACTTCTCGACGCGCTCGCGCTGACCAGTGGCGTCGTTGCCTCGCGTACGCCCGCGCCAGCCCTGCTCTGCCTCAAGTTCGTGGCGAAGGATGGCATTCTGACGATCAGCGCCACGGATACAGAAATCGGCCTGAGCGCACCGGTTGCGAGTGTCTCGGTCTCAGAAGAGGGCGAGGCGCTGATTCCCGCCGACAAGCTGAACCAGATCGTGCGAGCGAGCGAGGACTCAACACTCTCGATCGAAGTCAACGCGAAGCACGTCGCGGTCATCAAAGCGCAGGATGCGACGTTCAAGATCTTCGGACGTGATGCTGCGGAGTTTCCCGGCGTCCAATCGTTCGCTGCTGGGAAGATTGAATTCGAAACAACCGCGGGCACCTTCGCTCGGCTCATCCACCGCACGCTCTTCGCGACAGCGGTGGACAACAGTCGCTACGCGATCAACGGCGTGCTTATCGAGCGCAAGTCCAAGCGGTTACGTTTGGTCGCAACCGACGGACGTCGCCTCGCTGTTGCGAAGGGTGAGTGCAATCGCGCTGCTGACGGCGACGCACTCATCATTGTCCCGACCAAGGCACTGAACATTCTTTCGAAATTGCTTGGCGATCCCGACGAACCTGTCGCAGTAGCGCGACAGGACAATCTCATCTTCTTCCGCGTCGGCGAGGGCGCGGACGCGGCGACGCTCGTCAGCCGACTGGTCGAAGGAACGTTCCCCCCGTTCGAGGACGTCATTCCCAAGGAACACGACAAGCGCGTCGTCTTCAATGCTGGGGAGCTTACGAGTGCCGTTCGGCGCGCCGCGCTCCTCACCAACGAAGAGTCGAAAGGCGTTCGCCTAGCTTTCGGCGGCGGAAAACTCGTGCTCTCGAGTCGCGCGCCGGAGATGGGCGAAGCCGAGATCACCGTCGACATCGAGAAGTATGAAGGCGACCCGATAGAGATCGGATTCAACCCACAGTTCATCACCGACGTGCTCAAGGTCATCGACAGCGAACAGGTAATTATCGAAATGAAGGCTGCGAACAAGCCCGGCGTGATCAAGGTAGGCACGGACTTCACCTACGTGGTGATGCCAGTGAGTCTTTAGTCGACCGGGCCCGGCATTTGACTTCGTTGCCACAAAAATCCGACGGCCGCGGGCAAGCGCCCGCGGCCGTCGTTGTATGCGCTGGGACCGAGTGATTGCGGAGCCTGGTCTCGCGCCATCACTCGAATCCTCAATTCATCACTTGTTGGCGTACTTCACGCCGCATCCGTAGGACTTGGTCGAGTCAGGCGAAACGGTCTCGCCAGCCTTGATCTGCTTGACTGCGTTCACGACGTAGTTCATCTTCGCGCCGGAGCCTTGCGCGTTGTCGTCGATCGCGCCCTGATAGCGGAGGACGCCCTTCGCGTCGATCACGTAGCAGTGCGGGGTCGTCTTGGCGCCGTAGGTCATGCCGACCTTGCCATCGCGGTCGAGGAGCGCTGGCATAGTCATCTTCATGTCAGTCATGTACTTCGCGGTGCCGTCGAGGCTGGCGGGATCGGCAGCGCTCGAGTTGATCGCGACATAGACGACGTCGGGCGAGATCGCCGTGACTTCCTTGAGCGTGGTGGCAACGGTGCCATCTTTCATCACGCGCTGGCAGACCGGGCAATTGGGGTTGATCCACTCAAGGACGACGATCTTGCCAGCGGCGTCGCTGAGGCTCCAGTCCTTGCCCGCTGCCGTCTTCAGGGTGAAGTTCGGGGCTGTCTTGCCGACCTCGGCCTTGGTGCCCTTCTCGGCACCAGCTTCATGCTTCTTCTCTTCCTTCTTCTCATGCTTCTCGTGCTTTACGGCCGGCGTGCCAGTCGCTGGCGGATCGCCGGCGATGGACACGAACGCGAAGGAAGCGGCGAAACACGAAGCGAAGAGAGCGGCGAACGGTTTGTTCATAGGTAACTCCAGAATCTGATGCAAACTCGAAACGGAACGAAACGCGACGGCCACGCGCCGGCGCGCAAGAAAATCAGTGGACCTTCCTCGACTCAAGGGCAGGAGCGCTCGACGACGGGAGCGGTAACGAGATCTCGGTGAAGACAACTGGCGAGCCCTTCGTATCAACAACGACAGCGCCAGCGGCGACCGGTGCCTGACCGATCGCATTCTGCGGCTGGAGCGTGAGTGGTACACGAAGTACTGAACGGCCGTCCACGATCGTTGACTCGGGCTTCCCGTACAGAACGCCGGGCGTCGCAGCGGGAATGAAGCGGAGTGACTCTCGCTGGGCATGTGGCGCGGCCACGACAAGCGTCGTGCCATCGAGTTGGGCGGTGACGCCTAACTCTGCGTTAGTGCGCGGCAGCGCGGCGAGGAACGACTTCACGCGCGGATCGACTCCACGCGCCGCCGATGCCGACACGTTGATCTCGTGTCCTCGCGTGCCGATGACGCAAATCTGTTTACACACCATCCACGAGAGACTCGCGCCAATGCGAACGCTCGCAGGGATAGCGGTAGGATCGGTCGGTGGTGAAACCGTCGCGACGAGCGCGATCGTGCCGTCGTGCGTGAACGTCACGTCGCCGTGCTCAACGTGGACGGTCGGGCACGGGAACGCAAGCGGACCAACGGTAAAACCGGGAGGCAATTCAAAGCGCACCGACGGCGGCACACCGCTGTCACCGGGATTTTTCCAGTAGAGGTGCCATCCCGGTGCGCAGGTGAAGACGATGAGCACGCGAAACGGCGTGCCCGGGGCAACCGACGTGACGTCTGCGAGCAGTTCGGTCTTCACCAAGGACTCGCCCGTTGGAGGCGAAGTTTGCCCGGTGATGACGCTCCCCTTCAATGCCTCTGTACGCCCTTCCAGTCGGCTCATCGGCGCGCCGCTCGGCAAACTACCGGCGAGAGCCGCGAGCAAACCAACCGTGAGAGGGGTGATTGGGGTCATCGGTCGTCTGAAAAGCAGAAAGCAGCATGGCCCACCCAGTCCAAGTCGCGCGATCGAGTGAGAGAGGGAGGGAGGGAAGGAGAGGTTCTGCGGCCACCGAGACAGAGGTCGTACGGACAAAGATCGGAGCGGGAAGATCGGTCCCGGGAGTGCGTTCGCGTCGACTTTCCGGCAAGATGCCCGGAATCATTCGGACTAAAGCCCCACCTCGAATCGACCGAACCGGGTCGAAGCGGGCCCGGACACGGAGGTCTTTCGTGGCATTCCCTCGCCTCAATTTGTTTCTCGCTCCCCGGCACGTCTCCGCGGTCGTCCTCGCGATCGCGATCGGCGGCTGCCAAAACAATGTGTACGACTCCGATGTGGAGTTCGCTACGACCGGTTCCGACGCCGTCGATCTGATGACCAAACCGCGGGGGACGTTCGGAATCGCCGGGACCCCGAAAGCAGTCTGGCTGGACCCGCGGAGCGAAAAGGACTACGCCGCCGGTCACATTCCAGGCGCGATCAATGTCCCGTTCCCCCGACTTGAGTCCGAGCAAGAGATCGTCCTGAAGGACGTGGACGTGATCGTCGTGTACGACAACAACAACGACGATGCGCTCGTCATGGCCGTCGCGAAACGGCTCATCACCCTTGGGCACAAGGAGGTTTATGTGCTGAAGGGCGGAATGAAGACGTGGACGCGTGAGGGCAACGCCCTCGAGACAGGCACAGGCGCGAACGCGCCAGTGGGATGACCCGGACGGCCATCCCCGCTGTAAATCCGGCCGAATCCCCGGCTGAAACCCCCCAACTGAAACCAGTCGCGACGCTCAGGAGAGCGCAGCAGCGCCGGACACGATCTCAGTGAGTTCCGTGGTGATCTTGGCTTGTCGAGCGCGGTTGTAGTTGCGCTTGAGGAGCCGACCAAAGCTCAGGGCGTTGTCTGTGGCGGCCTTCATTGCGACGCGTCGCGTGGCCTGTTCGCTCACGGCGGCGTCGAGGAAACACTGAAATAGCTGGATCTTCACCATGCGCGGAATGAGGTCAGCGAGGATCAACTCCGCAGACGGGCTGAACTCAAGCGTCGAAGCGACCTTCTGACCACCGGACGAACCAACCTTGGCTTCCGCCTTGAGGTCGACGGCGTGTCCAAGACCATCGGTCGTCGATTTCGCGGCCATCGCCGGGATCAGCGTGATCATTTCCGGGACTTGCTTCGCCGCGTTTACGAAGCGCATCGAGACCACGTGTACAGCGTCGGTCTTGCCCTCTATGAACGACTGCATGAACTCTTGGGCGAGAGCTGCCGCGTCTTCAAACTTCGGCTTATCGCCGAACGTAAACGCTCGATCCGCCGCGATCTTCGCGAACTTGAAGAACGCAACCCCCTTCTTTCCAGCAACGAGCAAACGCAACTTCCGTCCGGCCGCAATGCTCTGCCGCGCGTTCTTCTCAGCAAGGCGAAGCACTTGACCGTTGTAGGCACCACAGAGGCCGCGGTCGGACGTGATGATCAGGAAGGTCTCCGTCCCACTGGACTTCGCAGCGCGCTTTAAGAGGGGATGCTCGGCATCGCCCGCCGCCGCCGAGACTTCCTCGACAAGCTTGCGCATCGTGTCGGTGTACGGCCGCGAGGCGCGGGCTCGCTGAAGCGCCGCGTTGAACTTCGCGGTGGCGATCATCTGCATCGTTCTTGTGATGCGCTGGATGGTCTGCACTGCGACCATCCGCTTCCGGAGCGCTCGAATCTGGGCCATAGGGGCGGGGATCGTAGCAAATACGCCACGACTTCGACCCCTCCAAGTTGGCTTGTGCTGTGTCCGCTCCACCAAAGCCATCTTCCATCCTGATTTCCCCGCCGCCACACTCGCGGCATGAAATCACATCAAGA
>ENA-ORBV01003847-ORBV01003847.1-microbial-mat-metagenome-genome-assembly--contig:-NODE-3847-length-29540-cov-6.249805_pt1 | contig 29540 bp, 28 predicted proteins | sample MGYA00237777_ERZ505514 | MGnify/ENA primary metagenome ERZ505514 (study PRJEB26160, sample SAMN06269048) | microbial mat metagenome | isolation source: Oligotrophic lake microbial mat | place... | reverse complement strand
GCGATAAAATTATCTAGTGTTAGTAGTTCCATATCGAGACTATATTAAATTAATTATACCTTAGCCTAATTTAACTTTAGCCGATCGATCACCAGATCTAGCCCTAGCTATAATCACAAAAACTATCACGGTCAGAAAGGGGGCAAAAAAGAGCAACAAAAACTCTTGAAATTGAGTAAGTCTTGGGTGATTCACAGATTGCAGGACCAAATAAACAATATATGCCATGTAACAAAGAAGAAAATTAAATCCCCGCCACCGAGTAAGTACTTTTCCAAGAAAGAATGGCATGCACATAACAGCACAGAGAAGCATTATCGGTAGATCAAAGCTTATTGCCTGAGGCAAAACAGAAACTGGAGAGATTGCAGCACTAATTCCTAATACACCTACAAGATTAAAAATATTACTTCCTATAATATTTCCAACGGCGATATCTCGCTCTCCTCGATAACTTGCCACAACTGAGGTCATAAGCTCCGGCATCGAAGTGCCAATCGCTACAATGGTAAGACCGATTACTAATTCACTTATCCCAAAATATCTGGCGAGATCAACAGAAGCTGCCACAAAATAATCAGCACCTATTATCAAGAGAAATAATCCAATTGCTACTCTCCCAATTTCTAATGCCCTCGACTTCTTCCCGTCTTTATCAACTACCTCACCATCAATATTTAATTCAACATTATCTGCAACTCCTTCTTTCAGCCCTCTCCTCACTGTTGTCCATGAATAAAGACAGAGGACAAGGATGAGGAATATGCCATCGAATCTGCCAAAAACACCGTCCAATGCCATTAAATAACTGACTATTGAAATTACCAATAAGATTGGCAATTCCAATCTTATAATCTGAAGATGAACAGAGAGCGGTGCGACGATGGCACTAAGTCCCAGAATAAGCCAAACATTGCAGATATTACTTCCTACAACATTTCCAAGTGCAATATCAGCCTGGCCAGTCAATGCGGCTTTAGCACTGATAGCAAGCTCGGGAGTACTAGTTCCGTAAGCAACCACAGTAAGCCCTATGACCAAACTGGGAATACCAACACTAAGTGCTAAGCGAGCTGCTCCCTTTACTAAAAAATCAGCACCAAGTGTTAAAACAATTAAACCGCCAATCAGAGAAAAGATGGGGACCAAACTCATTGGGTAACTAGCCTTCTATTTTTATATCTTCTTACGATTAGAACGAATAGGAACAGATAAGAAAATCAATCATTATCAAGAATTCCGAGTAATTACCATAGTAAATGAGGAAGAAGGTTTAACTACCTTAAAGCAAGAAGTGAATGTTTAGTCTAAAGTGTACTTGAGCAGGTTTAGGGTGAGTTTTTTTTGTGGTCCATTGAGGGCGAGGCTTAAGGAATGAGTATTATAGTAACTTTCAAAAGTCTTTGCCGAAAAGAAAAGGCTTTAGAAAGTTACTATCCCCCGGAGGGATAATAAATAGTGTTTTTCATTTTTAAAAATCATAGCTAACCCGAAGGGTTAACAAGAAACAAGATTTAACTTAGTCTGCATTGCCATATCTTGTGATTCGGCAAAGACTTTTGAAAAACACTATATATGGCAAAAAGGTAACCGGTCAAAATCCACCGTTCTTGACGTGGCAGTAAGAACTAGTTGTTGATAATTGTTTTCAGTCGAGATCGACCAGAGAGATCATTCTCTTGTCATTAAAATCAACCTTCCAAAGTCTTGGAGTAAGGAGTGCCACATCCGAGCGTCTGGGCGTAGCAGCGATATCCGCGGGTGATGTGACATCAGATGGTGTACCCGATTTTTTAATATCCAGCTTGGGTGATGGCACTACGGTTCCCGGAAAAGTATCGTTAATCTCAGGTGCTACCCGCGCAACCATTTATACTATCGCAGGGGTCAATTCGGCCCGACGGTAATAATTCTGGTAATATTGAGATCCGCTCCATTGCGGACGGAAGTTCAGGAATGGGATTTGGAGATCTTTTTAAGATCAGAAGAATTTTTAGGAGTGATTTCTCGCCGTTCATTTTTGCTCAAGCTTTGGCTCCGACTCAGGATTTAAATGGGGATGGCTTGGAAGATATTATGTTGGCCATTCCGCTCGAGCACACAACCGCCTCCCAGGCAGGTCGACTCAGAATAATAAGCCCCTTTTGATCTCGCACAGACTCGAGATTTTAGTCGATTTGGATTGGTACCTAGAGTGCACCTCACCGGGAAGTAGATCGAACACCTTTGCTATCTTGACGGGCAGAATACTTAATATAAGTAATTTACCTGTTCAAAGTACAAGCTAGACCATGGAACATGATCTTTCCCCGAAGAAGTGTATACATTTTTAGTGAATAAAATGGTGTATACTTTTCGGGAGAAGATCACAGTTACATTTTAAGTAGAAAGCAGTAGCTTTCACACTTTTACTCTACTTTTATACTACGGTGCTAGTTCACGTCCGGCTCGGCCAACTGCGTCTCCGGTGCCTTCAACTGCATGGCCTATTCCTTCCCCTGTTGCGCTTACGGCGTCGCCGGTCGCCCGAACTAATGGGCATCCGGATAAAAATATGCAGAGTCCTAACAGTAGTATTATTTTTGAATAAAATTGGCGCATAATCGAGATCCTTTCTTAATATAAAGCCTGAGATTATCGCGTAGCTAAGGCAACGCGGTATGTTTTTGATCAGGCAATTATGCCGGAGGTATCACCAAACCGGCTAATACCTGATCCGCGCCGGCTCCCGTTCCCGTGTGTATGTCAACAAGGGCTAGGCCTTGTTGAATTAGATCGGCTTGTGGAGGAGTTACCTGGCAGGAGAGAGAAAAAGGAGAGGGCGGTGTCTGCTGCTCGCAGATAATCGTGTTATTAAGCAGGTGAAAGTGGGCCCATGTCGCGGTGGTTACGTTGTGCGAACAGGTAAACGCAAAGTTATCGAGGGTGTAATTTAATACCCCATCACAATGTCCGCTATATTCGGTGTGTCCATGGCTAGGACTTAGATTAAATGAAAAGTTCTGTCCACTTGGTGTGGGAGTCGGAGTAACGGCAGAACTCTGTGTGGGATGTTGGGTATACTGATTATAAGAGATATGACTCGAGATATGAAATTTATTTCCCTGCCTGCTAGGTAAAAGTGTAGTTGGCGATGTTGTTGACTTAGGAGAGATAAAGGGACTGAATCCTGCTAGTTCTGCCTTGGAAACTGAGCTTTTGCAGTGATAATCGGGTGGGAGGTAGTATCTGCCGCTGGCTGGAAGTGCCACAACTTTGCAAAATCCACTCGAGGAAAACTTTGTGCCACGATTGGAATGTCCTAAGGTGCCGTAAGGAAGAAATCCGGCTTCATCAGCAATCGCGGAATTCCGGAAACATTCTCTTTGCGATGCTACAAAGTATTGATCCATTCCTGCTACGGTAACTACAGCACAACGTGCAGAGTCGGATCGTGAGTCTCCATCATGATTGTCTGCATGATCACCGGCATGATCGGTGGCAGTTGCAGCAATCGGGATGATAGAAAGAGGACTAATCAGAAGCACAATTAACCAGATAACATTTAGTCTCATATATCTCCCAAGATTATTTTCTTGCCTTGAGGCACTACTTTTACCTAAGGTTTTGAATAAGATTGATATATAGCTATTACAAAGTCGGGGGTATGATCTTAAACATCGAAGCTAAATTAGGAGTATGAATTGCTACAACAAGATCACCAAAAGTATAACTCAGCTCTAAGAGAGTAAGGTGGGGTTGAAGTCTTATCTTCAATGTTGCCAATGATTCAGGAAAAAGTAATTTTGGATCGACAGGATTCAAGGCGCGCTCATCAAATGCATCGAGAAAATGTCTTAATCAAGCCGATAGACCAAGCGGCATCATAGTAAGATGCCCTGCAATCAGTAAACTCACTGAATGAGAATACTTCTTATTGAAGACGAAACGATCTTTGCCCTGATGTTGGCTGAAGAACTTAAAGACGAATTTCATGAAGTGGAGCTTTGTTCAAACCGGGATGACGCATTAAAAATTGCTACTAAACTAAAGCCAAATTTAGTTATTTCTGATTGGCAATTAGACGGTATTACAGGTGGTGAAATTTGTGATCAGATTCGCGGATTGTTCCCAGAAGTAGCCGTTATATTTATTTCTGGATCCTCAATCGAAATGATTAGAAAAAACACATTACCCCTTCATCCGCACCGAATTTTCACGAAACCAATCGACATGGCCGCAATGACCGCCTCTTTTTTAGAAATCCCGAATCTTGAAGTTTAAGAGTCGTGGATCCAATGGTTACCTCCCATGATGGAAGCGTTGATGTGGAATCATAGAAGTGCCAATCTGAGTTCCCTTCTATTTTTTAGGACATTAGAGTTGAGTATAATTTAGTTTATCGTCCGCGAAATGCCTTCTAATTGGCCCTGTAAAATGGGGGCTCTGGGCAGATTGATTGTAAATATACACCCCTTTCCAGGTAGATCTGTGGCTGAGAGACTTCCTTTATTGAGCACTATAGCTCGTCTCGATATTGATAGCCCAAGCCCAACACCACTCCGATCTGAATTCTTTTGAGAAAACGGCTGAAAAAGTTCTTCAATTTTTCCTTCTGGAAGTCCTCCACATTCATCTTCAACTTCAACTAAAATTCGATCATCAACTGCTCTCGCTCGCACAGTGACAGTAGTATTTGGTTTTGTAAATTTTATAGCATTTTGTACTAAATTAGAAATGGCAGAGAGTAGTAAGTGACGGTCACCTTCTAGTACTAACTCCGGCGAGACTTCCATAAGAATAGTTATAGACCGTTCATTAAGATCTAGAGCCGCGGTCGTTTCTACTTCCCCGATAATATCGATAAGCCGGAATCGTCGATTTTCGATTTTGGGTTCGCCTTGTAATCGAACTTCAGCGAGGGAGCGATCAATAATTCCTTGCATTCTTTTTATGGCTTCTGCCATTACTTGACTAGTACTGCCCTGAAATCCAACTACCCCTCTTTGCATCAATCTGTGAGCGGAAGCTATAGTGCCAAGTGCATTTCTCAGCTCGTGAGCTAAAAATCCAATAGGAAGACCTCCTGCTAGTTTGGCACTAGAAGCTTTATGTCCTTCTCCGGACAAGGTCTTTTCGACACATAACGCAAGAATCGCTGCACGATTATCCAGCAAAAATTTATGTAACATTGGCCTTTATATTAAGTATGGCTTCAGTGTAACACTAAAAAACTATTAAAGCGGCATAAATCTAGAATATAGATGAAAGTTGAAGACAACCTGAGTTCTATTAGGGAACGTAAGCTACTATACGTCAAAATAGGCTCTCATATATGAGTAATAAATGGGGACGGAGACTTGTCCCTAATTTACCTAGCAACTTCTTCAAAAAAGACTCAGCACTAGAAGATAGACTTGGAAGATTTATTTTGCCGTGTTCTTCAGGACGGCCGAATAATATTTGAAATCATGATCTGCTTATCAAAAAGGGGACAGAAGATACCGTCCTGCTCAGTATAAAAGGCACCGAATCCCAAACAAATGAGGGCATATTTTCTGATTTAATGAATATAAATGATTCCAATGAAATTCTTCCTTTCTTAAAGTGGTTAAGATTGTAAGTAAGCTTCGCTGATAACCATTATAAGACCTTTTCACCGGTGAACTGAAATTCTTTAAGAAATTTCCTGAGATTTTTATAATTAATAATAATTAAAAAACTGCCACCATCCTTTAAATAAAAATGTAATTAAAAGCAGATTATTTTCAAAAACTATTGACAGCGAAAAACGCGATCGTTTCCAAGCGTAAGGAAAACCGCCTCTAGTACTAATTAAAAGCCCAAAAATACCAACTAAAAAATTGATCATAAAAAGCCGCCTTGTTTCGATCGAAAAGTGCGTGATCTCGTAAGGAGGCGGTATTTTTAGAGCCCGAAAAAACCTGTGTTATAAAGGTAAAAATAAAATCTTGGAAGGGGTTATGAATCTAGAAGTATTATAGAAAGTCCAAAAAAGAACGTTCAGAAAGTGTCTATGAAAAATTTAGAGCTCTTAAGACTGAGCTATGAAATAATTCAGGAAACAAATAAAGCAGGAAAAGTTTTAACGCTTGAAAATACTTTTAATGCGCTCCTTGATAGATCCGAATCCTGATAGGACCGAAAGGCTAGATCCTTTAATGAAAAATGCTAGGGCCGTCCCTGTTTCTTTAAAACGAGAGATCTTTAAAAGAGACAATGCTCAATGTAGCTTTGTTTCGGATGATGCAGTGCGCTGCACAGAGAAGCATCACTTGGAATTCGATCATATTATACTTTTCGGAATTGGTGGCAAAACCACCAAGAATAATTTACGGCTTCTTTGCTCTGGTCATAATAAGCATATTTGTGAAATTACATTTGGAGCTTGGCAGAGGAACTAAGTATTTATTTCTGTTTTTTCTAATCTGAGTTTACAAAACTCGCAAAATTAAGGATTGATTGATTCAGAAATAAATGAAAAATCTTTTTCACCGGTGAAAAGGCCTTATAATCGTTATTAGAAAAGCTAACTTACGGCCTAACTTAAGGATCCCTCCTTTTAACTGACGGATACATATCATTTTCTACAGAGCAGTACCGTCACCTTTCTGAACTAGAAATAAAACCTTTTGCAGCCAGTAGCTTGATTCCAGAATAGCCTTATTCAGCAATTCTGGGCTCAAGCTACTGGCAATGGAAAACCTTGATAGGTAACCTTTGGCAGTAAACATGAGGGGTGACAGAGAACATATCGTCCAATATCACCCTGTCCCATCTGCAACGCATTCACGGAAGGCATTCAGAGCTACTCTGCTGCTACCATGAAGCGGTCCATCCGATTCCACTTAGCTATCTCATCTCAGCTCATCTACAAGCCAAGGTAAAATCGGAGTATGCGGATCAGTTCAGTCGAAGATCCCCGCCTTGAGCTTGACGAGTTCGGCCATTTGACCGATCAGGATGTCCGCTGTGCCGGCACCCGGAGCGCCACCGAACATGGTGTCGGTCGGCGGTTCTCCCCAGTGCTTGTACACAGCTGCGAGACAATCGCCAGCGTCGCGCAGAGCCTCTTCGAGTTTGCAGAAGGCCCCCGCTTCGAACGGCGGATCGTACTTCACGAACACTCCAGCCCCGACGAATCCGAGATCGATCGAGACGGAGATACCACCACCTCCTCCGGCCGAAGCCGAAGCGCAGGGGAGAGTCATGCCGACGAGAGCCAGAGCAACCAGCAGGATATGCTTCATGTGTCCTCAGTTGTTGAAGGAATTGGATACGGTTTCGGATGATGAACTAGCTCACTTACGTAAACTAGTTTAGGTTCTCCTCCTTCTTTGTTTTACCTAATAATCATCATCCACATTTGAAAGAAACGCTCGGAACGATTCCGGGCGTTTCTGATGTCTCATCCGAAGATGAGCCCACTGGCTTCAGCCGCCAGTCGTTCCACCACCCGTGCGGGGCGGAGTTCCGCCCGAGGGAGGAGGGCCGCCGCCGCTGGGCGTGCCGCCCACCGGGGGTTGGGGACCGTCCATGAGGCGCTCCTTCATCGTCGTCAGACGTTGAATCAAGGCCAGCATCTGGTCGATCTGGCCTTGAGATGCGTGCCCACCAGCAATCGCCGCCGTGAGCGCGTTGCTCGTTGCGGTGATGCTATTTTCCAGTGCCACGAACATGTTGACGGCATCGCCACCGCTCGGACCGCCACCACCGCCACCGCCCGGAGTGGGAGGAATGGTCGGCAGTGGAGGGGTTCCGGTCGCGGAGACCTGCAGCACACCGGAGGTACCACCGCTGCCCGCCGGGCTATGCACCCAAGCGGAACCGCCGACCGTGACGGACTGAGCCAGCACGGGTCCACCGATGAGACAGGTTGCGAGGAGGATCATGGAGATCCCTCGCGTGAGGTTGAAGTGTTGCATTTTTCTGTTGTTGACCTGCATGAGAGAAAAAACCGAACCAGCTTTGGGAGCAGGTTGAAAACCCTTGGCTGATCCACGCTGTAAAAGATCAAAAATCTTCTACAGCGTAAACCAATAAATAATTATGTTACGTGGAGACTTGAGAAAACTAGTTCTCCTGTCTCCACGTAACAATCTTCCTAGCAGATCTACTTACGGCGTGTTGAAACGCTTTAGAGAGATCTGAAAGGCTGGGCCGCGTCCGAATTTGATCCAGTCGTGGACTCCAGGGTATTGACCAGTCCAAGCAAACACTGAGTCCCAGTTCGGGATTTCAGGGGCGCCTGGAGTGGAGATACCAAGATAGGTCAGGAGAGCTTGACACTCCTTTCTAACCGGCTCGTGACCGGTTTTACTGAGGACATCTTGGAGAAAAACCGTTGCCTCCTCTTTCGAGTTGACATCAATGAGTGTTTCCATCACGGCCATCTGGCAGACCACCGCCGAAGGGTGATTGCTCGATGCGATCTCGCGGATCTTCTTCTCTCCTTCCGGAGTGGATCCGATTCCGATGGTGGCTGCGAGTGCAACCGCCTCCGACTTGTTGTCCAGTGCGCGTTCGAGAATTCCCTTGCGGGTTTTTTCACTCGATTTCTCCGCGACGGTTCGCAACAATACCCCTAGGGTATCTTCCGGAAGTGAGCTGTCTTCGACAGCGTTTTCCGAGAGTCTGATGGCATCCACGTTGTCATGCAAAGAGAGACTGTAAAGCACTCTCGCTGCCCCGAGCTTCATGCGATCCTCAGGATCTCTGAGAAACGAAAGGGCTTCTGCTGGATTTGTCAGTCCATTAACGCCCATGAATTCGTAGGCCAGTGCTCGGTACTTGCTTTGCGATGAAGCAATCCCAAGCAGCAGAGCCCGACCTGATTCTCCACCAAAGGTGGAAAACATCTCAAACCATGAAGCGACGGTGGTCCCGTCGAGTTTGTCGAGAAAGCCATCCGGCAAGGATTCGAAAGCCTGTTGAATCTTCTCAAAAGGAACTTTGTTCCCAGCCAGATACTGTCGTAATCCTTCCTGCAATCCCCATAGGCGTTTCGTGTCGCCATTGGCGGCAAAGTCAACCATGAGAGTCAGAATCCTGCCTACTACGAGTTCAGGTGTGAAGGCTGTCGTGTTGGCGCCGATCAGCACCATCACCATAACTTGCTGACCTCTATCTGCCCATTGGGATTGGTAGACTCGGGTCCCGAGCAAATCATCAAGGATGGAACTGGGTTCACACCCAATCACCTCCTTTGGTGCCGTGGTTGCGACAAATAGCGTATGCAGAAGATTCTTCGGATGGAGAGCTGTCAGCTCCCCTGTACTACATCGATCCAAGTACTGCCGCACTGCGCTGAGCACTCGAGCATCTCGAGTTACGAGATCGGGCAAAAGCTTAGCGACAATTTGATTGGCGATGAGGGGATCGCCATGTTGCGCGTCCCAGAACCAAGCAAGAATCGGATCGACTACTTCCGAAGAGAGATTCTCCTTGGCGTTCGGGATCCAGACTCTTTCAAGCAACCAAAATACCAGAGGGCTAGTTTCCGTCACTGAAAAGAGTTCGGGATGGTTCAAGCAAACTCGGCTGAGCGTGCTTGGATCCATCTCGTTGATCTCTGCTGCCGTAAGTTGAGCTCGACGTTCAAATGTCGCCTGATCAATACCAGGCGCGTTGAGCCAAGCGCGATAAGCAGCGATGGCTTCCGAAACAGAGCCCATTACCACCGTCTCTGCGATGTTTGCAGTAACGACGTTGCGAGTTGCTTCAGTCGTACCTTCGAGCTCGAGGGACTGCTGTTGAGGCGAAGTCGCGTTCGTACCGATGAAACCGATGGCCGAGGAGGCTTCGGTTCGCGCAGGTATGAAGAACAGAGCGCCCAAGATGAAGGCCACTGCCAGAACGAGAATGGTTTTGTGATTCACAACAGGAACCTCAGTAGGAGGTAGATCAGAGTGGGGAAAGAGAGTGCATGTGTAAGTAATTAAACCTAACAAGACTCCACGGCGGATTCCATCTTTTAGATGAAACCCATCTAGAGTCATTAAGCCAAGAAATAAAATCTACCCTCACTAATTGCTTTAGAGAGCTATGGAATAAATTGATATTTAGGCCCATTTCAATTACTAGTCAACAAACGTCAGAAAACTTTTTTCATCGCTAACAATTCTCAATGGGTCTCTATTTGTTTCATCAATCGGTGTATGAGCAGGAGTCATGCGGTCTTGCTATGATAGTCGAGGGACTTTATTCCTAGAACGGTAAATTGTCCTCTGTATCTTCCCGCAACCTTGTCGACTTCAGCTTTGCTCTATCCCACCGCCCGTGACGGTATTGGGCGATGCTATGTTTCAAGGAGTTGGTATTAAATGAGTGATTGGGATCTTTAATGTAGATGTTAAAGACAATGCCAAGTTCAGTTGAATTATTACCACGACCTATGCGACCTTCAAGTTGTCGTTCGTCCTCAACGGAATCTGGTCGCATTCGTTTAATAAGAATCTGAGCTTTAGTATTTAACCCTTTGTATAGAGCAGAGGTTCCGGTCATAACCCGTACCGTACCAGCTTCAAATCCGGCAAGATTCGATTGACGATCTTTAGCTTTTACAAAGCTGGATCCTGCGTAAGGCCTAACCACGATCCCAGTTCGATGCGATAGTAATTCCGCGTCGTAAAGCGCTTGTTCTCCCCAACGACTGTCGATAATTGCCCTTTGATTACTGTTGTCACCACAGTACTTAAAAAGAGTGTCGATTATAGCTAGATCGGCTGGATGACTTATGAACCCACTCCTTGCTAAGTGGGAGCGCATCTCTGTAAAGATGGGCTCAATGGCACTCTGGAATGTGGGATAAATGGCGACTTCATTTGGTCCCAATCCTGGGAAATTTACAGGATCTTCTGGCTCAGCATTGTCTAATTTGGCTTGATCAGTGACAGAATTTTTTGAAAGCTTTTTAAAATTAAGCGAAGTTAATTTTGTTTCATGCGGATTAATTGAAGCAGCATTCCAAGCAAATGAATCAAAGTTGAAATGCGCGGAGCGGGATCGAGACTTAAGAATATATTCATAAGGAGTATCAGCAGAAGCTTCCCTATACATATCCTCGAACATTATCTTTAAAGGTTCAAGGTAGGAGCAGCCACGAAGTATTCGGAATGGCTTTGCCGGATCCTCTTTCTGACCAAACGGAAATACCGCGTCATTTTTAACCACAGGAAATTTTTCAAGGAATGCAGCCACCATTCTTCGGCCTGAGCTATCAAGAAGCATAAACTCGCCAAAGTTATAGACGTAACTATGTTGCCGTTTTAAGAAATCCAAAAGGTAAGAATTATTATAGATTCTATTAGAAGCAATGGATTTTTTATCGAGAGTTTTTCTGTAATCATTTAGTAAGTCCATTGTTTCTTTGGTCGGGGGAAAGCCGCGTTCATCTAGATCTTGTATAGCAATGGAGAGCCGATTTTGAATAGGAGATTGGGGATCGACAGTCTGAATGAGTGAGTGCAAACACCATCCCATCATAGTTTCAAGTTGGTGGGCACGCTGACAAATTCTTGGGGTTAGCTGAACAATTATTGGCTTGAATGATTTTTGATGCTCAGGAGATTGAGGAATACTAGGCACTACTCCGGGGGAATAAGCATTCAAATTTATTCTTTATTGCTGCGGATAAGTTTTCATCTTCCTTAACGCCCGAGGGTGTAGCCGAGACGATTAATTTTCTAATGGTGGATTCTCTTACCACCTCTGCAATTTTGGCATATGGATGATCTCCAGTTATTAGTTGTCCTTCATCCCAGACAATTAGACCGAAAGACTTTAGATCAACGCGGCTCTTGAAGTGATCCTGCCAGATCGAGTGACCTGTGCCAATTAGTACTCTTAAAGAATCGTTACGATAAAGCTCCCGGCATCTTTCCGATAAATTATCACCGCAGACGGTTCCGATTTCATTCTCATCTAGGAAGGTAAAGCGCTTATACTCATCGTGCCACTGTGTAACCATATCTTTAGAGTGGCATAAAATAAGAACGGTTTTATTCTCTCGTAAATATTCACCTGAGGCCCATATAACCAAGGGAGTTTTTCCCTTGCCGGTATCGATAACTGTGACATGTGGGCCGGTATGAGATCGGAAAGCTGCCAACTCATCGATCTGATAATCCCGACTTTCAAAAGCTGCGGCATTAAGAATCCCACTTAACCCATGGACCACAATGTCTTCCTTTACCCCTAGTAGTTGGGGTGCAGTTGATATTGTCGGTAATTGAGCCTGAGAAAGAGTCGATCCTAAAATCACATCAGCTTGACGTAATGGATCTGGAGTGAAATCAAATAAGGATGGAGAATTATCAGGTAATTTGCGTCTGTTCGATCTAACACACGAAGTTTTGATTCTCTTAGGAGCAGTGCCATCAAGAGGAGTGTTATCAAAGAGTAATCCTGGTGGTGCTACCTCAGGAGTTATGTTCTTCTTTTCACGTTTTTCTTCAGGTTTCTCTTCAGGTTCGATCATACATATCCATAAGATTCATTAAGCTCTTAGACGGTCTTCTTCTTTATCTTTATCAATAACTAAAGACTCTCTTGTGTTCGTAACCAGATTTGCCTCACCCTTTGAAACGTTTAGAATCTGACTTGCTCGATCATCAAATCGTTTACTATGGGTTGCAAAAATTACAGTCACCCCCTTGGAACGGAGTCGCTCAATTTCTGCTATGGCAGTATTAATCAATGCGTCATTAAGGTTAGCAGTAGCTTCATCAAGGATTATTATTTTCATATTCCCAATAAGGGCAGGCACCAACATAAGCCGTTTTAATTCACCAGTTGAAAAATTTCGACCATTTTCAACCGGACCAATTCGAGTTTTGATTCCACGAGATGGTGCTAGATCTGCTATAAGGTCGCTGACTAAAGGATGCTTTAATCGCTCATCTAAATATCTTTCCCCCTCAGGATCGAGTGAGAGGGCCTGCTCTATGGTCAGGCCCTCAAGGAGAGCAGGTACTGCGCCACAATAAGTTATGTTTTCTCTCCAGGCATCAAAATCAATTTCTTCGGCGTTAGTTCCGCCAATTTTAAATTGTCCTGATTCTGGTTTTGCCGCAAAGGCAAGGTGTTGTAATAAAGTTGTCTTGCCTGCACCACTTGCACCATGAACTACAAGAAAATCTCCGGTAGCTAATGTAACCTCCGGCAAGGTTACCTCGAATATGTCTTCTCCGTGACCGCGACAAAATCTAACTCCACTAAGATTAATAGTGTGATCGCTTGGAAATGCTTTGTCAGCAAAACTAGATCGGTGCTCAGTAAATCCATAAAATAATTTAAGCTTTCGTGTTAAATCAAGGTACTCTTGGGTTTTATCAGATTGACTATCTAGTTCACCAGCCAGATCCGTTAACTGAGCACATAGAAAACTAAAAACGCCAATTCCAAAAGCACCAGCTTGATACTGCATGAACAGCATAGTTATGCCGCCAGTTAGGGCAGCAAAATATCCAATCTCAGTGAGTGCTAATTTTGTATTTTGCTTCCTTTCGTGAGAGTCCTTCTCCTCATCAAGACCTTTTTGAACGGCTTCAAATAATCTCTGAACCTTATTAGATAAGCGACTAAGCACCAGGCGGGTACTGCCGTTGGTAGAAAAAGCCTCGTCACTAATAGCATCGGCTACTTTCCCCGGTTTTCGTTGCCTTTCATCTAATTCAATATCCTCTCTGGTTTGTTTACTTTTAAGGATAAATAGTGGAGTGAGAGCTGCAGCTAAAAATACTGCCACCTTCCAATCTGCTACTAAGAGAACCGAGGTACTAAGGGCAATTTTGATCACTAGCCCAGGGAGTTCAATAGAATGCTCCGTCAGATTTGAGATCATCTCTGCACGATTCCAATGAGAATTTAATTGAGCTTTCCTATCCTCATCATCTAATTCTTTGAAACTTGAACGGCCATTAGATTCAATAAGTTTGCTATAGAGTCGTCTTGAATACTTCCGATCCAATTCGTTAAGGGCGACACGCCCAGTTCTATCGCACCAGTTCCCAGCACTTGAAGCTACGGCCCATACGCCGAAATAGACCAAAGCCAGCGGTGAGTGATCGGCCGCTGCCTGAAGTCCAAGCCCTAATAATGCAAATTCGGCCCCCCAAGACAATACTTCTGAGCCAATTGAACGAACTGATTCAAGCCCAAGTTTTGCCTTGGTAATTCCAGCGGCTTGAAGGTCTTTCCAAATGGCAGCTACTAACTTAGTTTTTGAAAGTTCCTCGCGAGCAGAAATACTTTCCTGACTAAGATCCACTTCCGGATCTTTGATTTGTGGTGAATGTGTTTCTTGTGGGCCAAGTTCTTGTAAATTTAATGGCAGGACTTCATAAGATCCTAACGGATTAGAAGGGGCAACATTACGGTTGCCATCATGTGAAAATTCAGGACCTGACATGCCTTACAACTTTTACAACTTAATAGGTCAAGGAGAGGGGGGAGTTACTACAAAAGAGCACTAGGTGATGGTGGCACCGGATGCACCTTATATCAATCTACTCTTTAGAAGTCATGCGTTTTATCTCCATTAAACTCAATTGTGGATTATTGTAGGATCGATCCATCCTCCTACTCAGCCCGTCTACTCATCTTTTTGTAAGGACCACAGGTCTGAGCCTATCCCTTGCAAGCCTAAAATCAATATGGTATTATATAATATACCATATTGGTACAATTTTATGCTCCATAAATACTTACCCTTCGCTTTACTTCGCCGAGCACGCAAACTCTCCGAGCGCGCGCTAGTGCGCGGTGTTGGTATGTCGCGCGGGGCCATTCGACAACTTATGATCTCTGATGCCGGCAATACGACCCTACGCTCGCTGGACGAGCTCGCAACCTTTTTTGATCGCGAAATTGAGGTCCTTCTAACTCCACAGAGCATTCTTGCCGAATTCTCGACAATTGCTAGCGCGCTCAAAGTTGAAAGAGATGGTTTTCCGTCGTGGAAAATTCACTTCTTAGATCTTGTAGATGAATTTCGCCGGACACTCGACCCACGCCTTATTCTGCTACCACCACACGAAAAACTAAATCCAAGGCTGCGTGCACTCTTAGCTTCTATAGTAAGAGATCTTACTATGCAAAGCGGAATGTCTACACCTGCATGGGCTACTCGAAAATATTTTCTCGAAAAGCCCTGGTTCGTATCAGAGATGAATTCACTTAAAGCCAGTGCTCTCGTTGAATCGCCCCTTGCCTACCGCGCAAATAATATATTCGTTCATAACAACTTTCTTTCAAGGGCATAATGCTTTCCAAAGATCGAATTCTAAATCTCCTTGAACAGCTAAATTTGGCATTAAATGATCGCGGCGAGATCGGCGAGATCGGTCTGGTAGGTGGTGCTGTTATGTGTGTTGTTTACAACGCTCGCGTGGCAACTAAAAATGTTGACGCAATTTTCGAGCCGGCTACTATTTTGCGTGAACTCGCGGGACAGATTGCAGAGCGCGAATCCCTCCCCCCAGATTGGCTCAATGATGCTGCAAAAGATTACATCCTTTCGGGGTTCGCAAAACAAGAAGTTATATCTCTCTCTAATCTTCGAGTTTGGGCACCTGAGCCCCGCTACATGCTCGCTATGAAGTGCATTAGCGCAAGATGGGATAACTCAGACCGCGACGACGTCATATTTCTGATACGCCACCTTAAGATAATACTACCAAACGAGGTTTTTAAAATTATTGAAAGTTACTATCCACAGGATAAAATTCCGACTAAGACAAAGTTTTTTATTGAAGAAGTGTTACAGGATGAAGGAAAAGAATCAGAGACTTAGTTATAGCGAGTGACATAAATACGTAGCGAAATAACCTTATCGTTCGAGTCACTCTCTATATCGCCGACCGAAGGAAGGCCAAACAACAAATACCAAATGATACTTAGTGAAAATAGCCTTTAGACGATATAGGATAGAAACGGGGCATAACGCCTCAATCCTCGGTATTTCGCTCACTTATTCTTTCACTTGGTATAGTGGGCCCGTTGCCGTTGAGCGCGCTGATGTCAGTTTTAAGATAGTCAAAAAGTATTCCCGATAATGGTGAGATAAGAATTTGCACGTTACCAATAATTTCCTCATCACTTAAAGGTTGGACATCAGAAGTTTTAATCTAAACCAGTTTTTATCGAGGTCGACTTCAATGCTTTTTATATTTTCCTTCTTACCAAAAGTTTTCTTTATTCCTTGAGCGCAAAAGGAACAGACCCATTAAGTAAACCGAAGGTTTTCAACAGAAAAGTATTCAGAAATTACTTGTTGGATAACTATTGAAGCTACAAAAGCTGGCGTTTCCAATTACATTATTAAACCTTTCACGGAGGATAGAATGCAACAGAAGCTGGAAGAAATCTTCTCAAAATAAAAGACTGCCTCTCAGGTTCAAAAAGAGATCAAGACTAACCTATGAGTTCACGAGTCGATACTTCAAGAGCCTCAGCAATTCTGGCCAAAGCAGTTAAAGTAATATTCTGCTTTCCGTTTTCAATCTGACTTAGATAGGTACGATCAATGCCTGTCAACTCAGCGATCTCAGCCTGACTCAATCGCCGATTATTTCTAAGAGTTTTAATGGTGGCGCCAATACTCTTGAGAGAGGCTTCTCCCAAAGTAATATTGAAGTTCTTAGCAAACAGGTTGTGAAGTTTTGCGGCAGCGCTTTTGGAATCGCCTCCCCAATACACCACGTTCATATTTTCATAGAGAGAAGGTGACAGCCTGGCACCTAGCCCTGCTACGTAAATCTTTAATTTGGGCTGCCGCTCGAGAAAAGTATCAGCGATCAGTGGCAAGGTAGCGTTGAGGCGCCCATCCATCACTGAAAGCGCTAAGAGATCTGGGAGGTGGTCTTCTTGACCCAGAAGATCGAAAATCTCCTCGACCTTTACTGAGCGAGTTATCTTAGTAACGTCCCACCCATCCATATACAATAAATCAGAGATCGCTTGAGTACAAAGAAAGCGGGTATCTCCTGGAATTGGGACAACTAAAGCCTTCAGACCCAAAACATTTTTTTCATTTTTTTTTCCTGGCCAGAAAAGACGCACTGTCTCCATCTGTTCGAGTGTTATTTCTTCAACTGCAGGATGAAGGGCAGAGTTAATATCAGATTCTTCATTGACAATAATATTTTCTGCTAAGACACTAATCAAAAGGTCCCCATAGACTTTTCTAACACTGACTCCAGCAGAAAGAGCACCCTTGACAATACTATTTACGCCGGCCCTATCGTGACTAAATAGGGCAGCCCTGTAGGCCAGCCGCATGTCTTCAAATTCGATACTTGGATACATATGCTAAGCTCAACAATACCGAGATACGCTAAGGTTGCAATAGCAGTGTTGCCCTCTAAAGGCTATATAAACATTAACCAGATTCACCAATACCTTATGGGCCTGTTGCAAAACTCTCTCCTCCTGCGAAAAGCGATCTTTGTCCTGCGACATCGTCATTCTTCGAGAGAAAAGCCTCAACATATCCAGAGGATATGCTTGCGGTTTTCTCTCTCGACTTCCTTGTCTCGGCTCAAATTTCACTTTTCTCGTTACGGAGATAGTATTGCAACAGACCCTATCGTGTTTTTCAAAAGTCTTTGCCGAATCACAAAACATAGTACAAAACATAGCAATGGAGACTATGTTAAACCTTATTTCTCGGTAACCCTTCGGGTTGGCTATGATTTTTGAAAATGAAAAACACTATTTATTATCCCTGCGAGGGATAGTAAATTTCTAAAGCCTTTGCTTTTCGGCAAAGACTTTTGAAAGTTACTATAAGATCGATCAGATATAGAATACTTTGGAGTAGTTAGTCATGTTATTTATGTCATTGGAAACTAGGAAACTGAAAAGGTATCCTTGGTAAATCTCACAATTACATTTCCTTGAAGACCATTAACATAAGTTTGGATTCGATTTATATTTGCTAAATTTCTGAGGCGTTTACTCCGTTCTGACTCCCAGATCTTTTTTGTACCTGGAACAAGAAAAGTTTTTGCACTCACTGCCAATAAAAATCGATCAGTAGCCATGCCTTCCGCTCCATGATGAGGAACTTTCAAAATATCAGCTTTGATCTCTGAAGAGGCATGTTCGACAAGCCATTCACTTAGAGTTTGATTTAGATCTCCAGTAAAAAGCGCCTTACTCTTTCCATGGTAAAGCATGCCTATTAAAGATAGATCGTTAATATCTGTAGATTTTAGAGGCGTGGTCTTCTCATCAAATTGATATAATTTTTTAAAAACTGAATGATCATCAAAAACAAACTTACTCCATTTTGAATAATCCTGGATTAAAACACCCTTAGCAGTGGCTAAAGTTTCAATTTGATTTAACTGATCCCTAAAGCAACCCCAGTATTCTATCTTACAAAGCTCCTCACTAACTGGACCCATAAAGATAGAGTCGATTTTAATATTATTGTTTTTTAGTAAAGGCTCTAATCCGCCATAATGATCATAGTGTGGGTGGGTAATAAGGATCTGATCAATAAATTGAATCTTATGCGATATCAAGAAAGGCAGTAAAATATTCTCAGCTTGGTTGGAATCGCCAGTATCAATAAGTAAGACCTTACCCGATCTACTAATAAGAAGGTGGGCATCGCCTTGGCCTTTTTCTGTATTAACATTGACCATTACCCAAACAAGCTGAGTATCTGCATTGAAAAGAGAGGGGGTGATTGAAGGCTCTGAAAAAGAATTTTCAGCCTTAGAAAATAGAATAATCAAGAGATAGAGAATATTAAAGATGAATTTATGCATTGGTTGAAATATTAGGTTAAGAGAATAAAAAGTGAAAGAGTGAAGCCGTATATGCGTATATACGTATAGTGCCAGGCACCTTACCTTGCATATGCGCCTGCAATTCTCAGAGAATTGGTCTCGGGAATTGATGCATTAAAGGAGTATTCACCCCAGGATATTCGCATATTTTATAAAGAATTAATCGTTAGCGATTATGGTAGATTCGCCGCGCAGCAGCGACGTCAGTTTTCCGCGGTACAAGATCGCCCTTGGTGACTATGGACGGTATGCTTTGCCTGAGATAATGAAAGTTCGAAATTCATCAGTAGAAATTTCATAGCGGTATGTGGTGATACGTTCAACTTTGCCAATTCCCCAACACAATCAACAAGAGAGGCACCCCTAGATACCTGCTCTGATAATTCTACTAATTGGGATTGTAGGTGATCATCTAAATTATCAAACATTGGCCACGCTAAGTATTGAACAGTTGAGCTGTCACGTATGCTAAGACTCCTAAATCTACATAATATAGTCTTTTCTAGAATCTTTACCTCGTTTCATTCGGCAAAGACTTCTGAAAAGCACTATAGTTATCCCAATAAGTAATTTCCGAATACTTTTCTGTTGAAAACTTTCGGCTTACTTAAAATATTTAGTTGGGATAACTATTTATCATCCCTCCGGAGGATCGTAAGTCCAAAAAAAGATTTTCTTTAGGAAAGTTCTTTTTGGACTTACTATAAAATGCCGTTTTTTACTGCATAAAGATAATTCATATTAAATCCGATACCTGTTGGAGAGTTAACCAAGGGGAGTTTTTATGAGACAGATTAAATTTGCAGCAGTTTTTTTGATATTATTGGTAATTGCATATTCGCCACATCAAAGCGCTTGGGCCCAAGGCAAAACGATACTCAAAGTCTGCGTTAATAACACTACAGGAGATATCCTCAGTAAGAAAAAATGTAAGAGCATAGAGACCCGCCTTTCAGAATCAAGTTATTCACAAGGGAGTAGAATTATAAACGTTGCCTTAAACGGTGCAGCTCATACTACTATTCAATCCGCACTTGATGCCGCTGCTGGTGCAACTCCAACCGCAGCTAATCCAGTAGTGATCAAAGTGGCACCAGGAACCTACTCCTTAAGCAGTGAAATTGTTCTTGCAGACAATGTGTCTCTGCAGGGAAGTGGGGTCGATCTAACCATTCTTTCTTCAACAGCCACTACTGCTCTAAGTATTGGCGAGAATTCTAGCTTAGTTGATCTTACAGTTGCCTCCACTAGTGCGGAAGCAGGCAGCGTTATCGTTTTAGTGTCAAACATTACAAACGAAGCAAAGTTAAATAATATAAAATTAACCTACAGCGGGGCTTCATCTATTGTAACTGGAGTATATGCTAATGCATCTACTGTTCGTTTGAGTGGTGTTGATGTGGAAATGACAGCTCAAAGTGGCGCCGTGGCCTTCGGAATTGACACAATTTCTTCAGCCACTCTTAATGGAGAGGACATCAAAATCACGATTGTCGATGGCGGTAGCTATGGCGCTTATATCAGAGGAGGCACAACCGCTACTTTGAGTGACTGTGAGATAACTTTAAGCACCTCAACCGGCAATGATACAATTTTAGGAATAAAGGTGTCAGATACATCCAGCCTTTTCGGGCAACGCCTGAAAGTTAAGGCGACAGAAACCGCAACTGGAGTTGCAGAAGCATTGCAAGTTAACAATGCCACCAATGTGCTAATTAAAGACTCCTATTTTGAAACTCACGGATTTGCTAATGCCGCCGTATATGCCGATGGAACGGGTCAGCTAAAATTACAGAATGCCGTGGTTGTTACTACTGGCAGCAATCCGACCTTAGGAACATTCGATACCGGAATTCTCTCTATGGGAGGTGGTCAGCTTTCAGGCAATTCAGTCATTGCCTCCGGAGGAACGCTTACTTGCGCCGGGGTTTATAACGAAAGCTTTACGTTTAGTGCGTCAAGCTGTCCGTAATTCCAAATAGAAAGGGCGTTGGTTGCCAATGGCGATCAAATGATGAGTACAGATGAAAAGTAAGGAGTAAGGAACTTTTCTTGCCTCTGCTGGCCATGTTTTAAACTCATATTTCCTCGTAAATTCTCTGATTTCTAACAAATGTTGATTCAGTCCTAAAAGATGATACCGTAGCGCTCCAACAACCCTATTTTGGAGTTCAATCTTTATGAAAGCAAAGACGACCCTTTTAACTATAGTCCTTACAATTGGTACCTTTTTGGCCCAAGCTCAAGCTGAAGTAATTTGTGCAAAAGTTACTCTCAAAAACGGAAAGCCTAAGTTGAAGGTTTCCACAGTGATTGCAGACTCATGCCCCAAAAAGACAACCGAGATCCTAAATGTTTCAACGTTGACAGCGAACCTTAATGCCTCAGCAACACAAGGTCTACCAGGTTCACAAGGTGCACAAGGTGCAGGTGGTCCTCAAGGCATTCAAGGGCCACAAGGAATTCAAGGACCACAGGGTCCACTCCTTGCCAGTGCTGGAGCTACCAATGCCACTGCATTAAATATCTATAGTTATTTTATGTCTACTTCATCAACCGTTGACTACGTCTTTGGTCAAATGAAGATTAGAACAAACTCAGCAGCTGGAAAGTTTCAAGTTTGCCAAACGATCAATACCACAACTGTAATGCCATATTATGTTACCGTAAATGGATCCTCTTCTACCGGAACATTAAGTAATGGGGGCTGTACCGGATTCTTTGATGCTGGATCAGGCGGCGAGTTCCAAGTAACCATGAGAAGAGCAATTGTCTTTGGAGTTCACTCCGGAGATTCTGCGACCTCAGAAAACTATAGTCTCTATGGGTTTTCGATGCTTTAATTCCAAGATCTATCCGACCTGCGTCTAATTCAGTATCGATGGAGTAGGCGCAGGTCTTGTTTTCAGGCTGATAACCATTATAAGACCTTTTCACCGGCCCGGCAAAGTGAAATTACCTAAGAAATTACCTAAGATTTTTTAGATTTAAAAAACTGCCACTATCTATTAAATTTATAATTTCTAAAAGAGATCCTGGCGAATCGTCACAGAGGATCGGCTTTATTTCTGTTTTTTGTAATCTGAAGTTACCGGGGGCGACAAAGTTAAGAAGCCTATATTTCAGAAATAAATGAAAAATTACTTCACCGGTGAAACGGCCTTATAATCGTTATCAGCAATGCTTACTTACAATCTTAACCACTTTAAGTAAGAAAGAATTTCATTGAAATCCTTTATATTCAATGAATCAGAAAATAGTCCCTCATTTGTTTAGGATTAGATGCCTTCTCTACGGAGCATGACCGTCCCGAATGGCATTAAGATAAGCCTTTAAGCGGCGATTTTGTAGAGAATTCTTGGTTTAATGAGAAGATCATATTGCTATCGTCGCTTCTTAGCTCGAGGAGTTGCCACATAGCGCCAGGCACCATACCTTCGGTTACTAATTTTCGTATCCATTGAGAGGATCGATAAAGGCAGGTATCTCCATTTTGGCAATCTTTCTAGGCCAATAATTACAGATACAACTTAGAGTGCATGAAAAAAATACACAGTCTAACTCGCCGCATGTAAGTCCAACTCCATTTATACCAGCTTTCTTGAAGCACCACTTAGCTGCCTCCGCTTTTAAATCTCTGTATAGTTGGATTTTGGTTGCCCTAAAAAGTGAACCGCTAAATTGATTTTTAGCTTCGGATGATTGGGCAAAAGCATTTATTGATGAAAAATAGAAAAGTGCTGTTATTAATATTATTGAACGCATAACTCCCCAAAAATAGGTCAAAACTGACAGGCTCTGTATCTTGTTATTGAGGGGAAGGGTTAAGATGTAGCATTATTATTTGTATTTTTTATCTTTAAAAAGCTCAAATGCAGTCTGAAGATATGCTGTTGCCAGATTTAGCGATTGTTCGTTAGGAGAGATTTCAACTTGAGCATTGTTTGTAGGATCATAAGAATAAGTTGTTCTTTTCTTTTGTAGTCCAAGTACGGATAATTCCTTGCCATTAAATATTGCTACATCATGATTATGGCTAACTAGAACAGCTCTATCTGATGGTGTTCCAGGTACTAAGACGTCACTGCCGTAAAATGGTCCAGTATAATCAAGTCCGAGAAGTCCAAGTACGGTAGGCATAAGATCAATTTGGCTTATTCTAACCTGTTCTTCACGGGGCGCTATTTTACCAGGGGCAATTAATAACAACGGAATTCTGTACCGTTCAATTGGTACCAGTGCTCGCCCATAAACTCGAGCATCGTGATCGGCCATTACTATTATTATGCTGTTTTTATACCAGGAATGTTTGGGTGCTTCTTCAAAAAATTTTCCGATTGCATAATCAGCATACTTAACACCAGCATCTCTACCACCACCACTCGGTGGGATACCAGGAATTCCTGAAGGAAAGGTGTAAGGTTTATGGTTAGATGTGGTCATTACGATTGAAAAGAAAGGTTTGCCAGTAGCTTCAACTTGATCGTAATAACTTATGGCATGTTTAAATAAATCTTCGTCGCAAACTCCCCAAATATTTGCAAAAGTTTGATTCTTAATGTCGGTGCGATCACTTAGTTCAAATCCGTTGGAACCGAAGAAATGGTTCATGTTATCAAACATTCCAAAGCCGCCGTATATAAAGCTAGAGTGATAACCGTGTTGTTTGAGAACCATGCCCCAATTAGCAATATTTTCATTGCCAGGTCTTTTGACAATTGACTCACTTGGAATCGGGGGAAAGGATGTCGACATTGCCTCTAGTCCACGAACTGTTCGAGTCCCTGTGGCGTAAGCATTTTTAAAAAGTAGACCCTCCTTAGCTAGGCGGTCAAAATTTGGACTTAAGCCACGAGTATCCCCATAGGTACCAATAAATCCAGCACCAAGAGATTCTTCAGAAAGAATAATTACATTAAGTTTACCAAGCCCATTTTGCTTGCTTTCAAATTGTCTATGAATATCAAGAGTATCTTCGGAAGTTAACTTGCCCCCAGAGCTAGAAAGATGTTGTCGCATTATTGAGAAAGCTTCTTCTCGTGGCAGAGTTGAATAATATAGATCGTAGTCTAGCTCATCTGTTAATAGTGCATTAAAAAAACTACTTATTCCATTGGCCGAAATCTCATTTTTGACCCTATTTGAAGAATAAGAGAGTGAATCTGTTGAAAGAAAGAGTGCCAAAATCACAACTAGCATTGTATGTGCTGTGATTCGTGCCCATGGTCGTTTGTTGGAAGAATAATTTTGAATGGATTCTCTGATCGGTGGCCACAGTAGTTTATATACTGCAGTAGTAAGGATTAAGAATCCAAATAGGAACCATACGACAGGATAAGATTCCCAAAGATTTATGAATACCTCATTTGGGTACATTAAATAATCTACCGCAATCAGATTGAATCTAGAATCAAATTCATCAAAGAAGAAAAACTCTACGGCTTGAAGATAAAGAAAGCCAAAAAGTAAGAGGTAAAACGCAATACCTGTTAGCCTGATCATGAAATCTTTTTTTAACCAACGGGGTGGGAGGATAAGAAGCAACAGAGTAAGCGGAGCAAAAAGATATACTAGCTCTAGTAAATCATTAATTATTCCAAGACCTAGAATTGCAGGAAGATGTGTGATGGTTATCCCGGCATCTCTACCAAAAATCCACCATAAAATTAATCTTAGAAATAAAGAAACTATTCCGTATGTAACGGCAATGATGGCCAAAGGTTTCGATCGCAAGCAAACCCCATAAAAAAGAGTGGAGAGTCGATAATGTCACATCTTCTATAATTAATGCAAAGTATTATATTCATTGGCTCAGGAATAAATGGGCACTTACCTTTTAAGAATCCATTGACGCAACCGGGTGATATCTACTAAATCATAAAAATCTAGATGAAGCAGAGCGCGGTCAACCTAATGCTGATTTATAGTGCATTTCAAAAGTCCTTCTCGAAAAGAATTCGCCTTGCCCCTTCGACAAGCTCAGGGCTTCGGCGGATATAGTCTTTTCTAGAAGTTTTGCGTCATTTCATTCGGCAAAGACTTCTGAAAGGTACTTTAGATGAAAGATTGTACGATGGACCAGTGTTAGGAAATCCGTACTGCTAAATTTTTATTCTTAATGCTCGATTTTTATTTCAAAACTTCCAACATCTTTCTTTTCTCGATACGCTTATTATCCGAAACTCAGATTTTAATGAAAGTTGAGTTGAGAGTCTGAGTTTCTGGCGTTACCTTTTGAATGCTTTTCTTTTGGAGAGTTAACTCTTGATTCAGGTCTATCCTCTGTAGAAGGTTCGTCAGCCTGATTGAGAATATTTTGAAACTTACTGCCAAATACAATTGAGTTTGTTCTAGCGATTTCTTCAGCAAGATTTTTTACCTCGGAAAATAGATCTTGACCAGTGGCAGAGGCTTCTTCGGAAGAAGCTGAATTAATTTGAACTGCTTTGTCTAGCTGCTCTAAAGAAGATTTTATTTGTTCGAGATTGGTTAACTGTCTTTCGGAGGCAGCTTTCAACTCTTTCATCATATTGACACTTTTGGTATTACCCTCAAAGATTTCTTTAAACTGGGAGTAGGCACCTTCGGTAATTTTTGCTCCTTCCTGAGCAACACTTAATGACTTCTTGATAGTTTCAGCACTTTCTTTTGCAGCATTACTACTTCTTTGGGCTAAAGAGCGGACTTCTTCGGCTACTACAGCGAATCCTTTGCCAGCATCTCCGGCCCGAGCAGCCTCAACAGCAGCATTAAGAGCAAGTAAATTAGTTTGAAAAGCAATTTCTTCTATTGTTTTAAGGATAGAGGAAGTTTGTGAAGCAGCATCGCAGGTATCCTTAACTGATTTTGCAATGCAATTAACTGTTTTGAGTCCAGCTTCAGATTTCATTGCAGACTCTTCTGCTAATTTACATGAAGTAATTGAAGAAGTGATGTTTTCTTTTGACATACTAAAAACTTGAAATACAGAGGCAGTAATCTCTTCAAGTGAGGCGGCCTGTTCCGTGGAAGCTTGAGCAACTGAGTCCGCGCCACTTGAAACAGCTTGAGAATAATTTTTAACCTGATTTGTTGATTGATCAAGTTTTAAGAGTGCTTTTGAAAACTGTCTTGTAACTGCAATCACAGTAAAAATAGATAAAAGTGCTAAGAGCGAACCCACTGCAAGTCCAATAATAGCAATGTTTCTATCAGCAATTGATTGATGTTCCGCTGTTTGTGCCATTCCTGAGGCTTCTTCATAGCCAGCAACACCAGCTCCCTTTAATATGATTGAAAGATCCGTGTATTTTTCTTTTAGTAATAATAAGTTGTTTAGATTCTCTGAGATCTCTTTTTTAGCATCTTCTCTGCTTAGAGATCCGCTTTCAAGTTTAACAACAAGGATGTCAACTTTAGATTTTACATCGTTCCAAGTTGCAACGGCAGCTTCATAAGCAGTTTTTTCTTCTCCACTAGGGAAGCGATCCGCAGCAAATTTTACAAAACTTGAATCAATTGTCTGAACGTTGGCTTTGATGCGACGAATAAATCTTGCTTCGGCTGGAGTCCCCGCAACATAATCTCCATAGCTGGCCCAAAATAATTGTCCAATATCTGAACGTGCGACCCCAATTTCCAATAGCCAGTCTCGAGCCTGTCCAGCACTCCAAAGATTTTTAACTACATCAGTTGATACCTTTCTCAACATGACCGAGCTTTGAAGTAGAGAGGAATATAATGAGAATGAAATGAATCCTGCGATTGCAAGAAGAGCGATTGTAGTAATTAATAACTTAACTCTAACAGATAACCTTCCAAGTCGAGTTTTTATAAACCTCATTTGATAACCTCAATGAACTGAAAACCATTCTAATTTTAGGGAGCAAAAAAGGATCTCTTTTTCGCTCCCTAAATATTATTAACTACATTTATTAAAATCTGCACGATCACCTGCACAGAAATCTTTATTGGATTCTACTGCCGTTCCATCGAATTTGCTAGTTATGACTTTTGATTTAGTAATATCAAGTCTAGAATTTTCACAGGCTTTTAGTGCTTCTTTTGCACAACCATCAGCTGAAGCAGTTTCTTTTAATTCTGTACAGCTAGGTTTGCCATCACATTTCTTGTAAGATTCAGCTTCTTTGCCTGGACAAGCTATTCGTGTAACCGATAGTTCGCAATCGCCTGCTAAGGCAAAATTTGAAATAGATACAGTCGATGCAATAAGAGCTAAAATCATTATTTTACGCATTTTGATATTCCTTAAATAAAATAAATAACTACTTGTGCGGAGAAAGCCAGACAGCACTTCAGTTGAATCAATAACATTTCAGACACTATTGGAAAATAGAGTTTTAAAGACGTTGAAGGCAATTCAATTTTCAAAGGCTAACCCAATGATCCCTCATAGGTTCTCGTCAGATTCGTAGAATAAATAAAGTTAAAATCTGACATAAATAATTGCCATGAAATTTGGTAGGTAAGTTCTCGACTTATATATATATTTCAAACTTTAAATCCTGCTTTACTCATCTCTCTGGCAATGACCATTCTTTGAATCTGATTTGTGCCCTCTACGATTTGAAGCATCTTGGCATCTCTCATATATCTTTCAACTAAGTACTCTTTAATGTATCCGGCACCTCCAAGAAGTTGAACTGCCTCAGTTGTAATGTTCATTGCACAATCAGTGGCATGACATTTAGCCATGGAAGAAAAAATCTTTTGTAAGCTTTGGTCGGCAGCGGAATCAATCTGTTGAGCGGCTTTTTTTGTAATAAGACGAGAAGTCTCAAGTTTGATCTGCATATCTGCTAACATGAACTGAAGACCCTGCATTTCAATTAATGGTTTTCCGAATTGCTCTCTCTCTTTTAAGTAGTCCAATGCAATTTGCAAAGAGGCCTGTGATAAGCCATTGGCACAAGCTGCGATATTAATTCTGCCACCTGCTAAGCCACTGAGCGCAATTTTATATCCAGAATCAAGAGATCCAAGAAGAGCCTCTTTAGGTAAATGCATATTGTCGAAAGTTAGATTTGCAATAGGAGAGAGCTCACAACCCATTTTCTTCTCAGGAGATCCAATAATTAGACCTTTTGTTTTTGCAGGCACTAAGAATGCTGCAATCTCTTTTGAGTTTTCGGCCGATCCAGATTTGGCAAAAACAATATAAATATCAGCCCAGCCAGCACTAGTAATATAACATTTAGATCCATTTATAATAAATCCATCGTTTCTTTGGGTGGCGGTTGTCTTAAGTGCGGAAGCATCGGAGCCTGCTGATGCTTCAGTTAAACCAAAAGCAGCCAGAAGCTTACCTTCGGCCAGTTGAGGTAGGAGTTCTGTTTTTTGGGATTCTTGAGAAAACTTTTCAATGATTCTTGAGACCATTAAGTGAACTGAGAGAAATATCGCAGGACCTAAATCTATTGTAGCCACCTCTTCCAATACAGCGGCTATTGTTTCAGAGGAGCTTTCAAGACCAGCAAAATCCTGACTGATAGAAAGGCCAGTTAAGCCTATGGAAGCAAAGGATTTAAAAAGAGGCAGTGGTAGAGTTCCGTAATAATTTTCAGATTGATATTTAGGAATCTCTCTTGCACATAGCTTTTTTACTGTATTTCTAATCTGCACGGAGTCTTCAATTTTATCCATAATGGTATTAATAAAACAATGTTAATCACTTATGCCAAGTTAAAAATAAGCCACTATTAAGAGTGTATAGCTTACCTAAGTCCTTAGAATTTCTCAATTCCTATCATATTTCATGTAGTTTGAATAATAAGCATAGATGTACAAGTAAATGGTTAGCAATTCATTTTGAATCTTGACGGCTTGAGCACTCAATGTGATTTATTATCAGGACTCTAAGCGATCATATGTAGCTATTGCATATTTTCTTCATTGGGACAGATTTCCCAAGGAGGATCGAGATAGAGTTTTTAACGTTAAAGCAGGAGGCGAAAGCTTATGCAAAAGGCAGGAATTATATTTGCAGCAGCTCTTTTAGTTATTCCAGCTGTTTCTCAAGCCAAAACACTTGATGAATTGTTGGTTGAACGTGGAGTAGTTGCTAAGGGAACAGATTCGGGAAGTGATATGTCAGCTGGAAAGGTGTACTATAACAAAGGTACTCGCGTAGATTTTCCAGATTCAGGATTCACTTTTGGTATCAATACTCAGTTCATTACTCGTTATGAGTATACTGATGTTGACGGTGCAACTGATGAAAACTCTCAGTTTACAGTAGAGAGTGCTCGTGTAAGCGTATCTGGTTCAGCTCTTAACAAAGAGTTTGAATACAAAGTTGAGGGTGATTTCGTTGATTCTCCTTCGATTGCAGATGGCTGGTTGAAGTGGAATGCATGTGATCCCATGTGGGCCAAGATGGGTAGATACAAAACAGGTATTGCTCGTCAATATAATAACAGTGACTGGAAGTTGCAGTTTGCTGATCGTTCATTTGTTACTAATGAGTTTAACTTTGGACGTAGTGAAGGTCTTTCCATAGGTGGAAACATGGAAGGCTTCTCATACGGACTTGCCGCCTTTAATGATGCACAAGATGCCGCAAACACAGATCATCTTTATGTAGCAAATCTTCGCTATACAATGGGTGATATGGATGTTTACTCAGAAGGTGATGTTGATAATTCAGCTGACCATGGGTTCACAGTTGGCGCCTGTCTCTTATACACATCTCCGAGCCCACGAGACTAAGGCGAATCTCGTATGCCGTCTTCTGCTTGAAAA
>ENA-ORBV01003846-ORBV01003846.1-microbial-mat-metagenome-genome-assembly--contig:-NODE-3846-length-29547-cov-7.813777_pt1 | contig 29547 bp, 28 predicted proteins | sample MGYA00237777_ERZ505514 | MGnify/ENA primary metagenome ERZ505514 (study PRJEB26160, sample SAMN06269048) | microbial mat metagenome | isolation source: Oligotrophic lake microbial mat | place... | reverse complement strand
GCGGCGCGTCGAGGTGGCTTGAGTGGTTGGCAACGACGATGAAGGGGGCGTCAAGGCTTGCAATGCGCTCGGTACCGTGAACCGAGACCCGCACGAGCGACCAGACGAGTGGCTTGAGCATGCCGCGCTGGGCGACGAAACGCACATTTGCGATGCTCGGGGAATCGAATCGGTCGCGGGATTTCGCCATCAGCCTTGATCCTTTTTCATGGGAGATACTTCGGAGCCGCCGCCGACACTGGAGGTGGCTGGGCCATCGGACATCGATGGCTTCGTTGAATTTCGTGACGAACTCAGCCGAGCTGAGATGAACCGAACTGTCGGCATCGGAAGGTGCCGAACAAACCACCCGATCACGCGGTACCGAACGCTCGGTATGCTCACGACGCGCCCACGCGCAGAGTCGCGAAGCGCCACTCGCGCGACCAGCTCTGGCTCGACCCAGAGCCACGCCGGCAGCGAGCCCCGCTCAACCCCAGCACGCTCGTGCCACTCGGTACGAACCCACCCGGGCAGCACCGCTGTAACCCGAACTCCTGCTGGCCGGAGCTCGATGGCAAGAGCCTGAGTGTACGAAGTGACCCAGGCCTTAATCGCGGCGTATGAACCCGTGGTTAGGAATGACTGCAGGCTTGAAATGTTGACGATCGCACCGGCGCCCCGACGGCTCATCGCACGTGCTGCTGCACCGCTCAGGATCATGATTGCGTGCGCCATGACCGCAAAGGCTTTCTCGTGCACCTCAAGTTCGTCGACCAGCTTCGATCGAACACCGAAGCCAGCGCAGTTGATAAGGAGCTCGATCGGCCGATCAGTTTCCTCTAGACGCGCGGCAACCCGATCAACATCAGCACGCTCGCCGAGGTCGGCACACATCGTCTCAACTTCTGTGCCGCCAGCTTCACGAAGGGCAGCAGCCGAGCTTGCGAGCCGATCCTCGTTTCGCGCAACAAGCACGAGTGAGTACCCGCGGTCGGCGAGGGCAGAGGCAAACGCGGCTCCGATTCCGGAGGTGCCGCCCGTGATGAGAGCCGTTGCCATGGCTGATACATTACGCTACGGGCACCGTAGCGACAGTTGGCTAGACTTGGCGCGTAGTGTCCACGCTTCCGGAGGTCATGCGATTGGCTGAGTACACCGAGGCGCCCATCGACCGAAGCGACTATCCGGCCCCTGACTTTGACGTTCGGGAGTTTGCGCACACCGCCGCCGGAAGCCATCGCAGCAACCTCAAGCTCGCGAGCTACCGGGCCAATCCGCTCAGCCCGGAGACTCTCCGTGTGCTGCGCTACCTACAGATCGTTGAGCGAGCGACCATGACGCACTTGCGCAGCGTTCTCATCACGGCAACCCACAAAGATGCTCGAATTACGGCCTTTCTGACGAGCTGGGCGTATGAGAAGTTCTGGATCGCTGACGCTCTCGAGCAAATCGCGCGCGCTCACTCCTCGGAGGGAACCGAACCCGAACGCGCTCCATTCAGAACCCCGACGGAGCGCACAATTCGCGAAGCCGTCTATGGCAATATCGTCGGAGTGCCGATGATTGCGCTGCATATGACGCTCGGCACTGTCGACGAATGGCTCACCCAGACCGCGTATGCCCGAATCAGCGCCCTCGAAGGAAACGAGCAACTGACTGAGACTGTCGAGCACCTGCTCAAACTCAAGCGCAGACAGTTGAGTTTCTTCGAACCGCAAGCTCGTTTCCGACTTGCCGAGTCGCCACGCGCCGCTCGACTTACTCGCAGACGTCTCGCGAAGACCCCGTGGCCAATCGGTGCCAAAGCGGAACCCCGAACCGAGACAGACAACTTTTTCAATCACGCCTTGGGTTTGGCGCCGGAGATTGTCGCCGAACTCGATGCGCGAGTGGACACGCTTCCCGGCCAGAGCGGACTTTCTGTCATCCGGAAAGCTGCCCGACGGTGAACACGACAACTCGAGCGAAGACAACGGGCACAGGCACGCTGACAAACGAACACATCTTTCTCACCGGCGGCACCGGATTTGTCGGGCAGGCAATCCTTGAGCGACTGCTATCGAGCCATCCCGCTACCCGGATCACCGTGCTCGTGCGTGGAAAGGGCAGCCAGAGTGGACAGGCTCGATTGAGCAACCTGCTTCGGAAGCCAGTCTTCAAGAAGTGGATCGAAGCGGTCGGTGAGGACGAAGCCCGTGCCCAATTCGACGCACGAGTTCGTGCACACGAAGGCAGTCTGAGCAGTGTTGGCGAGCTGCCAAGTGACATCGACGTCGTGCTGCACAGCGCTTCGACAGTGTCGTTTGATCCCCCGATAGATGAAGCGTTCGACACCAACGTGGGTGGCGCGTACGGCGTGTATGGCGCACTGTTGTCAAGCGGCAGCACCCCACACGTCGTGCACATCTCCACCGCCTACGTCGGCGGCATTCGCAAAGGAATCGCGCCAGAGGCGACCCTGACCCACTCGGTCGATTGGCGTGCGGAGTACGAAGCGGCCAAGTCGGCACGTGAGCGGGTCGAACTCGAGTCCCGTCAGCCAGAAGCGCTTCGCGGCCATCTGAGTGCGGCGCGCATACGGCACGGAAAAACCGGCCCGCAGGCTGTCGCGCAGTTCGCCGAGACCGCCCGTGCCGAGTGGGTTCGTGAACGACTCGTCGACTATGGGCGTACGCGGGCCGAAAGCCTCGGATGGACCGACGTGTACACGCTCACCAAAGCCTTCGCCGAGCGGGCGGCCGAGGAACTCTGGGCTGACAGCGGCCACCGCCTATCAATCGTGCGTCCTTCCATCATTGAGAGCGCATTGCGCCATCCGTTTCCGGGCTGGATCGACGGCTTCAAGGTCGCAGATCCGCTCATCATTGCCTACGGCCGCGGTCAACTACCGGACTTCCCCGGGTTGCCAGATTCCGTGCTCGACGTAATTCCCGTCGACTTCGTCGTCAATGCAGCGCTCGCGGTCGCCGCCCGTGCGGCAAAGCCTCGTGAAACCCAGTACTTCCATGTCAGCTCGGGAGCGACCAACCCGCTGCCGTTCCACCGTATGTACGAGAACGTCAACGCCTACTTCACCGCAAACCCGCTTCCAGACGAGAGTGGCGACATCGAAGTGCCGCTCTGGCGCTTCCCGGGTGGACAGAAGGTCGAGCGAGCGCTTGCCAAGCGCGAGCACAAGGCTGAGCGAGCCGAGCGAATGATCGAGCGACTCCCGGCGAGTCCGCGCACGCGTAAGTGGCTCGACACGGTAACTCGCGGTCAGCACCAGCTAAGCCAGTTGCGGGCGTTCACGGAGCTCTACCGGGCCTACGTTCAAACCGAGATCATTTTCGACGACACCAATACCCGGGCCCTCCTTGCAAGCCTCCCGAAGAAGATCCAGCAAACCGAGGGCTTTGACGTCAATGACATCGACTGGGAGCACTACTTCCAAGAGGTCCACTTTCCAGCCGTGACAACCCTCACGCGTGCCTTCGGCAAGCGGCCGGCCGCGAAGTCGCGCTCGACCCGCATGCTTCCAGCGAGATCGGATGTCGTCGCAATCTTCGACCTCGAAGGAACCGTCCTGCAGTCCAACCTCGTGCAGCAGTATCTGTTGCTGTGGGCCGGCAGTGTGCCGCGCCGCAGAGTGGCGCACGACCTCGCGAACTTCACTTACTCGCTTCCCAAGTACCTGCGGGCCGAGCGTCGTGATCGCGGGGAGTTCATCCGCACGTTCATGCGTCGCTATGAAGGCTTCAAAGTCAGCGAGATCGAGCGACTCGTGCGCGGCAGTTTCGGTCGAGCTGTCATGCGCCGATCATTGCCAGAAGCGTTGAGAAGAGTGCAGGAGCACCGGGATGCCGGTCATCGCACGATTCTCGTGACGGGAACGATCGATCTCATGGTGCAACCGTTCCTCCCGTTCTTCGACGAGGTGATTGCCGGAAAAATGCACGAGCGTGACGGCGTTCTGACGGGCTTCCTCGCTGACCCGCCCCTCGTGGACGAGGCGAGAGCCGCGTGGTTGCGTCACTACGCGGCCAAGAATAACTTTGACCTCGCCAACTCCTACGGCTACGGTGACTCGCATGCTGACCTGGTTTGGCTGCAATTGCTCGGACATCCGAACGCTGTGAATCCGGACCTCAACCTGTATCGACATGCCCGAGAGAAGCACTGGAACGTGCTTGACTGGAAGCGGAAAGCATCTCTCAACTCGAGCGATCGCACGGCAGAGGTCAACTCGTCCCCTGCGACATCGTCCACGAGTACGGAAGGAGTCGGGCAAGCGTCATAAGGCGAGCCCGCAGCATCCCATGGCATTTGATATTGATCGCTACACCAACACCTCCGTGCAGGTGAACTGGTCAGATCTCGACTTCGACGACTTCCGCACCAATCCGCTCCCGGAAGCCACCCTGAGGAGCCTGCGCTACATGTGCGACATCGAGTACCACACGGTCTGTTACTTGCGGGATTTGCTCGTCACCCCCTCCCATAAAGAGGCGGACGTCAGCGCATTCATGACCATGTGGAACCGCGAAGAATTTTGGCACGGAGAGGCGCTCGCTGCCGTGCTCGGCGCACACGGTATCACCGTCGACTTCGATCAACTCAAGGCGACGCGTCTCAAACTCGGTTGGAAAGACCGCCTCGACCCAATCAAGCAATCGCTCTTGGGCAACATCGTCGGCAAGGATTTCATCGCCGTGCACATGATTTGGGGCGCCGCGAACGAATGGTCGGCTGTTGCCGCGTACAACCGCCTCGCCGAGCTCGAGAAGCACCCTGTTCTTGCGGTGCTGCTTCAGCGAATCGCGAAGCAAGAAGCACGCCACGTGGCGTTCTACGCGACGCAAGCTCGGGAGCGTCTGGCCAAGAGCAAGAAGGCCCAGGTGCTTGCTCGCTTCGCACTCAAGAACGCATGGGGCCCGGTCGGTTCAAGCGTCATGGAGCCGGCCGAGGTCACCCACGTGATGAAGCACATCTTTTCGGGCGAAGAAGGTCTACGTGAGATTCGCAAACTCGACGAGCATATCTCGCGAATGCCAGGACTCGAGGGACTCACGATTGTAGAGACCTCGATGAAGAAGTACGGTGTGGCCGCTCCGGTTGCCGCCTGAAGCGAACACACCGCTTCGCGTTCGCGTGACTGGTACCGTGGTTAAGTGGGTATAAGAATTGAACGGGTTGACCTCCCGGGGCTTGGGGTTCGCACCGATGTCGTGACCGCGGCAGGACGCCGCCTCAGCGTTGTCTCCCACCGTTCAGGCGAACGCGATCTTGCACTCTTTGACGTGGACGACCCAGACTCCTGCTCAGCGTCGATTCCCCTCACCGACGACGAAGCCGCCGCACTCGCCGACCTGCTCGGCGCATCCGTCACACGCAGTAGGCTCAGTGCGCTCGGATCCAGCGCCAACGGCCTTTTCACCGAAGAAATCACCGTGGCGTTAGAGTCGCCGTTTGTTGGCCGCCCAATGGGCGACACGAAGGCACGAACGCTCACCGGTTCGTCGATTGTCGCGATCGCCCGCGGCGACGGTATCATCCCTTCCCCTGGTCCCGAGACAGTACTCGAGCACGGTGACTTGCTCGTTGCGGTCGGCACTCGAAAAGGTCTCGACTCGCTCGCAAAACTCATCGACCGCGGACCAAGCTAAGCGCCTCCTGTGCACGACACCACGGTGCTGCTCATCGAGGTCGGAGCCCTCCTTCTCGTACTCAGCATCGTGGGTCGAATAGCAAGTCGTTTCGGCATTTCGCCAATCCCGTTCTACTTGGTTGCCGGACTGTTGCTCGGCGAGGGCGGGCTTGTGCCGCTGAATGCGAGCTACGAGTTTCTCGAGGTCGGTTCCGAGATCGGGGTTATCCTCCTGTTGGCGATGCTGGGCCTTGAGTACTCTGCGGACGAGCTTGTTACGAGCCTCAAGACCTCACGGATGGCGGGTATTCTCGACGCGGTCCTCAACGCAACCCCAGGCGCCGCGGTTGCGCTCCTGCTCGGCTGGGGCCCGGTAGCCGCGGTCGCACTCGCTGGCATTACCTGGGTTTCGTCGTCCGGGGTTGTTGCGAAGTTGCTGCGCGACCTCGGGCGCCTGAGCAACCGTGAAACTCCGGTCGTTCTTTCGATACTTGTTATCGAGGATCTCGCGATGGCGTTCTACCTGCCAGTGCTGTCAGCGCTCGTCATTGGGGCCGGCTTATTGCAGGGCGCCACGACCGTTGTGATCGCGGTCGGGGTCGTCACCCTCATCCTGTTTCTCGCGCTGCGCTACGGCGGGCTCGTCTCCAGAGTGTTCTCGACCCAGCAGGCCGAGGCGTTCTTGCTTGGCGTGCTTGGACTCACGATGCTCGTAGCTGGCCTCGCCGAGGCCGTCAGCGTTTCGGCCGCGGTCGGGGCATTCCTCGTCGGTATTGCGCTCGCCGGTCAGGTTGCTCATCAAGCCGAGCGAGTGCTCACACCGCTCCGCGATTTCTTTGCGGCGATTTTCTTCGTCTTCTTCGGCATCTCCACCAACCCAGCCGATATCGTGCCGGTACTCATCCCCGCGGCAATCCTTGCCATTGTGACAATTGCGACAAAGACCCTGTCCGGCTATCTTGCAGCGAAGCGAGCAGGTATCGGAGCGCCCGGCCGATGGCGCACCGGACTCACTCTCACGCCACGCGGAGAATTCTCGATCGTCATTGCCGGTCTCGCGGTCGGCGCCGGAATCGAACCAACACTTGCCCCATTGGCGGCCGCCTACGTGCTGATTACCATCGTCGTCGGCCCACTGCTTGCGCGACTTCCTGACACTGAATGGTTCAAGACCGGCGTTCGCACGCGCGCTGCCCGCGCATCAGCCCCCAAGAAATAGCAACACAATCGAAGCGACGGATGAGACGACACCGATTCCCACGAACACGACCGTCAGGATGCCCAGCGCCCGCACCGCGCGACTGTCGGCCTTCAGACGACTCTTCCATGGAGAGAATCGCGAGTATCGAATCTCGCAATGATCCTTGTCGCCGATCAGCGCTCGCTCGTCGGGCTCGACAAGACGCTCGAAGAGCTCGCGATCGTCGCTGAGCCAGCGCAAGCGCAGTTCCGAACCATCAGCGACAACGACGGCATCAGTCTCGACCCAAGCCGCGCGCGCGGCTCGCGCAACGAGATACCCGGCCAGGAGGAGCGCACCGATACCAAACCCCACCCAGGTAAAGAGCTCGAGGATCAAGCCGATGCCCGCATACATCGAGGGCACTCGTTAAGCCCACCAACTCGACGACACAGCCATCCGTTCAGTCTACGATGCGGCTTCGAACGGTATCGATCGGCCCGCTGTGCGGAAGGCGCGGATAGTGTGCGGGTCCAGAGTCGGCGCACGCGTAAAGCGCTCCATCTTTGCGTTGCCGCACGCCAGTGCCTACACTTTTCGGTGTGCCGAAATCTCAACGACGTCCGCTTCGGATCGGCCTGTGTGGCGCGGCACTCGCGCTCTTCGTCTTGACCGGCTGCTCTGCGCCCGCCGATTCCACCACCGACGAACGCCCCCTGGTGCTCACGACCTTCACCGTGCTGGCCGACTTGGCGCGAAATGTCGCCGGCGAGCACCTGCGCGTCGAATCGATAACAAAGATCGGGGCGGAGATACACGGCTATGAACCGACCCCCAGCGACATTGTTGAGGCTTCACGTGCCGATCTCGTGCTCGAAAACGGGCTTAACCTCGAAGCGTGGTTCGCGCAGTTCATCGAATCGGCAGAGGTGCCGCACGTTGTCGTGTCAGACGGGGTCCGGGTCATCGACATTGCCAGCGATTCCTACGCCGGCAAGCCCAACCCGCACGCGTGGATGAGCCCGCTCAATGCGGCACTGTACGTCGCCACCATGGCAGAGGCGTTCAGTGAGCTTGCACCCGAGCATGCCGCTGACTTCGCCTCGAATGCGGCGGAGTACACCGCCGAACTGCTTGCGGTTCAGGCTGAACTGGAGGCAGAACTCTCGACCTTGCCCGCGAACCAACGCGCACTCGTCACCTGTGAAGGCGCCTTCTCGTACCTCGCGCGTGACGCCGGTCTCACCGAGCAGTACATCTGGCCGGTTAACGCCGAGCAGCAGGCAACACCCCGACAGATCGCCGACACGATCGAGTTTGTGCGCGACAACGAGGTTCCGGCCGTGTTCTGCGAATCAACGGTGTCGGACCGCGCAATGCAGCAAGTGGTCGACGCGACCGAAGCGGTCTTCGGGGGCATCCTGTACGTCGATTCGCTCTCCGAGCCCGACGGGCCGGTCGCCACCTACCTCGACCTGATTCGCTACGACACCGCCGTGATCATTGCGGGCCTCACGGGGAGCACCCCATGATGGCCGCGATCGAGGTCTCAGAACTGACGGTGCGCTTCGGGTCGACTCTTGCTCTCGACGGTGTGTCGCTTTCTGTCGACCCCGGGCGCGTCGTCGGGCTCATCGGCATGAACGGATCGGGCAAGTCGACGCTGTTTCGCTCAATGATGGGAGCGATTCCGATCGACTCGGGAACCGTACTCATCGACGGCGCCTCCCCCGCGCAGGCTCGGCGACGCGGCATCGTCGGCTATGTGCCCCAGAGCGAGGCAGTCGACTGGAGTTTTCCGATCTCGGTGCGCGAGGTCGTCATGATGGGTCGATACGGGGCGCTTGGCACCACGCGGCGGCCCCGGTCGGCCGATCGTGCCGCGGTGGCGGATGCCCTGTCTCGAGTCGAACTCACTGACCTAGCCGACCGGCAGATCGGGCAGCTGTCGGGCGGTCAACGAAAGCGCGCCTTCGTGGCGCGCGGCATCGCGCAAGGAGCTTCTGTGCTATTGCTCGACGAGCCGTTCGCCGGGGTGGACCGCGGTTCGGAAGCAACCATGGTGCGACTGCTGCGCGAGCTTGCCGCCGATGGACGCACAGTCTTCGTCTCGACCCATGACCTACAGGGTCTGGCACAACTGGCCGACGAGGCGGTGCTTCTTCAGCAACGCCTGCTGTTTCACGGTGCGGTCGCTGAGGCGCTGCGCGCCGACACCCTCGCCAGGGCTTTCGGACTCGTCGCGACAGAGCAGGATGGCGCCCTGTGACACCGATCGACCTACTACTCGAACCGTTGCAATACGACTTCATGGTGCGTGCCCTGATCGCCACCACGATCGCGGCAGTGGTGTGCGCGCTGCTCTCGTGCTGGTTAGTGCTGGTCGGGTGGTCGCTCATGGGTGATGCCGTCGCCCACTCGGTTTTTCCTGGTGTCGTCATCGCCTACAGCTTGGGGGCTCCGTTCGCGCTCGGCGCCCTCGTTTTCGGATTTCTGGCAGTCGGTCTGATCGGCGCGGTTCGCGAAACCCGCCGAGTGAAAGAAGACGCCGCGATTGGCATCGTGTTCACCACGTTGTTCGCCCTCGGGCTCGTTCTGGTGTCGGTGACGCCCAGCCAGATCGACCTCGGTCACATCATCTTCGGCAACGTGCTCGGGGTGTCTGCGGTCGAGCTGCTGCAGATTGGCACGATCGCGCTCGTCGTCGCGACGGTTCTCATCATCAAGCGGCGGGACCTCACCCTGTTTGCCTTCGACCAAGCCCATGCGCACGCGATCGGACTGAATCCGAGGGTGATCAGCGCCCTGCTGCTCGGTCTCCTCGCCTTGACGACGGTCGTGGCGCTGCAAGTGGTCGGGGTCATTCTGGTCGTCGCGATGCTCATCATCCCGGGCGGCACCGCTTTCATGCTCACCGATCGATTCGGCCGCATGCTCATGATCGCCCCGCTGATCGCCGCCCTCAGTTCGGTGCTCGGCATCTACCTGAGCTATTGGCTCGACGCGTCGTCTGGCGGCCTCGTGGTTCTGGTTCAGGGGGCCGTATTCGCGATCGTCGCGCTCACGAGCCCGCGGCATGGCCTCTTAGCGCGGCTCATCACCGCGAGGCGGCGCATGATCAGGGTTGCCGTGGAGGTCTAGAGTCGGCGCATGGCAGACACCTCTCACATACCGGTCACCGTAGCGACAGCAAAGTTCAGCCAATGATCGCTGTTATCACGGGGGGCGCCCGCGGCATCGGTCGCGAACTGGCCAAAGACCTCATTGCCCGCGGCTATGACGTCGTGATCGGCGACCTCGACCTTGGCGCGACGGATGCGACGGCTCGCGAGCTCGGCGACCACGCCACAGCCATGCGACTCGACGTCACCGACCGCACGCTGATCGCAGCCACCATCGCGCACGTCGAGTCGACGCTCGGCCCGATCGAGCTGTGGATCAACAACGCGGGCATTATGCCGACCGGTCGGTTCTCGGACCAGCCGATCGAACTGTCTCGCGCCATCATCGAGATCGACTACGTTTCAGTCGTCGAAGCGACGAGGGCGATTCTTCCCGTCATGCTCGCTCGCGGCCACGGAACGATTGTCAACATGGCGAGCGCCACCGGCATGAAACCACTCGCTGGCCTCGCTGCCTACTCTGGCGCCAAGGCGGCAGTGATCGGCTTCAGCGCCGCCCTGCACCGCGAGCTGCGCCGCACCGGCGTTCGGGTCATGGTCGTCTCACCAAACATGGTGAGGACCGCAATGGGCGCCGGGATCACCCCGCCAGCGATCAGCGGCTCGATCAGTGCAGCGGCCGTCAGCAAGGCCACCATTCGCGGTCTCGCCAGTGGACGGTTTCACGTGATCGTCCCGCGCCGGTTCGCCGTCATTCTGAGACTGTTTACGAACCTGCCGCTGTCGTGGCAGGACTGGATCGACGACCGCGCTGACAGCGATCGTATCGGCCTCGGCGGCGACCCCGCTGAGCGAGCGAAGTACCTTGCTGGGGTACTGCCGACAGCGAAGCGTTGACTCTTAAAATCATCAGATATCGATAACGGTGACCGGATCCATTGATGCCAGACCTACTGATCCGCAACCTGTCGGAAACTGTCGTCGCCGAGATCAACGCCGGAGGCGGCCGGTGACCATTGACGACCTGAGCCGATTCAGCCAACTGGCTGCAGACCTCCTCGATGAAGACGTCTTGGATCGGGCCCGGCGGTCACCTCATGGCTGATTGACAAGTCAGCGCTGGCTCCACTGGGCCTCGGCCTTGACGCCGGAGTGTGGTCTGAGCCGAAGTTACGTTGCAGCCGGCTGAGCGACTCGCTCTGGCTCAATAGGTTCTGCGGTTCGAGGTCGTCGCCACCGGCTGTAGGCGATAGCGAGACTCGCGACGGCCACGATAAACGCGGCAATGCCGACCACATACGCGGCAACGCTGAGCCAACCCGTCGCGGGCTCCAGGAACGGATACGGGTACCACGCCGTCAGGGCGCCGCGAACCAGAGTGAATGCAACCCAAGCGAGCGGGTAGATGATGACGAGTCTCAAGGCAGTCCAGCGCAGCGCCGGACGCCCGGGCGCGAACAGCCAGTCGAGCACCAGATACACCGTAATCCAGACGTGCATGATCTCGCCGGGCCACGGCGTAACGACAAAGCCTTCATCCGGGATGCCACGCAACAGTGCGTTGTAGACGACCGCGGTCACGACCGAGTAGGTGACGACCGACATCCGCGCGATTGTGTATGGCAGGGTATCGACTGGCAGCCGCAGCGCCACCAGCGAGCCGACGAGAAGGACCACGATTGTCACCATCGAAGCCTGAATCGTGAAGTAGCTGAAGTACTCCTCGGCGATCATGTCGTTATTGACGACTTTCTCGACAATCTGAAACACCAGCGCGACGGTCAAGACCAGCCCGGCGGCCAGTCGAAGGATGCCGACTGCGCGGCGGACGGGAGACGACGTTGTCATGCGCCAAAGCCTAGCCGGATGACGGCTGCCCCTCGCAGAACATGCGCAACTTCACCGACCGGCCGCAGCGAGGCGCCTCGCATGCTCGACAACCTGCGCGACCGAGGGCATGACGGACTCCTGGAGCACGGTCGACGATGGCACGCGGATGTCGGGCAAGCCGATGCGCACCACCGGTCCCGAGGGCGCGGCGTAGCGCTGTTCCGCGATCCTGGCTACAATCTCGGCCCCGAAACCGCCGGTGAGGTTGGCTTCATGCAGAACGATGGCCCGCCCGCCTGCCGCCACTAGCGCGGCCTCGATAGCCGGCTCATCGAGGGGCGCGAGCCAGCGCAGATCAAGCACGGCGACATCGATGCCCTCGGATTCGAGTTGTTCGGCGGCCTCGATCGCGACCTTCGTCATACGTCCCCACGTGATCACTACTAGATCGTGTCCTTCGCGACGAAGTCTGGCACCTCCTACTGGCTCGACAGGGCCATCCACGTCGACGATCGCCTTGTCGAGATACAGCGCGCGCGACTCGATGAGCACAACCGGGTCAGCATCGGCGATAGCGGCGCGAGTCATCGCGTATGCATCTGCTGCGTTTGAGGGCAGTCCGACCTTGATTCCCGGGATGTGCGTGATCAGCGCCTCGAGGCTCTGGGAGTGCTGAGCACACGAGCCGGGCGTGATGCCCTGCTGCATCCGGATGACCAGCGGCGCGGTGACCCGACCCGAGGAGATGTAGCGCACATTTGCGGCCTGGTTGGCAATCTGGTCGAACGCCACGAGTAAGAAGTCCGACCACATGATCTCGACCACCGGCAGCAGTCCTTCGAGGCTGCTCCCGATCGCTGCGCCGAGGATCGCGGTCTCGGAGATGGGAGTGTCAAACACGCGCTCACCGAACTCCTTGCGCAGGTTGCGCGTGACACCGAACGTGCCGCCGGGGATCGCAATGTCCTCGCCGAACGACACCATGTTGTCCCGCTCCGCCATCTCTGTCATGAGCGCACGGTTGACCGCGATGCCGTAAGCGAGTTCCTTGCCCTCGGTGGGCAGGGCGCCGAGCGTGCGCGAGTCCACGTGGGAGACGACGTGGTCGCGCGCGGTCCCCGCATCCGGCAGTGCAGCGGCCTCGCTGGCTACGATCGCGGCCTCGACCTCGGAGCGCACCTGTGCGGTGAGGTCGTCAAGGGCATCGTGGGTGACGGCACCCGACTCGAGCAGGGACGCCGAGAACAGCGCAAGCGGATCGCGCGCCAGGTGCTCGGCCTTGTCGTCCTCAGTGCGGTAGTGCTGAATGTCGGCGTTGTAGTGACCGAGCAGACGGGGTACCTGCACCTCAAGGAAGGCGGGGCCGCCGCCGGCCCGGATGCCCGCAATCGCTTCGGCCGCGGTGTTCACGACATCATGCATGTCGCTTCCGTTCGCGAAGAACGCGGGAAGGCCGTACCCCGCTGCGCGGGCGACGAGCGTTGCATGGGGAACGGTGTCGACAATGGGGGTCATCTCCGACCACGAGTTGTTCTCGCAGACGAAGAGCACCGGCAGGTTGCGGGCGATCGCAAAGACGATCGCCTCGTGCGCTCCGCCCTGGTTGGTGGCTCCGTCGCCGAAGGAGACGACAGCGATGCCGCCTTTCCCCGCGGCAGCGAGTCCCATCGCGACGCCGTTGGCGATCGGCATTCCGGCCGCGACGATGCTGTTCTCACCGACGAACCCGTGTTCGGGCGACGTGAAGTACGGTGACCCCGCGCGGCCGCCATTTGTGCCGGTGACTCGTCCCATGAGCTCGCCAAAGAACGCCGCAAGCGGTACGCCCTTCGCGAGCGCCCAGCCGTGGCCCCGGTACGTCGCCAGCACCCGATCGCGCTCGTCAAGCGAGGCGATCACACCGACGGGCACGCTCTCCTGGCCTATACAGGGATGCACCGATCCGAGGATTGTCTCGTCTCGACGAAGATCGAGCACTCGCTCCTCAGCGATGCGGATTGTGAGCATCGAGCGCAGCAGGTCGAGGTCACCGGGGGTAGAGGTGGTCATGACAGTTCCTTTCGTGAGCGTGCGTGAGGGCCGAGGAGCCACTGACCCGCGGAATTGATGGTCTGTGCAAGCGACGGGAATGCCGCTGGCAGTGTCAGGCAACCATGGGTATAGCCGTCGAGGGCCACGTGTTCAACCGTGACCCCGATGGCGCGAAGATGGTCTACCAGCGCGATTGCCTCATCGGCTGAGGGGTCCAGTGAGGACGTAATCACAAGGGTTTCCGGCAGGCTCGAGAGATCCTGATCCCACAGTGGGCGGCGATCGTCGCCACGATAGGCGGTCCAATACCACCGCATCGCCGCGGCGCTGAGAAAGAATCCAGAGCCGAGCCGTTGCCACGACAGCGATTGCATCGCTGGATCGCATGCGGGCTGGATCAGCAGGATCGCACGGATGTCTCGGTCCGGGTACCGGGCAATCGATTGCCGAACCGCCTCAACGACGATGTGTGCACCCGAGCTGTCACCCGCAACACACAGTTGGCGACCCTCGGTCGCGAGCTCGCCGACGACGGCGAGCACGTCATCCACCGCAGCGGGGGAGGCATGTTCAGGTGGGCGCCGATAGTCGATGGCGACAAGAGGGGTCGCTGTGGCATCCACCAGCCGTCGGCATATCCCGTCATGGGTGTCGAGGTCGCCGCTGATCCATCCGCCGCCGTGCACGTAGACGATCAATGCGTCGCCGGTCGGTTCGCCGCCGTACCGCCGCACTCGAACGCCCGCCACCCCGTAGTTGACAGACGACACCGACTCAGGTCCCGAGTCGAACTGGTGCGCTAGCAGGCGACGACGAGCTCGAGCTCCCTCCGCATCACCGAACTCGACTGGCGGCAGAAGGTTCACTCCGGCGAGAAACGCCTCGGTCTCGGGATGCATCATGGGATCTGACCTGCGGCGATTGTCATCGCGCCACCGTGGACTCCCAGCGCTGCGCCTCGCTCGCTGATCCCACGTTGTCGAGGCCGGAGGTGGTTACCAGGCTGTGGGCGAAGCTCGAAACCCGCGGATCGTCGGGGGATGCGTCGGCAGCGGATCCGTTCCGGGGTAAAGACACGCTCCCGAACCATGCGCCACCGATCTCAACGCCGCGGGACGCGACGGCGCGCACCGACAGTCGGTGGGCACTCGCAACTAGGTGGGGCACAGTCGGGGTTAACGTCATCGCTTCAGTCGTTCCCAAGTTGTTCGATCGACTCCCAGTTCCACTCAATACCCAGGCCGGGTGTGGTCAACGATGGGACGTGGGGCGCGTCCTCCCAGGGCGTCGAACGCACCAGCACGTGATAGTTGTCGGCCCCGGTCAGCCTGGGCACGACTTCGATCGCTTCCGCAACCGGGCATGCGGCAACGAGGTGGCGGTGGATTTCGGGGTAGTAGTGCGGGAGCACCCGTTTGTCGTGTGCGGCGACAACGGCCGCGATGCGCATCCACTCGGTGATGCCCCCGACAGCGGTGGCGTCAACCCGGGCGATGTCGAGCAGGTCAAGCTTGAGAAGCTCCAGAAAGCGGTACCGGCTAGACTCCCACTCCCCAACTGCGACAATCGCCGATGAGTGCTTCCGGAAGGCGGTAAGTGCCGCAAGGTTGTCTGGGAGGAATGGGTCTTCGATGAAGGAAAACTCGGTGTCGACCGCGTCGAGGAACGTGAGAGCCTCACGAGCGGATGCCCAAGCCCCGTTGACGTCAACGGCGAGCGTCGCATCCGGCGGGAGCACTTCCTTGACGGCTGCGACCCGGCGCACATCATGCTCGAGCGTCGCGCCCCCTGCCATCATCTTGAAACGTCGAAACCCCTGGTCGACCAGCTCCGAGTACTCGGCCTGCAGCAATGCGATCTCGTCGCCCGACTGGTAGTAGCCCAGAGCCATCAGCGTCGGGACCCCGGCGCCGCTTCCGCCCAGCTGCTCGGCGAGGGACAGCCCGCTGATCGAGCCCATCGCGTCCCACAGCGCGATGTCGACAAGAGACAGCGCGCGAGGGAAGGCTCCCGTACGTCCAAGGAACAGTTCGCCCGACCGAAAAAGATCCGCCGAGATGTTCTGCACGTCGAACACGGAGCGGCCGATGATCTGGGGCGCAAGAAAGTCATCGACGATCGGACGCAGCGGCGCGCTGCGAGTGAATGCGCACCCGACACCGATCGCACCGGATGCTGTCGTGACCCGCACCAGAAGGTACTCTCGCTCAGTGATGAGCGCCGTGCCATTGCGCACGGGCTGCGGAAGCGGAACACGAACCAGGAACGTCTCAACCGAAGTGATCTGATCACCTGCCCGCGCTCGAGTCGCCGGGAGAACCGACAGCAGTTCAATCATCCGCGCCCAGCCCCAACCCATATGCGGCCCAACCGCCGTCAACAGCGAGCGTCGTTCCGGTAATCCAGCTGGAGGCCGGCGACAACAAGAAGCAGATCGCCTCAGCGACATCGTTTGGCTGGCCCCAGCGACCAAGCGGGGTGCGACCCAAGATCGCCCCTTCCTTGATGATTCCGTTCTTGAGGTTGGTGCGCACGAGGTCGGTCATGACGTAGCCGGGAGCGACCGAATTGACCCGGATATTCGGCGCGTACTCGACCGCCAAACTGCGGATTAGCCCGTCAACCCCGGCCTTGGACGCCGAGTAGGCGGCTCGGCCAGCGAACCCTTGCACGCCGGAAACCGACGAGATGCCGACGAAACTCGCTCCGGCTTCGGCGATACCGGCCGCGGCCCGCATGAGCTGGAACACCGCGGCGACGTTGATAGCCATGATGTCGTTCCAGAACGCCATCGAGTAAGTCGAGCTGGCCCCCGGTCGGCTGATACCGGCGCTAGCCACGAGTCCGGTCACCGAACCGGCGACCCCACAAGCGCGCGCGATCACGGCCTCATCGGTGACGTCGCCCTCGACGATCGCCAGCAGGTTCCCGTAGTCGAGTTGTGCAAGCGGGCTCGCTTCACGGTCAACGGCAACAACGCGCTGACCCGACCGGAGCAATTGCTCCGCCGTGGCCCGCCCGATGCCCATGGCTGCACCGGTGACAATGACAGTCATGGCTGCTCCTTCTCGAGGTTCGGGCCTGTGGTGCCCCGAAGCACAAGTTCGGCTGGCTCCTCGACGGAGATGCTGATAGGGAGTTCTTCACCCGCGATGAGGCGTAGCAGCGATTCAACCGCCCGCACGCCCATGGACTCGTGCGGCATGAGGATGGTCGTGAGCCCCGGTGTGACGAGCTCGGCGACTTGGGCGTCGTCTAGTCCGATGAGTGACAAGTCAGTGGGGATGGTGAGACCAGCGCCGCGGGCGCCAACCATGACGCCGAGTGCCGCCGTGAGAGCGGCCCCGAAGATAGCCGTTGGCCGTTCGCCCGCGGGTCGCTCAAGAAACGGCGAGATGGCGGTCGCTGCTGCATCCACGTCAAGCGGAGCCTCTACCTCGAACATTAGCTGCACGCCTGACTCCCGCAGCCGCGCTGCGAACGCGTCGCCGCGCCGGGTCGCGGTGTCGAGGGTGCGCGGAGCGGTGAGGATTCCTATGCGGCGGTGCCCCAGCGCCAGCAAATGCTCGGCGGCGAGAATTGCGCCTTGCTCGTCGGGACCGATGACCGCGGGAACGCCTGGCACACCGCGACGGTTGAGAAGCACCGTAGGCACGAGCGTTGACAGCAGGTCGGTGCTGCCAAGAACCGAGCTGTGCGCCGAGGCGATGATGATCCCATCGACGTGCCCACTGATGCGCCGCAGCTCGTCAAGCTCCTTGGTATCCGTTCCCTCCATATCGGCGAAAACCATGACGTGATCGGCCAATGCCGCGGCGCGCTGTGCTCCACGGATCATCGACCCGTAGGCCGGGTTGTGCAGGTTGGGAACGATGAGGGCGAGTGTTGTGGATGAACCGGTGCGCAGCGATTTGGCTGCTGGGTGGGCACGCCAGCCGAGCTCGCCCGCTGCGGCAAAGATTCGCTCGCGCGTCTCCTCACTCGCGTGTTTCATCTCGCCGGACAACACGCGGGACGCGATCGAGGCATCCACGTTGGCTTTGAGGCCGACATCCTTGAGTGTCGGGCGGCGGCGCGGAGTCCTGCTGGCCGTGGTCATGCCAGCACCCCTCGCGCACGCAGGCTGCGGGCCGGTCGCGTCAGTGGCGACCCTGCGGTAGGGGCCCGCTCGCCGCTCACGGCGTTGCGTCCACATTCCAATTGGCAGACGTTTTCCAGATGATCGATAGAATCACAGCGGTGGGTCACATTTGCTTGCACTTCATCTCCAAGGCAATCGAATGTCTTGACCCTAACGTCGGAGGTAATCGAATGTCAAAATCGAATCCTGGTGGCGGGGCGCGATGTTCGCCTGCCAAGCACAAGTGAAGCCTGAGCTCGTGCTCGACGGCATCGGCTTTGCCGAGAGTCCCACGTCGGTCAGTGACGGGTCAATCATCTTCGTGGACCTCTATGCGGGCAAGGTCTTGGCTCATGAGCCGAACGGCATTCGGATCCGGGACCTTGCGTACGTCGGCGGGAGCCCGAATGCAGCTATTCCGACCCTTGACGGCGGGCTCTTGATCACGCAGAACGGCGGCAACGTCGGGCCATGGCAATCGCCCGATCAACGCGAAGCCTCGGTCCAGTATGTTCGTCCGGGTGGACAGGTCCAATACCTTGCGATAGAAGTTGATGGCATAGGACTACGAGCTCCTAATGATCTCGTGTTCGGACCCGACAACCTGTTGTACTTCACGGATTCCGGTGGCGCGTACGCGCCGGGCTCGCAACCCGACATTGGACGCCTCTTCGTGCTTGCACCGGACGGGACGGGGAGTCTCCTAGCCGAGCTCGGCGCCGTATTTCCGAACGGCATCGCCTTCGACGTCGAGGGCCGACTGGTCTGGAGCGAGTCCCACACGCGCGCAATCCGCCGGATGGACCTCGACAATCGTTCCATCGAGACGCTGTGCGTCTTGGACAATCCGGACGCGGTCCCGGACGGCATCGCGATCGATGAGGCCGGCGAGATACACGTTGCTGCGACGAAGTCCGGAGGCATCTACGTCGTTGCCCCCGATGGTTCGTCGCACCGATTCGTTCCCGTGGGGCTCGTGCCCACGAACTGTGCTTTCATCGGTTCCTGGCTGTATGTGACTGACGGCGGTCATCTCGGCCTGTCGACCGATCCGGACTTGCACTCGGGAGCCCTGTGGCGACTCCCAGCCCAGCACCCCGGGCTTGAGGTCCACGACGGCGGAGACCGCTGGGCGCGCTGATCAGCCGTTGATCAGCCGTTGATGCACCTCGACCGCCGAGCCTTCTCACCGAGCGTTGTTGGTTCGCTACGACCGCGTCAACCCCGGCCCCGCGGCCAGCAACTCGGTCGCGCATAAGAGGCTGTCGAAGTGTTGAAGAGGTGCAGCATCCAAGAGGAAAGGGCTGGTGCCGGGCCCTGACCGCCAAGGGTTCTGCAGAAGTCCGCAGCTGAGCCCAGCGTGCTCTCCAACGCTTCTCGCGTTGACATTTCAACTGCAGTGCCGTACTTTGCGTTTAGACATTCGATTGCCCAATTCACCCACGACCGTATGAGAGTTCGATGGCGAACACAAACCCCGACAGATCCGGATCGCTTCTCCTGCGCATCCGCGAGGTCACAAAGTCCTTCCCGGGCACAATCGCGCTCGACGCCATGGACCTAGATGTGCGCGCGGGCGAGGTCCATGCGCTACTCGGCGAGAACGGCGCCGGCAAGTCGACGCTCATCAAGATCCTCGCCGGTATTTACCCAGCGGACCACGGCTCGATCCAACTACGCGGGCAGGAATGGGTCCCCGCGCGATGGCGACACGAGATCGCCTTCATCCACCAAGACCTGGGGCTTGTGGAGTCAATGACAGTCGCGGAGAACATCGCTCACGCGCTCGGCTTCCCGGCACGTGGGCCGCTCATTTCGTGGAAGGCGGTCCGGGAGCAAGCAGTTGATGTGCTCCAGCGAGTCGGCGCGGAGATTGATCCCGACCTGCTCATCTCGCAACTGTCACAGGCACAACGGTCGGTCGTGGCCATCGCGCGCGCCGTCGCCGCGCCCGAAGCGTCCATCCTTGTGCTCGACGAGCCCACGGCGAGCCTGCAGCAGCGCGAGGTCGATCGGCTCTTCGAGACACTGGCGGGGCTTCGCCAAGCCGGCCTAGGGATGATCTACGTCTCGCACCGACTCGACGAGGTCACCGCCATCTCAGATCGCGTCACCGTCATGCGTGACGGCCGAGCAGTGCTCACCACGGAAACGGTTGCTACCGACCGGGACCGCCTCGTCGCCGCGATCACGGGGCATGCACTTGCAGCTCGACCGGCTCGACCGGCGGTCCCGCCCGCGGGCGTGGTAGCGCTGAGCGTCAACGATCTCGCGACACGCACTGCCACGCAGGTCTCGTTCGACCTCCACGAAGGCGAGGTGCTCGCGCTCGTCGGACTCGAAGGTGCTGGCCAGCAAAGCGTCGGTCGAGCCATCTACGGGGTCCAACAGATCGACGGCGGGAAGGTGCACGTGCATGGGCGCCGTTTGGATCGACGGTCTCCACTTCGTCTGATCGAGAACGGTGTCGGGATCGTTCCTGGGAAGCGAGCCGAGGAAGCGATCGCTCCCGACCGCTCAGTACGCGAGAACCTATTCCCCAACACGGTGCTCCAAGACAAGGGCCGCTCCTCGTGGATTCGCCCGCGAAGCGAGCGCGCGCAGGCTGCCGGACTCGTCGACCAGTTCCGAATCCGCACTCTTGGAACAGAGAATGCGGTCGGCACCCTTAGTGGCGGCAACCAACAGAAAGTAGTGCTGGCCAGATGGCTGGCCTCGCGGAGTCGGATACTCATCCTCGAGGATCCGACAGTCGGGGTCGATGTCGGCGCCAAGGCCGAGATCTACCAGATGGTCGACGAGCTCGTCGGCGGAGGCGGGTCAGTACTGCTGATCTCAACCGACTTTGAAGAGGTCGAGCGCATCGCCCACCGCGCCTTGGTATTCAATCGCGGCCAGATCGTCGCCTCGCTCGAAGGCGATCAAGTGACGATCGCAGATCTTGTCGGAGCCGCCTCCGACTCCAACTGGGAAGGAAACCTCCAATGACACCAGCGAACCGTATGAGCCGCTTTCGCGACGTTCTCAGCCATGTGGTGTCGACCTACACACTGTTAATCCTCGCCGGGGTTCTGTTCGTTGTGTTCTCGATCCTGCTACCAACCACGTTCCCGACGATCTTCAACATCCGTTCTATCCTCGGTACGCAGTCCATCACCGCCCTACTCGCTCTGGCCGTCATGGTGCCCTTGGCCGCGGGCAAGTTCGATCTCTCCGTGGGGTACGTCCTCGGCCTGACCGAGATGCTCACAATTGGGCTGCAGGTGAACAGCGGTCTTCCATGGTTCGTCGCGATCATCATCGCCCTCGCGGTGGGTGCGACCGCAGGACTCGTTAGCGGACTGCTCGTGACGTTCGCGCGCATCGATTCGTTTATCGCCACTCTTGCGGTCGGGACCTTCCTCTTCGGCATCACGAACTGGTACAGCAGCGGACAACAAATAGTCGGGGAGCTATCAACTGACTTCACCGGCATCGCGACTCAGACCTTCTTCCAATACGTGCCCATGCCCGCGATCATTGTGGGCGTCGTCAGCCTCGTGCTATACCTCGTGCTCGAGTACCGGCCGACCGGCCGTCGCCTCTTCTCGCTCGGGGCGAATCCACGGATGGCGGAACTGGTCGGCGTCCCCACGACCCGCTACGTGATCGGTGTGTTCATTGTGTCCGGGACCCTCGCCGGTCTCGCGGGCGCAATCCTCGCGTCACAGCTGCAAGCCGGTCAGCCCGATGTCGGGCCGGGTTACCTGCTACCGGCATTCGTGGGTGCACTGCTCGGCGCGACATCCGTACGCGTAGGTCGCGTGAACGTCGGAGGGACAATCACCGCGGTGGCCCTCCTCGCGATCGGGATCGCCGGTCTTCAACAGCTCGGCGCTGATTTCTTCGTCCAACCACTCTTCAACGGCTTTACTCTCGCGATCGCCGTTGGCCTGTCGGGATATGCCGCGCGCCGCCGGATCGTTCGTGGACGTGCCGACGCGACACACACCACCACCCGCTCTACAACCGAAATCCCTCCCCCCAAAGAAAGGAACTGAAATGAAGAAAGCATCAACGCTCGCCGTAATCGCACTCGTGTGCGGCATCACCCTTACCGCCTGTTCCCCTGCCGGAACCACAGGCGGCTCCGACACCGACGCCAACCTGGACACGGCGGCCGTCGACGAGGCCAAGGCGGCCGTCGAGACGGCGACCGGGCCGACCGATGAGTGGTTTGGACCCGACTCGGCACCCGTGCCGACCGCGGACAAGCTGATCGTTTGCGTTGAGTACACGGCGCAGGACATCACGGCGACCACCTGGTGCGACGGTGCCGAAGAAGGCGCGGCGGCAATCGGGTGGCGTTACACGAGGATCTCCTCGCAGTCCACCGCCGACAGCAACCGCACCGCCCTGCAGCAGGCGATCGCTCTTAACCCCGATGGAATCGTCACCAGCCTGGATGCAGCAAGCAACCTGGGGCTCCTGGAGGAAGCGTCCAACGCCGGCATCCAGATCGTGGGCATCCACAGCGCAGCCGTACCTGGCCCCGCTCCCGACCTGTTCCTGTTCACCAACCTCACCTACGAACCGCAGGCGCAGGCAGCGATGATGGCGAACCTCGCCATCGCGGACTCGAACGGAACGGCACGACTCATCGTTGTTACTGACACGCAGTACGCAATCGCCAAGGCCAAGGCGGACTCGGCCCAGGCCCAGATAGAGACATGCTCTAGCTGCGAGTTCTTGGAGTACGTCAGCACCCCCGCGGGCAGCACCAACGCAGACATGCCCGGACTGTTCACGTCGTGGGTTCAGAAGTACGGCGACAAACCGTTCTATGTCTACAGTGTGAGCGACGCCGGCTTCTTCGACCCGGGCGTGAGCGCTCTCCGAGTCGGCGGCGTCGAGCCATCGGGACGGGTCGGACTGCTCGGCTCGGACGGTAGCCCGGCCGCGTACAAGCGAATCACGGACGGGGAGTACGAGATCGGCACAATCCCGGAGCCGGCACGGATGCAGGGTTGGCAGGCCGTCGACGAGTTCAACCGGGCGTTTAACGGAGAAGATCCGAGCGGCTTCGTGCAGCCCTTGCATATCATCACCAAGGACAACGTTGCCACCGACATAACGGCCGACGGCATCTACGAGCCGGCTGTGGACTACGCGGCGAAGTACACCTCCATCTGGGGTCGATGACCCCTCGATCTGACCGCCTGGTCTCCCGCGATCCAGTGGGGCGACCAGGCGGTCAATCGTGTGCGCCCGGGCGAATCGTGAAGAACCCGCGAAGGATGTCGCGGTCAGCGCGCTGGATCGGGAAGGGCAGGAACCAGCCCTCGACGAGCTCGGCTCATCGCCGGAATTGGCTGGTCTCCTGACCGAGCGCGGCGAGAAGGGTGCCTGCTGCCGTCAGGCCATGACACTCACCCGATTCACCTGGGGTGCCAGCGGCGCCCGGCAAATCGATCGCATCCTCTCGGTGGGTGGGCCTACGCTCGCGCCGGCCCAAAGACTCCACGTTTTTCAGGCGTCACGGGCTTCCTACTGCCGCGCAGCGCGGACCTTCAGCGGTGCCAGTAGCTTAACGCGCTACACGTCCCGTCCCGTGCAGAGCAGTCGGCGCTCGACGCTGGCCAGAGCGCCCTAGGTCAGCCCGAAGCCAAGTGTGCCGCGCTCATCCCGATCAAGAAGTCCGCCCGCTGGTGGGATCTCTACCCAGGATGAGCGTCGGGCGATTTTCGAGGAAACGAGCCACCACATTTCGATCAGGCTCGAGCCACTCCCGCCGAAGCCGACGCCATACGATTGAATCGTGTCGAAGTGGGTGGTTGCTGCAGCTGTGACGGACCCGTTCTAGATAATCCGGCAGTCCCTCGTCGCCGACGAACAGAATGCCGCCATGCTTGGTGTAACCGAAGAGCAGTTCCGGGATCCGTCTCTTCTGGCCCTGATGCCCGACATTTGATTGACTCTGCTGATCGGTCGGTTTGCGCAAGCCCACTACCTCCCTTCGGCGCAGCGCGACACGTTGACAGAAACGGTGCGGAACTGCAAACGACTCGGGCCAGAGCAGTTTCGCCACGTGTACCCGTCACCGCTTGGCTTCCGTTGGCATGTGAAGAACCCTTGGTTTCGCACCGAGGTGCTCCCGGACCAGAGAAGAGCCCAGTGCTGAGGTTCCATGCGGTCCCCTCAGGCATGCACCCCTAGACGATGCTTCCTGGCTCAAAGGCTCTGGAGTGAACCTTCGTTGCCGCGGCACTCGCGTTGACTCGTATTGAGATGCGCCTGTGGCAGGCAACGGCGACACCCATAGCTAACGTCCGCGCGTCGTCCTGACCAGTTTGAACAGAGCGCCTGCGCTGCGACGTCGACTAAGGTGGGCGAGGTGAGCTCAGATAAGAATGTCCCGGGATTCGAGTACCAAGACGACCCGTTCGATTCGGACGAACTGGTCACAAATGATGCCGTCGGCGGCGAACCTGTTACACCGGCCGGGCACTACGGAGGACCTGAGGGCTCAGAACCCCTGGAGGTCGCTCCTGAGTACGGCGAGCACGACCCCAACTCCGAAGACGGCCCAACCGACTTGGATGGCGAGTAGCCGCGACGCGACTTGGTCTGCTCCGACCTGGGCATTGGTGTGCACGACATCAAACTCGACTCGTTCACGAGCGATGTAACTCCACAAAAATTTGTGGATCCAAGGGGATTCGAACCCCTGACCCCCTGCATGCCATGCAGGTGCGCTACCGGGCTGCGCCATGGACCCTCGGTGTGCTGCCGAGCGCTGAGGCGGTGGCAACTTGACAAGATTACACCAGATCGCACAGGCAGCGCCGCCACAATGGAGTCATGCCCGCTGAACCGATCACCGTGTCAATCACTCGCCGCGTCGACCCCGAGCGGGCCAAGGAGGTTGCCGCGTGGGCGCGGGCGGGGCAGGATTTGCTGAGCGCATCCCCCGGCTATCTCGGTTCCGGCTGGATCAGGCCCGACCCCGAGAGTCCAGAGTGGCACATGCTGTTTCGATTCGCGGATGCCGCGTCACTCGAGGTGTGGCAACAGTCCCCAGAGCGCGCGTGGTGGGTCGCGTCCGCGCTCGGTATGGTCGAGCACTTTCCCGAAGAACGCCGCACTGGAATCGAAGGATGGTTCGATCAACCGGCGGCTATCGAGGTCATCCCGCACGCGGCATCCGCCCCACCGCGCTGGAAGCAGATGATAGCGATCTTCCTCGTGTTCTTCCCACTCAGCCTCGGCTCGAATTGGGCACTGTACCCGTTCAGTGCTGAGTGGCCTCTCGTGCTGCGCGTTCTCGTGACGGTGCTCATCGTCAGCCCCGTCATGACATATCTGGCAATGCCGTTCGTCACGCGAGCGTTGCGACCGTGGCTGCAACGCTGAGGCTCGACTTGGCTACTCCGGGCTCGCGACCGCTGGTAGCTCAAGGGGAATAGCTGGGCAGTCTTTCCAGAGCCGCTCGAGCGAGTAATAGGTGCGGTCCTCTTCATGAAAGACGTGCGCCACCAAGTCGCCGAAGTCGAGAAGAATCCACCTGCCTTCGGCTCGACCCTCGCGTCGCAGCGCCTTGACGCCGACCTCGAGGAGCTTGTCTTCGATCTCGCCAGCAATGGCTTGCACGTTTCGTTCATTGCGTCCGGATGCGAGAAAAAAGATGTCGGTCAGCGGCAGCGGTCCAGAAACGTCAAGGCCAACGAGATCCTCGCCCTGCTTGGCGTCCGCGGCGATCGCCGCAATCGTAAGGAGCTCGCGCGCGCGCGCTGTTGCAGTCACATGGTCCTTTGGTGGTGGGGGGTTCGGAAATTACAGCGTAGTTGGAACGTGGTCACTGAGCGGCTCACGTTCGATCAGAGGATATTGAACGCAAATGCGGCGACGATGAGCCCGGTAACGGCGACGGCCAAGGCGCACGCGGTGACAAGCAACGCGGTGAGCCCGCGCGTGCCCTTCGGCTTGTGTGTGTGCGTGACGCCGTGCCCACCGATTCGGGTGCTCACGGCAGTCACCGCGCGAACAGGCCGGGAGTCAACCGAGACAAGCTCTTCTTCGCGCCAGTCAAAGAGGTCGTCAATTCCGCCCTGATCGATCCGTGCCGTCGTGCCGGTCGAACTCAGGCTCGCCGGAAGGTTGATTGAGCCAGTCAGCATGACCTCGCCGGTGTGAGTAAGCGCACCACGGATATCGCTCCCCATCGGGATCTCGGGGAGCACAAGTGCACTCGTGCTCGCGCTTGTTCCCCCTACCGTGCGATTGATCGTGGACTCGATCTCGGCGAAACGATCGTCAACAGCGTCGAGCTGGTTGCTCCAGTGCCCAACTGGGGCGGTCCACGGTGCCGGCTCTTGGGGGGCGGGCTCCCGTGGCGGCACCTGGGCGAATGGTGCTGGCCACAAGGCGTCTTGCGTTAGTGCCTGTTCAGCGTTCAAGAGTGCTCGAAGTTCGCGCCGGGTAAGGGTCTGTTCGATCGGGAGCGGGTCAACGATGGGCATCGGTGGCGCTGCTACGGCGCGAGGCGCCTCCGGAACAGAGGCGGGGTATCCGAATGATGGAGCCGGTTGGAACGTATCATGCGCTTGATACGCCGTCGGCGCTGGGAAAGGATTCTGGACCTGTGCAGCCTCACGAAGCGAGCGCCGACTCTCAGGACTGAAATCACGAGTCCGGAATTCGGTCGCTTGGCTGTCAGGGTAGACACTCGCGGCGGGGTTCTGGGGCGGTGCGAACTGCAACGGGAATCCCCCTACTGTTGTGTAGTTGAGGGGTTCCGGTGCTGGCCGATTACCTGATTGCTCACCCGCCGCTCGGCGGCCTCCCTGCGATGGAATAGCACCCGCTTCACCCGCAGGGGCGTACGGTTCCGGGGTGGTGCGTGGCAGTTGCGCTGCGCGCCGGGCAAGCGTGTCCCACAGAGCGTCACTCCCAGCCGAGTAGCCGGGTTGGCCGGGATCAACCAAAGACGGCTGAGCAAACTGACCGCCCGCGGAAATGGACTCAGTAGGCACACCCTCGTGGGATTCTGCACGCTCATGCTGCCGCGCCGCCCGCCGCGACACGGGCTGCGGCTCTTGGTACGTGGTCATGACGAACTCCGATACAAATGGTGCTTGGCGATGTACTGAACGACACCATCGGGGACCAAATACCAGACCGGAAAACCCCGACTAACCCTGCTTCGACAATCGGTCGAAGAGATCGCCAACGCCGGCACTTCAAGCGAGCTTACGCCGTGCTCAGGTAAACCACTAATGGTCAACGGGTGTCCAGGGCGCGACACGGCAATAAAATGGGCCAAATTCCAGACCTCGTCGACGTCGCGCCACTCGGAGATCTGCGCGACAGCATCCGCGCCGGTTATGAAGAAGAGCTCGGATTGTGGACGAGCGACACGGATGTCACGGAGGGTATCGATGGTGTAGGTCGGGCCCTCCCGGTCGATGTCAACGCGGCTGACGGTGAAGCGTGGATTGGCCGCAGTGGCAATCACCGTCATGAGGTAACGGTGCTCGCCTGCAGTGACCTTCCGTTTCATCCACGGTTGGCCAGTGGGAACGAAGATCACTTCATCAAGGTCGAATTGCTGTTGAACTTCACTTGCGGCGACCAGGTGGCCGTTGTGGATTGGATCAAAGGTTCCACCCATAACCCCGATACGCTCGGCGCGCTGTGCTTGGTCGGTCACGAGTGGTGCTACCTAATGACCCGCTCCGTGGCCACCGTCGGCAGCGGCACCTGTGGCGCCACCCGTCTTACGACTGTTGCGGTTGGCGACATCGCGGTAGCTCCACACAACGAACCCCAACACCGCGAAGACCCCTAGGGCTACACCGGCAAATGCGAGCGGGGGCATAAGGAGCGGCGCAAGTTCTTCTTCGGTTGAAGCGAGCACGGCAAGCAAGTGCGACATCGATTTCTCCGTTTCATGGGCCCTTCAGAGTCTAGCCGCGCACCTGCCCGTGACCACGCACGACCCACTTCGTGCTCGTCAGTTCTGGCAAACCCATCGGGCCACGCGCGTGCAGCTTCTGCGTCGAGATCCCGACTTCAGCGCCGAAACCAAACTCGCCTCCGTCGGTGAACCGGGTCGATGCGTTGACCATGACGACGGCCGAATCGACCTCGGCGATAAAGCGCTCAGCCCGGCCGAGATCGTTCGTGATGATCGACTCGGTGTGTTTGGTGGAATAGCGGCGAATGTGCGCGAGTGCAGCATCGAGATTGTCAACGACTCGCACCGCAACGTCGAGGCTCATGTACTCGGTCGACCAGTCGTCTTCGGTGGCAGCAACGCTGTCCGAGAAGAGTTCGCGTGTGCGCTCGTCACCGTGAATGGTCACGCCAGATGCTCGCAAGCGGCCGAGCACCGCTGGCAGCAGCCGCTCGGCCGCGGCGGCATCCACCAACAGGGTCTCAAGCGCGTTGCAGACACTCGGCCGTTGCGCCTTGGCGTTATGCACAATCTCCACGGAGTTCTTGAGATCGGCAGTCTCGTCGAGGAAGATATGCACAACGCCAGCGCCAGTTTCGATGACTGGCACAGTCGACTCGGCAACGACGGAGTTGATGAGGTCGGCGCTTCCGCGCGGAATGAGCACGTCGACCAAGCCGCGGGCCTGCATGAGCTGCCGGGCTCCATCGCGCCCGAACTCGTCGATGGTCTGCACCGATTCGATCGGCAGCTCAGTGCCAGCAAGTGCTGCCTGAATGACGTCGACCAGAACTCGGTTGGTGTTCTCGGCCGCCGAACCACCTCTCAGCACCGACGCGTTGCCGCTCTTGAGCGCTAGCGCCGCAATGTCGATTGTCACGTTGGGCCGAGCCTCGTAGATCGCCCCGATGACTCCGAACGGCACGCGCACCTGAGTCAGCCGCAGGCCGTTTTCGAGGGTCGAGCCACGAACAACGTCACCGATCGGGTCAGGGAGCGCCGCGATGTCAAGAACTGTGGTCGCAAGGGCGGAGAGCCGCTTCTCGTCGAGTCGAAGCCGATCCTGCAAACCATCACTCATGCCGTTCTCGCGGCCACTGGCGAGGTCGAGCTCATTGGCCGATATGATCCGACCGGTGTTCTGCTGAATCGCGGCGGCGATCGCGGCGAGAGCTGCGTTCTTGTCAGCAGCCGTTGCCGTTGCGAGCCGAATCGATGCAGTGCGCGCCGCTTCGAACTTCTCGGTGATAGATAGTGCGAGAGAGGTGCGGTTCATGAAGTGAAGTGTAGCGAGCCAGCGGCTTCAAACCAGGTGCCGAGTTCGGCCCCCGTGAGGGCTTTCGCAACGTCGTCAGTGGATGCGAGCAGGGTCGGAATGCCGGCTGCGGCGGCGAGTTTTGCTGCGGCGACCTTGGTGCCAGCACCACCAGTGCCGACGCCAGCGGTACCGACATCCCCGAAGGTCACCCCGGAAAGGTCGTCGTCGAACCCAACGGTGTCGATCTTCACCGCGCCAGGCTCGAGGGGTGGCATGGAGTAGAGCGCATCAATGTCGCTCAACAGCACGAGAACGTCTGCATCGACCAGCACCGAGACGAGGGCAGCCAGCCGATCGTTGTCACCGAACCTGATCTCTTGGGTCGCGACGGTGTCGTTCTCGTTGACGATCGGCAGAATCCGCAAGCCCAAAAGTCGCTCCATCGCCCGCTGCGCATTTGAGCG
>ENA-ORBV01003844-ORBV01003844.1-microbial-mat-metagenome-genome-assembly--contig:-NODE-3844-length-29552-cov-11.616522_pt1 | contig 29552 bp, 20 predicted proteins | sample MGYA00237777_ERZ505514 | MGnify/ENA primary metagenome ERZ505514 (study PRJEB26160, sample SAMN06269048) | microbial mat metagenome | isolation source: Oligotrophic lake microbial mat | place... | reverse complement strand
GCAGTGCTTCTCAACGCGATGACGGCTTGTACCGCCGAAGCAATGGTGTGAGCTCTGGTTCGTACGGCCACGGGCAGCAGCCGTTCACGTATCTGACTTATTCGGGTATGGGAGCGATGGATCCCAATGCCGCTGCAGCTGCGCCGCCAGTAGCCGAGTATGCTGACGTCCAGGTCCGTGAGCAAAACGCTCCGCGGGAACGAGTCACTCACCAGCAAGAATCGGCGGCAAGCGCAACGCAGTCTGGAAAGGTGGCCAATCAAGAAAGCGCATGGGATCTCAATTCCAGTCCGTATACGTATACGCGAAAGAGCTCGTACGCATGCCGCAGGTATACGTGCTCACGACCACTTGTTTACCGTGCACTTGAACAGATATCGACACGAGGGACAAGTATGATCGCGTCAGGCAAGACCTGCGTACGGCCCGAAAGAAGCTACAACAAAGCATCTCGAAATTTCCACTTATAGTAAATGGCATCGTTGGCGAATCACCATCTTCGCAAACAAGTTTCTGTCTTTCCTTCTTTTGGCCATACTGGGTATCCAATGCTTCGTTTACATCTGGCTTCATACCGTCTACTTCACTGACAAGGTATCCACCGCCCGATTGTGTGGGAGCTACAAATACGTCGAATATTACGTGGCGTCCTTTCAGTACGGCAATCTCTCGGCACCGGTATCTAACCCGCCTGCAGTTGACTTCGAGCCTTGCCCGGGCCGTCCGTACAGTTCTACTCGTGTACTGCTGTCCTTTTCGTATTACTCATCCATCGTGATTGGCATCATCAACGGGGCGGTGGGAGCAGGCAGCAAGCCCGAGAACATATGGAATGACGCGCTCAATCAAGTGGTCACAACCACTTACTTCATGCGAACGATGTGCCTGTACGCTCTCCTTCCTTTGCAAGCGGAATGGGACGACGCGAAGGCGGTCTTGCGTGTCCGTACCTTGTTGTTCGCGGACGAAGGCTACTTTACGATTGCGTACGCAAGCATCGGTTTGGCTGGCGTTCTATTCTGCGGTTTAATCGCTATCGTCCGGAAAGGACCATTTTCCACCGCTGACCTCGAGATGAAGTCTCAAGGGAAACCGGAGCAAGCAAAGCACAAACATGAAGACACCTCGTGCGCATGTTCGTGTTGTGGCTTGGGAGTGCTGAAGTGCTCAAAGTGGGCGCGCTTCGGCGCTTCCGTGGTGTTTGCGGCATACTATTGCTACATCCTTGCGTCAGCGTTCGTGTTCTACGTCTCTACTATCAACTTCCAAGGTCTGAGTTTTGGTGCGTTCCTGATGCCGCGAGGACCAGGTCTGGTTTTCATCACGTATACCGTATACGGCACTATTATTCTGTCTATCATGGAATTTCTACTGTTCAAAGAGCTCAATCCCAGCTCCGCGACTGGCACAGCGTTCGACCAACAGTCGGCGTACCTCAGAGCTCTGGTCAAGCTGAGTCGATACGACTACATTGCCCCGACCGGCGCCGAAGTCCCAACACACTGTGACTATCAAAAGTGGCTCAGATCCAGCCTTCACGACGTCGACGTCTAAAACAGGATCCATTTCGCCGCGCAGTCCAAGGTCGCCACGATCAGCATCCGGGGGGCCCTCCAATGACATTGTGTACAGCAACTACTGCAACGAGGGAGTCTGCGGCTGCACAGGCGATTGCCTACTTTGCTACTCGCGCTGTTTCGGCAATTTCGACCCACGTCCCAACGATATCCGTCGCATTCTGGCGCCTCAGTGTTTGAAGATTCGCCAATTGGAAGAAGAACTTGTGCGAGTCAAGAAAGAATTCCGCAACAACTGGTCTCAAGAGGAGGTCGAGGTGGGGTGAAGAAGAGCATCGGCGGGTCCCGGACGAATCCCGCGCCTGAAAGGGAGCGCGTGGCCGGGCCGCAGGCGGGGAAGAGCCCTTCACTCCGCTACCCGTCGGGCTCGAAAGAGGTGGAGCACGCTCCTCCCCGGGGCGACCGCTCGTCCGCCCCTCTCGACCTCCCAGCCTCCGCTCCCCATGATCCGCCTCGAAGCCGGCGAGTCCCTCGGCACCTACCGTATTACGGAGTTCCTCGGACGCGGCGGATTTGCCTGCGTCTACGCCGCCGAAGACGCGCGCGGCCACAAGGTCGCCCTCAAGGTCGGCGACCTGGCGGGCGGCGGGCGCTATATCACGCGCTGCTTGGAAGTGACCAGCCGGCGTTCGCCCGACTGGATCAGCCCCGACGAAACGCCAGGTGAAGCCGTGTTCTTCCGCAACGACGGTGTGCGCATCGACTTCCTCGACCTGCACGAGATCGATGCGTTGATGCGCGAGGAAGCGCGCATGCTCGGCCGCGCGAAGAGCCAAAACCTCGTGCGTCTGCGCGAAGTCTTCGAGCACGAGGGCCGACCTGTGCTGGCGCTCGACCACGTGCGTGGCAAAACCCTGCGCGAAAAAATCCGCGCGCTCGAGGGCATCCGCCTCAACTGGTTCCTGTCGATCGTCCGCGCGCTCGAGCGCCTGGCCCGCACTGGCGCGCTTGCTTACCACGGCGACCTCAAACCCGAAAACATCCTCGTGAAGCCATCCGGATCGGTGGTCATGATCGACCCCGCGCTGCGCGATCAGGAGCGCGGCTTGATCACGACGACGCCGCACTACAACCCCCTGCTCCTGCGCACTCCGAAAGCGGACGTGATGGGCATCGGCGTGATGCTGTATGAGATCCTGACCGGCACGCTGCCGTTCGACGACGTGCCGTGGCAGTACGCGGGCCGCGAGCAGGGTGGCGAGGTCGAGCGCCTGTCGCTCTCCTACTTCCTCTCCTACGCACCGCCGCGGGAGTTGAACCCGAACACGCCGGAACCGCTTGCAAAGATCGTCTACCGCTGCCTGACCGTGCCCGAGTACGGCCTGGCGGAGCTGGAGAACGACTTGGTGGGTTTCCTGCGCAAGCAGTGAGCGCGCGGCAGGGCCCCGAGTGACACACCGGGGCGGCATCGGATACCGTGAGGTGCCTGCGCCCCCGGCCGCTGCCCCGCTCGATGGAATTGCTCCTCACGTACCTCGCGCTGTCGCACACCCTGTCGTTCCTGTGCAGCATTCTCGAGGCATCCCTCCTGTCGGTTTCGCCGGCCTACGTTTCGGCTCAAGCCGAGAAGGGCTCTGCGACCGCCCTCGTCATGCAGGGCTACAAGCGCTCGCCCGACCGCGCGCTCGCAGCCATCCTCACCCTCAACACCGTGGCCCACACGGTCGGTGCCGCCGGCGTGGGCGCGCAGGTGATCGCGATCTGGGGTGACGCTTGGCTGGGGCTCGCCAGCGCGCTCTTGACGCTGACGATCCTGTTTTTCACCGAGATCATCCCGAAGACCCTCGGCAGCCTCAAGGCGCAGAGCCTCTTGCCGTTCAGCGCGCGCACCATTCAGGTGCTGATCGTCGCGCTGTTCCCGCTGGTGTGGCTCGCCGAGCGACTGTCGCGCCTGCTGGGGGGCGGCGGCGCGCACGTCGCAGTGGGACGGGAGGAAGTCGCCGCGTTGGCGGACATGGGTAAGCTCGGCGGCCAACTTTCGGCGTCCGAAGCCAAGACGATCCGCAACCTGCTCGCGCTGCGCGACATCCGCGTCTCGGACATCATGACGCCGCGGCCCGCCGTGCAGTGCGTCGATGCCGACATGACCCTGCTCGACTTCGCGCATCGGGAGCGCGAAACGCCATTCGCGCGCCTGCCGGTGACCGAAGCGGGCGACATCGACCACGTCATCGGGCTTGTCCACCGCATGGTGATCCTGCAGGGTTTCCGCAGCGGTCAGCGCACCCTGCGCTTCCGCGATCTCGCGCGCCCGATCGAGGCCATCCCATCGAGCGCGCGCGTTTCGAAAGCGCTCGATGTCCTGCTCGCGAAGCGCGAGCACCTGTTGCTCGTCGTCGACGAATACGGCGGCACCGATGGGGTGATCACGCTCGAGGACATCCTCGAAACGCTGCTCGGCGTGGAGATCGTCGATGAGAGCGACACCGTCGAAGACATGCGCGAGTACGCGCACAAGCTGCAGCAAAACCGCCAAGCTCAGCGTATGGCCGACAACCTGCAGCTCGCCCGGGAACGCGAAGACGCGATCGTCGCTGCCGCGCAAGCGGCGGCAGCCGATCCGCGTCCGCCGGAAGATCGCATCTGACCCGCGCGGTTACGCCACGCTGCCGCCGGGCGGCGGCGTCGCGAAGTACGCCAACACGGCAGCGCTCGCGCGGGCGTACGTCAAAGGGCCCATTTGGGGATCCGCGGCCAGGTCCGCCGCGGCGCGCGCGAACACGCTGAGCGCGGTCGGCAACAGAAGGCCTCCGCGCGCGGTGAGCCAGCTCTTGAGCTCCAGCATTTCTTCCGCGCTGGGGTGATCCGTCAAACCCCGCGCGAGCGCCGCGACCTCGGTGAGGCGCTCCGCGCACCATTCGCGCTCGCGCACACGCGCGGGTTCCCGCACAAAAACGAGGACGAGGCCGGCGATCGTCTTCTGCTCGCGTGTGTCGAGCGCGCGCACCAGCTGGCTGAGCGCGATGCTGTCGGGGAGCTGCATGTCGGCCCGCGTTGGCCGGACCGACACCCTACGGCGACGGCCCGCGCCCAGGAAACATCGATCGAGCGAAACGATCAGCCCTTTGCGCGCTTCGCGCGGCCTTCGGCAAGGCGCATGTCTCCGAGTCGATCCGCCGCCGCTTCGGTCGAGATGTTTTCCGTGCGGGAGATCTCGAACACCTTCTTCAGGTTGCCATAGATGCCTTCGATCTTCGCGAGGGCTTTTTTCTCGTCGTACCCACCCGGCTTGACCTCGATCGACACGTTGATGATGCCCCCCGCATTGATCACGTAGTCGGGGGCATAAACGATGCCGCGGGCCTTGAGTTCGTCGCCGTGGCGGGGCTCGAGCAAGACATTGTTCGCGCAGCCCGCGATCGCCTTGCAGCGCAGCTCAGACAGGGTCTGGTCATTGACGCCAGCGCCCCGCGCGCAGGGCGCGTACACATCCACCGCGAGGCGGTGGTGCCCTGCGTCGGCCACGACCTCGAAGCCATGTTCGCGGGCGAGAGTGTTGGCGCGCTCCTCGTTGATGTCGCAGACGAGCACGCGCGCGCCGAGCTCCTTCAAACGCATCGCCATGTCCCCACCGACGGCGCCCACACCTTGAATCAGGACGGAGCGCCCGGCGAAGGAATCCGACCCGAAGGCCTCCTCCAGGACGGCGCGCATGCCGACGATCACGCCATAGGCGGTGTAAGGGCTCGGATTGCCCGAACTGCCCGATTCGCGCTTGAGGCCGGTGACGTACTTAGTCTCCTTCTGGCACTGCTCGAGGTCGGCAATGCCGATGTTCATGTCCTCGGCGGTGATGTACTTGCCGGCGAAGCTGTCGACGAAGCGCCCCATCGCACGCATCAGCGCGTGCGTTTTGTGCCGCTGCGGATCGCCGATCACCACGGACTTGCCGCCGCCCAGTCCGGTCTCCGCGACGGCGGACTTGTAGGTCATCCCCTTCGCCAAGCGCAGGACGTCGAAGAGCGCCTCCTCCTCGGAGGTATAGGGGAGCATGCGCATGCCGCCCAGGGCGGGGCCGAGCGTCGTGTTGTGCACCGCGATAAGCGCGTGGAGACCGGTGGTCTCGTCGCGGCAACGCATGACCTCTTCGTAGCCGGGGGTCGGAATCGGGGTGATCTGCATGGGGACGTTCAGGCGCTTGCGGAGGCACCGCGGCGCCTCGAGTGCTGTGTTCGCCCGCGCCGGTCGCGGGTCATCGGGCCCATCGTGGCGCGGGAGCCCAAAGCTCCGGACCAAGGGGCGCACAAGGATAGGGGCCGGGGGCGGCGCCGTCGAGCGGCCCAATGCGCGGGCCCCACAATGGCCCGACGCGCCCCGCTGGCATCCGGCGGGGCCCATTTCCACGCGGCCAACACCGCCGAGCGGACACCGGCCGCGCGCGCCCCGGACAAGGCCCCGACGGCAGTGTCGACGCGCCGCGGCACCCGGCCCCGGGATCGCGGACTACTCGGCCTCGGCGTCGTTGTCCGTGGCGGCAGCCGACTTCTTGGCGACCTTTTTGGCGACCTTCTTAACCGCCTTCTTCGAGGCCTTCTTCGAAGCTTTCTTCGATGCTGTTTTGGCGACCTTGGCCTTGCGCGCCGGCTCCGCTCCCGACGCCGCGCTCTGCGCGGTTCGCTTGGTCGCCTTCTTCGCCCCGCGCTTTGCGACCTTCTTCTTGCCCTTGCCCGCGGCCGCCCGGGCGGCGAGCAGCTCGAGCGCCTGGTCGAGCGCCAATTGCTCGGGCTCGAGTCCCTTGGGGAGCGACGCGTTGGTTTCACCGTCGGTGACATACGGGCCATAACGGCCCGCAAGCACCTGCAGCTCCGCGCCCGCGGCGTTTTTGCCCAGCTCGCGCAGCACCTTGGGCTTCGACCCGCGGAAGCCGCTCTTTTTCTCCGTCGCGAGGATTTCGAGCGCGCGTTCGAGCGCGACGTCGAACACCTGCTCCGCGGTCTCGAGGGACCGGGTGTCGCTGCCGCGGCGAATGTACGGGCCGTAACGCCCGAAGTCGGCAAGCACGACCTCGCCGTTTGCAGGATCGACCCCAACTTCGCGCGGCAGAGTCAACAGCTTGAGCGCCTGTTCGAGCGCCACTTCCTCGGGCAACATGCCCGGCAGCAGCGACTTCATCTTCGGCTCTGCGCCGTTTTCGCCCAGTTGAACGTAGGGTCCGTAACGACCCGACTTGAGGTACACGGACTTGCCACTCGCGGGGTCCTGGCCGAGTTCCCGTTGCCCCGAGCCCGCGGTCAGCAGCTCGGCCGCTTTCTCCATCGTGAGCTCGTCGGGTGCAAGCCCCTCGGGGATCGTGGCGCGTTCTTCGCCGCGCTCGAGGTACGGCCCGTAACGCCCGATGCGCACCGCGATGGCACGGCCTTCGGAATCGACGCCGAGCGGCAGCGTGCACGATTCACGCGGGTCGATTTCGCTCGTCAGAAGCTTCTTGAGCCCGGCGTCGGCGTCTTTGCCCCCTTCGACCCCGTCGCCGAAGTAAAAGTGGCGCAGGTACGGCAGCCAATCCTTCTCGCGGCGCGAAATGGCGTCGAGGTCGCCCTCCATGTCCGCCGTGAAGTTCACGTCGACGAGGTGCGTGAAGTAGCGCTCGAGCAAACCGACGACGGCAAAGGCCATGAACGTCGGCACGAGCGCGTTGCGCTGCTTCACCACGTACTCACGGCGCGTGATCGTGTCGATGATCATCGCGTACGTGCTCGGACGACCGACACCGGAATCCTCGAGCTTTTTGACCAAGCTCGCTTCCGTATACCGCGCCGGGGGTTGGGTCGTGTGGCCGCGGGCCTCGAGGTTGGCGCAGCGCACGGCCTCGCCGGGGGCCACGTCGGGCAGCACTACTTCCTTGTCGGCGAGTTCCGCGTCCGGATCGTCCGCGCCTTCGACATACGCGCGCAGGAAACCGGGAAACGCAATCGTCTTGCCGCTGGCTTGGAAGAGCGCGTCACCGCCGGAGACATGCACCGACATGCGGTGTCCTTTGGCATCCGCCATCTGGCACGCCATCGTGCGCTTCCAGATCAGCTCGTACACACGTAGCTCGTCCAGGCCAAGCTGCGCGCGCAGATCCTCGGGCCGCTTGAACTCGCCCGACGGGCGGATCGCTTCGTGGGCTTCCTGCGCGTTTTTGACTTTCGTGCGATACAGACGCGGCTCGGACGGAACGTACTCGGGACCGTACAGCTCCGCCACGAGCTTGCGTGTCCCGCGCACGGCTTCGTCAGACAGGCTCGTCGAGTCCGTTCGCATGTAGGTGATGAACCCGTTTTCGTAGAGCCGCTGGGCCGCTTGCATCGTTGCGCGCGCAGACAGGCGCAACTTGCGGTTCGCCTCCTGCTGCAGGGTCGACGTCGTGAACGGCGGCTGGGGGCGCTCGGTGTATTCCTTGCGCTCGACCTTGCTGACGCTCCACGCTGCGCGCTCGAGCCGGGCGACGAGCGCACGGGCCGCCGCTTCGTCCAAAAGCACCGCCTCGGGTGTGATCAGCTTCCCGGTCGCGGCGTCGAAGTCGCGGCCGCTCGCCACGCGCTTGCCGCCGACGCTCAGCAATCCGGCGGGGAAGTCGAGGCCGCGCGCCGCGAACAGCGCACCGACGTCCCAGTAGCTGCTGCGCACAAAACGCTGGCGTTCGCGCTCGCGCTCGACGATCAATCGCACCGCGACCGACTGCACGCGGCCCGCGGACAGGCCCGGCCCGATCTTGCGCCAGAGGATCGGCGAGATCTCGTACCCGTAGAGGCGATCGAGGATGCGCCGCGTTTCCTGGGCCTGCACGAGCCCTTCATCGAGCTCGCGCGGGTTGTCGAGGGCCTTTTGGATCGCGTCGCGCGTGATTTCGTGGAAGACGAGTCGCTTGGGCCGAATCTTGGGCTTGAGCACCTCCATCAAGTGCCACGAAATGGACTCGCCTTCGCGGTCTTCATCCGTCGCCAGGTAAAGCTCGTCGACGTCGGCCAAGAGGTCCTTCAGCTTCTTCACTTGCGCCTTCTTGGCCGCGGGCACCACGTAGAGCGGCTTGAAGTCGTTGTCGATGTCGATGCCGGTCCGGGACCAGGCTTCGCCGCGCACCGACGCCGGGATTTCGGCGGCCGAACCGGGGAGGTCGCGCACGTGGCCGACGCTTGCTTCGACGATGAAGTTCGCCGGTAGGAAGCCGGCGATCGTCTTGGCCTTCGTGGGCGACTCGACGATGACCAGTGCAGTGCCTTTCTTGATGACCATAAAGACGGTGGAGGAGCGCGCGACGACGGACCCGCGCCACCAAAGCGGCCGCGCGGGGGGGGTCAGTCCTAGCGACCAGCGGATCCGAGTCAAGGGCAGCGTCCGCGCGTGGCGTCATGGGCGGCGTCGGCTGGTCTGGCGCCGTAAGTCCTTGTTTTTCAAGCATTTACGTCACAACGGCGGGTCGGCGAAGCGCGCGCCCGCGCCGCGCGCGAGGGGCGCTCGCAAACGTCTGTGCAGCAACGACTTATGACCGATCCAAGGTTCGCTGCCCAGGGCTGGGCCTGGCCGGGGCCGCCACCGCGGGGGGGTCCGGGGGTCCCTCTGGGTCGGGACCGCGCCAGCGCCGCCCCCTAACCTCTCGCCCGTGATCCTCCCCCCGCAGCACCCCTGGGCCGAGCCCCCGGACGTCCCCGAGCGCGCCCCCGCGACGCGGGGGCCGGTGCCCGCGGAGGGTTTGGGCGGCGGGCTGGGTGCGCGGCCGGCGTTCGCGGCGCTCGGCGCCACCGGTCTTGATCCCCAGCGCGACGGTGTCTTCCGCTTGGGCGCGTTGATGCCCGAGGGGGCGAGCTGGCGCCGGGAGGAGGTGCTTGTCGACCCGTTCGGCACGCGCGCAGCCCGGGCCGAAACGGCGGAGGCGGGCGGAGTGCGCACGAGCCTCCTCGAGCGCATCCAGCGCGAACACGGGTTGCCGGCGGTGCTCTTTGAGGCCGCTCCGCCCGCCGCCGCGACATGGCAAGACCTCGCGCTCGGGCTGGCGGGACGCTGGGTGTTGGTGCCGGACCGCGCGTTGCACGCGACCTGGGCGGCGCGGCTCGATCCCGATCGCGGCGCGGCGCGGGTCCTGGGCCTCGACGACCTGTGCGCGCTGGTTGCGCCGGGCCTGGGTGGAACCGAACGCCTGACCGCGGGGCGGCGCACGGCTCGCCTTGGCAACCTGACGGTGGAGGACGTTCCGCGGGCGGCGCTCGAGCTGGTGCACGCGCTGGCGGGGTTTGGACGAGTGGGAGCGGGTGCGCTCGCCCTCGCATGGCAGCGGGCCGCGGAACGCCTCGCCGCCGACCACCCCGCCGCGGCGGCACGGCTGTGCGCGGCGCTCGAACTCCTCGACCGCCCTGCGTGCCTCGTCGCGCCCGGCACCGACGCGTCCCCAGCCACACCGCTCGACGGCTGGTTGTCCGCCGCGGCGCGCAGCGCTGGCACCTTCGAAGCCACCCTCGACAACCTCGCGCCGCGCTCCGCATTCGCCGCGGGCGAACTGTTCGAAGGGCCGTCGCTGCCGCCCGACGGCCCGTGGGTGAAGCCGCTCGCCGCCGCGGACCTCGAATTGATCGAACGTGTGTTCGACACCCACGTCCCGGCGCTCAGCGGGCTCGCTGAACGCCCGGCGCAGAGCGAAGTGGCGCACGCGGTCGCTGCCAGCTTGGGCAAGCGCGAACTGCTGTTGCTCCACGCACCGACGGGAACAGGAAAAACCCTCGCGTACCTTGTCCCCGCGCTGCTTTTCGCCCTGCGCAACAACGTGCGTTTTGGCGTCGCCACCTACACACGCGCGCTCCAAACGCAGGCGATGAAGCGCGACGTGCCGCTTGCGCTCGAGCTGCTCGCGCGCGCGGGCGTTTTTGAGCCCGCCAGCGAAGGAGCTCCGCGCACCGCGGTTTTGAAAGGGCGCGGTGCGTACCTGTGTTGGCGCGCATTCGGCGCGGCGCTGCCCGCGCAGGACGAAAGCGGGGTGCGCTGGCTCGCGGCCGCACACGTCCTCGCGTTCGGACTCGGCTCCGCGACCGGCGACCTCGACGAACTCGCGCGTCCGGCGTTCGGCGCGCCCGACGTTGCGGTAGAGCCGGAACTGGACCGATTGCTCGCCGACGCCCACGCCGACGCGGGGTGTTGCACCGGCAAGGGCGATCGCGCAACCTGCGCTGCGGAAACCGCTCGCAAGCGCGCCGAAAGGTCACATCTTGTCGTGACCAATCAGGCGCTGGTGCTCGCGCGGCAAGAGTTCCTGCGGCACGTCGTTTTCGACGAATGCGAGCACCTCCATGACCAGGCGCACGCGGCCTTCAGCCACCGTTTTGCGCTCGGCCCCGCGCGTCAGGAGCTCGCGCGTTTGGTCGGCACGGGAACGGGCCGCGCGCCGCTCGAGCGGTTGCTCGGGCAGTTGCCGAGCGATGCGCCGGCACGCGTCCCGATCGAGAGCGCGTTGATCAGCGCCGCGGATGCCGCGAGCGGAATCGACGCGCTCGAAGTGGCGTTGCGGCGGTTCCAGCGCTGGCGTGTGGCGCAGGCGGAACGGGTCGGTGAGCGGGGTGGCCACACCCTGTGCATCGAATACATCCGCTCGGGTGCGGGTCCGGACCTCGTGGCCGCCCACGGCCGCGCGGCGCGGGCGCTGCGCCAGTTGGTGGTGGCGCTCGCGCAACTGCCGGCGGAACTCGTCGGACCCGCGGCCGCCGCGCACCGCCGCAGCGCGCGCAGGCTGGAGCGCTCGCGCGCCGACCTCGAAGACCAGGCCGGCGCGCTCGCCGCGTGGCTGCCCACGAGCGACGGCCTGCCCGCGCACCGCCGCGAGACGTTTTACGACGTCGAAGAGGGCGCGCGCGGTTTTGCGCTCGTGGCGCGCGTGCTGTTGCCCCCCGAAGTGCTCGGCCGTTACTTCTATCCCGAACTCGCCGGTGCAGTCCTGATCTCCGCCACCACCGTCCTGCGCGGGGATTTCGATGCCGCGCGGGCCTACCTCGGGCTCGACCGCGCGGCCGATCCGGCCGAGGACGAACAGCGCGAACCCGCGGTCGTACGCGCCGAACGCGCGCCGGAATCCTTCGACTACCGCCGCGTGCTCGTCGCCGTGCCCAAGGACACACCGGCCTACCGCGACTCGAAGTCCGCGTGGCTGGGGCACACCGCGCGGTTCGTCGCGCACCTCGTCGAACGCACTCGCGGACGCACCCTCGTGCTGTTCACGAGCGCCGAGGACTGCGCCGCCGTCGCGCAACTGCTGACACGTTTTTGTCGGGCGCGTGGCCTCGATCTGCTGTGGCAGGGCATGCCCAGCGAGTCGAAGGAACGCCTTGCGGAGCGCTTTCGAGCGGGTGGCGAGTGTGTGCTGCTCGGCCTCGACACGTTTTGGTTCGGCGCGGACTTTCCCGGCGAAGCCCTTGAGTACCTGGTGATCGCAAAGCTGCCCTACGGAGTTCCCGACCGCTACCACCACGCGCAGGCTGCGGCCCTCGGATCGGGTGAACAGCGCCGCCGTATCTACCTGCCCCGCGCGCTCGCACGCTTTCGCCAAGGTTTTGGGCGCCTGATGCGGCGCGGCACGGACCGCGGCTGCGTGTTCCTCCTGGATGGGCGCGCGCGCGAGCCGAAACACCGGATGTTCCTCGCGGAACTGCCCCTGGGCGCGGAGGGCGCGCAGCTTGAAACGGGCCCGACGGACGGCTGTTTTGCCGCGGCGTTCGAACACATGGGGCTCGCGGCGGACCTCGCCGGCCGCGGCCTCGACACTCCCTTCGCGCGCACGCTGCTCGACACCGCGGACGGCGAAGATTGGCAACCTTGGAGAGATTCATGATGCGCGCGAGCCTGCCGACGTGGATCGAAGTGCGCGTGGTGGCGCCCGAGGACTGGCTCGAGCTCGTCGCGGAAGCGCTCGTCCTTGGTCCGCGCGACTCGATTGCCTTCGGGCGGCCGTCCCTGGGCACGGCACCGCCCGCGGCGGGCCTCGAATACGTGCGCGCGTCCTATCCGTCGGAGGAGGACGGCGACACGCGCCGCGCGGAAATCGCGCTGCGGCTCGGCCGACTCGCCGATGCGGTCGGAGCGCCGGAACTCGCGGGCCTGAAGGCCACGTTCCACATCCTGCCGCCGGAAGACTGGGCCACAAGCTGGCGCAAGAGTTGGAAACCCATGCGCGTCGGTCGTTTTGCACTCGTGCTGCCCGAACACGACGGCCCACTGCGTGCGGGAGACCTGCGTCTTGAGTTGGAACCTGGCATCGCCTTCGGCACGGGCCGCCACCCCACGACGCGCCAGTGTCTTGCAGCGATCTCGGCGCGTCCGTTGCGCGACGCGCGCGTACTCGACGCGGGCACCGGTAGCGGATTGCTCGCCGTTGCGGCCGTCCTCGCGGGCGCGCGTTTTGCCTTCGGCTTTGACATCGATCCCGCGTGCGAGCGCGTCGCGGTCGAACTCGCCGAGCGCAATGGTGTGCGCGACCGCTGCCACTTCGCAACCGGTGGATTCGAGGCGCTCGAGGGTCCGCGGGCCGGGCGCGTGGACGGCTTCGATGCGGTGCTCGCAAACATCTATGCGGACCTCTTGCAGCGCCACGCGTCGACGGTGGCCAAGGTGCTGCATCCGGGCGGTTGGTTCGCGTTCGCGGGTTGCTCGGCGCCGGGAGCACCGGGCACACGGACAGCCATCGCGGCCGCAGGGCTCGAACTCGAACAGGAACCCGTCCGTGGCCGGTGGCATGGGTTCCATGGAACGCGACCCCGGGCCGCGCGTCCCGCGGCGGGCTAAAATCCGAGCTCGCTCGACCGCTCGCCCAGGCTCAGCGACAGCCGCCGCCCGCGCGCGGTCGGAACCTCCCAGCACACGAGCAGCAGCCGCTCCCGATCCGCACCCCCAAACGCGTCCTCGAAGTCGCCGCGCTCCCCGATCGGCATGACTTCTTGGTACCCGCTTTCGGGCTCGAGGTCCAAGTCGTCGAGGCCCTCGCCCGGCGCAAAGCGGTGCAGCACCCAGACCAGCGTGTACCCCGGCTCCCCCCTTTCGGTGTGCAGCACACGGGCCCAATCGCCGGCCGCCAAAAACGGGATCAACGCCGCGCGGACGAGGGGTGAAAGGCGTTCAACCCGGGCGCGGCGCACGGTTTCTTCGCCCTCGCGTTCGGCGGCGTCGCGCAGCACCAGGCGGCTCACGTGGCGCTCGAGCTCGTCCAAGGACAGTTCCCGCCGGGCAAACACCGCTTCCGCATACACCGCGAGGATGCCACCCTCAGACAAGTCGCGCAGAGGCACGATGAAGCGCCAGTGGCTCCAGCGCGGTTGGCTCAGGAACTCCTGCGCCTGGCGCACGAGCGCCGCGACAAGTTCGGGGCGCTCCGCGAACGCGGGCGGATCGAGGATCAACTCCTCGGTCCGGTCGCCGAAGAAGTCGCCGCGCACGTACGCGTCCGGCGAATCGAGGGAAGCGCTGCCCGTTGCCGCGGGCTCTGACGGATAACCGCGGTCGTGGCCCGCCGATTCGGGCGGCTCCGGCCGTGCCGCACCGGACATTCCGTGGCGCTCGAGAAAACCTTCGAGGAACGCCCGCGCCGCTGCGCAGAACGCGCGGTGCTCAACCTCGGTCGGTGGAGCGTCCGCGCTCAGCAGCGTCCACAGGGACGGCTCGTCGCCGAGGGCCCGTGGCCCGTGGGTCCAGGGGATGTCGTTCACGGCGCGCTGCCGGCCGGGCGGGTGCAGGGGGCCGCGACAAGGCGCCGGGAGTCTACCAGCGAACGCCACGCGCTCTTGGCGCGCGTTCGCCCAGATCCGGGACCACACTCCCGAAATGCCGCCAGCTCCGCGCGTGCGGGGGAAGTCGGTCGCACCACGCGGCGGGGCAGGCTACAGGGATCACGTAGGATCGGCCGAGGGACCCGTGCCCCTGATCCCGCCTTCCCGTTAGCCTCTCGATACCAACATGTGGTTCCTGGTTCTGTTGACCGTCGTCGCCGTCGTCGCGGTGTTGCTCTACACCGGGCGGACCTGGCTCGCGTGGGTGCTGCCCGGCACCGCCGTGCTCATCCTCCTGGCCCTCCAAAGTTGGCCCCCGTCGGCGCTCTTTTGGGTGGTGGCGGTCCTGTTTGCCGCAGCGGCGATCCTGACGGGAGTGGAGTCCCTGCGGCGAGCGCTACTGACGCCACTCGTCATGAAGCTCATCGCGCCTATCCTGCCGCGCATGAGCGAGACGGAAAAAGCCGCGCTCGACGCGGGCACCGTCTGGTGGGACGCGGACCTGTTCTCCGGCGACCCCGAGTGGCAAAAACTGCTCGATTTCCGGCCGCGCGACCTGTCCGAGCGCGAGCGCGCGTTCCTCGCCGGGCCCGTGGAAGAACTGTGCAGCGTGCTCGACGACCACCGCGTGCAACGCGAAGGTGACCTGCCGCCGGCGGTCTGGAAGTTCATCAAGGAGAAGGGTTTCCTCGGAATGATCATCCCCGAGGCCCATGGCGGCCTGGGTTTTTCGGCGCTCGCCCACTCGGCGGTCGTGACGCGCCTTTCCAGCCGCTGCGTCACCGCCGCCGTGACCGTGATGGTGCCGAACTCCCTCGGCCCGGCGGAGTTGCTCTTGCACTACGGCACCGACGCGCAAAAGCAGCATTACCTGCCGCGCCTCGCCCGCGGCGAAGAGATCCCGTGTTTCGCGTTGACGGAGCCCGGCGCGGGTTCGGATGCCGCGTCGCTGCAAAGCGTGGGTGTCGTCTGCCGCGGGCAATGGAATGGCGCAGAGGTGCTCGGAATGCGCCTCACGTTCGAAAAGCGCTACATCACGCTCGCGCCGATCGCGACCGTCGTGGGCCTCGCGTTCCAAATGCGCGACCCCGACCGCCTGCTCGGCGGTGAAGAGCACATCGGCATCACGTGTGCGCTCATCCCCCGCGACACACCCGGCATGAACGCAGGCGAACGCCACGATCCCCTCGGTGTGCCGTTCATGAACGGGCCGCTGTGGGGCCGCGACATGTTCGTACCGCTCGAATACATCATCGGCGGCCCCCCGATGGCCGGCAAAGGCTGGCGCATGCTCATGCAGAGCCTCGCAGCCGGTCGCGGCATTTCGCTGCCGTCGATGTCCTGTGGCGCGTCCCAACTCGCCGTCCGCACGGTGGGTGCCTACGCGACGGTGCGCGAGCAGTTCGGCATGTCGATCGGGCGCTTCGAGGGTGTCGAGGAGCGCATCGCGCGCATCGGCGGCTTCAACTACCTGATGGATGCGGCGCGCACGTTGACGGCGGGCTCGATCGACGCAGGCGAACAGCCCTCGGTGATCTCGGCGATCGTCAAGTGTTATGCGACCGAGGGCATGCGCACGGTCATCAACGACGCGATGGACGTGGTCGGCGGAGCGGGCATTTGCCGCGGACCGCGCAACATCCTCGCGAGCGGCTACCACGCGGTTCCGATCGGCATCACGGTCGAGGGCGCGAACATTCTGACGCGCTCGATGATCATTTTTGGTCAAGGCGCCCTGCGCTGCCATCCGTTCGCGAAGGAAGAAGTCCGCTCCGTGGAAGCCCGCGATGTCGCGGCGTTTGACGGTGCATTCTTCGGCCACGTCGGTTTCGTGTTCCAAAACGCCTCGCGGACGGCGCTGCTCGGCGTGTCCCATGGACTGCTCGCGCGCGCACCCTTCGGCGGCCCCGCGGGCCGCTACTTGCAACACCTCTCGCGGTTTTCCGCGTCGTTTGCGTTCCTGGCGGACGTCGCGATGGGCACCCTCGGCGGCAGCCTGAAGTTCCGCGAGATGCTGACGGGCCGGCTCGCCGATGCGCTTGCCTGGCAGTACCTTGCCAGCGCGACGATCAAGCGCTTCGCTGACGACGGCCAACCCGCGCGCGACCTGCCGTTCATGACCTGGGCTCTTGAGCACGCGCTGAAAGAGATCCAGGACGCGCTCGACGGGGTTCTCACCAACCACCCGATTCGCGTCCTCGGCATTGCCCTGCGGCCGCTCGTATTCCCGCTCGGCCGCCCGTTCCGCGGACCGACCGACGTGCAGGATGCCGCGGTCGCCCACGCCCTCATCGCCGGATCCCAGGCACGCGAAGCGCACACCCGCGACGTGTACATCCCCGTCGAGACCGAACCCGGACTCGGTCGGTTGGAAGAAGCCTACGCCGCGGTGCTCGCCGCCGCGCCGGTGCAAAAGAAGCTGCGTGAAGCGCTCAAGTCGAAGCGTCTCGCAAAAGCGCCCGCCGCCACCCTCGCGGAGCGTGCGGCCGAAGGCGGCATCATCGGAGCCGAGGAACTCGCCGTCGTGCGCCGCGCCAACGCGCTGCGCGCGGAAGCGGTGCACGTCGACAGCTTCGAGCGCCTCGGCGACGGCGCGGGGGTCAACCCCGGGCCCGGGTCGCAGGTCCTCAGCAAAGCTGCCAGTTTGAGTGCACAGGACCGCTCGCACGCGGCCAGCGCATGAATGCCAATGTGCGGCGTGCGGGGAGCTGCGTGGCCGCGCTCGGCCTCACCCTCCTCGCGTGCGCATCCGGGTGCGGCCGCCCCCAGCCCGTGCGTCCGCACCTTTTGATCGTGACTGTCGACGGTTTGCCCGCTGACGGCCTCGGCGCTGTGGATTACCTGCGCCAACTCGCGGGCCAATGTGTCCGTTTCGAGGGTATCGAAGCGCCGGGAGTCACGGCGTTCGATGCGCTCGCTGCGCTGCACGCGGGCCTCGCGCCCGACGCGCCGCAGCTTGGGAACGCAGATCCGCTTGCACCCCCAGGTGGACCGGGCGCCCCCCTGCCCGGCGCCGTCGACACCGTGATGGAGCGCATCGGACCGCTCGGATTCGAAACCGCCGCGGTGGTCAGTGCGGCGGATCTGGGCGTGGACTCCGGACTCCTGCAAGGGGCCGCGCACGTGTGGGATCGCCCAATGCTCGAGGCGCAAGAAGCCGCCGCGCCCCTCGCAACCGCGGTCAACACCGCCGCCGCATTCCTCGACGCGCGCCTCGTGCGCCGTGTCGAACATGGCGCGGTGCTGTGGTTGCACCTCGATCTTGGCGAGCTCCCCGAAGCCGAGCGCGGGGTGTTCTTGGACAGCGCGCTTGCGCGGCTGTCCGCCGCGCTCGAGGCCGATCCACGCCACGTCCTCGCGATCTGGTTCCTGCCTTCGGCCGACGCTTTCGACCGCCGCGCGCCCTTCTGGATTCGCGTCCCCGGCGAACCCGCACGCGGAATCGACACGGACGTCGAAGCGGTCGACCTCGCACCCACGCTGCTCGCCCGCCTGGGCGCGCCGACACCGCTGCCCGCAACGCCGCCGTTTGCGCCCCTCGCGGGCCGCGACCTTCTGGCGCCGACGTCCCCGTGACCCCCGCGACACGCCCCCAAGACCGCCCGCTGCACGACGACGTGCGGCGCTTGGCGACGGCACTCGGGCATGTCATCGCCCGGCTCGAGGGCGAACAAACTTTCGACACGGTCGAAGCGTTCCGCGCGGCCACGCGCGCACGCCGCCGCGGGGCAGCGGACGCCGCGACGCTGGAGCAGTTGATGGAGCGTGTGGACGGCTGGCCGCTGCCCCTCGCGGCGGCGGTAGGTCGCGCTTTCACGCTGTTTTTCCTTCTGATCAATACGGCCGAACAGGTGCACCGCGCGCGGCGCCGTGCCAGCTATCCGGCGGATCCCGCGCAGCCCGCGTCGCTGCGTTGGGCGCTCGCGCAACTCGCCGCGGAGGGTGTGGGAGCAAGCGCAGCCGAGGAACTGATCGAGGGTGTATGCGTGATGCCCGTGCTCACGGCGCACCCGACCGAATCCACGCGGCGCACGCTGCTGGGTCTCCAGGCTCGCATCGCCGAGCTTCTGCTCGCGCGGCCCGCCGACCTTGATGCGCAACTTGCCGCGGAAGTGGAACTCTTGTGGCTGACCTCCGAGAGCCGCCGCGATCGCCCCAGCGTGCTCGACGAAGTCAGCACGGTGCTGTGGTATCTGGAGGACCGCCTGCTCGACGCGTGCGCCGCCACCAGCCAAACGCTGATGCGCGCCTTCGAGGAGGTATTTGGCCGTCCGCCGAAGGCATTGCCGGTGCCGGTGCGGCCGGGTTCGTGGGTTGGCGGCGATCGCGACGGGAATCCCTTTGTGACACCCGCGATCACGCTCGCCGCGGCGCGGCGTGCGGCCCACCGCGTGATCGGCCGCTACGCCCGCGACGTGCGCGCGCTCGTCAGCGTCTTATCGCTGTCCGACGGCATCCGGCCAGTGCCCGACACATTGCGCGAATGGATTGCCGTCCAGCGCGAGCGGTTGCCCGAGGTGTGGGGCGCAAACCACCGCCGCGACGCCGACGAGCCAATCCGCCTCGCGCTGACGTTCATCGCGGCGCGCCTCGATGCTTGCGCGCAGCGCATCGCCGACAAGGATGCGGGTCGTGTGCGCGAGCACCCCGCGGCCTATGGCAGCGCGGACGAGTTGCTCGCGGATCTTGGGCGTATCGACGGAGCCCTCGCGACGGCGGGCGCCGAGGCGGCGCGGCGCGGCGGACTCGAAGCGCTGGTTGCGAAGGTGCGCGCCTCCGGATTCCACGGTGTTGCGCTCGACCTACGCGAAGATGCGGCGGTCCACCGCACGGCGCTTGCGAGCATCGCAACCGCGATCGGCGCCGAGCCGTTGGACGGTGCGGGTTTGCGCCGCGAGCTGATCGGCCGCCGGCCGCTCGTCAGCCGCCAACTCCCGCTCGACGAAGCCACCCGCAAGGTGTTGGACGTGTTCCATGCGGCGGCAACCCTGCAGGCCGAACTGGGCGAAGCTGCGGCGGCGACGTTCATCGTGTCGATGACGCAGTCGGCCGAGGACCTGTTCGGAGCGATGCTGCTCGCACGCGAAGCGGGTTTGCTCGATCTCGCGGGGGACACACCCTGGTCGAAGCTCGACGTGGTGCCCCTGTTCGAAACCTTTAGCGATCTCGAACGCGCGCCACAAATCATGGCCGAGCTGTTCGACGACCCGGTGTACCGGCGCCAACTGGACGCACGGGGCCGGCGCCAGGAAGTGATGATCGGTTATTCGGACTCCGCGAAGGACTCCGGCATGCTGACCGCCGCCTGGAGCCTGTACGTCGCTCAGGAAAAACTGGCCGCGCTCGCGCGGGATCGCGGCGTGCACCTGACGCTGTTCCACGGACGCGGCGGCACCGTCGGGCGCGGCGGAGGTTCGCCGGTCTACCGCGCGCTCGCGGCGCTCCCGCCGGGTACCGTGGGCGGCCGCGTCAAAGTCACCGAACAGGGCGAGGTCATCAGTCAAAAGTTCGCGCTGACGCCGCTCGCCGAGCGCAGCCTCGAAGTGCTGATCGCGGGCGCGCTGGTTGCCGGACGGCACGATTGGCGCGCGGGGGTGTCCGCCGCGGCGCAAACGCGCTTCCGCTCGGCGATCGAGCGCCTCGCCGCCCGTGCCCGCGAAGTGTTCCGCGGCACCGTCCACGAGTCTGCGGCGTTGTTCGAGCTCTTCCAAACCGGAACACCCGTGCGCGAGCTTGCGCACGTTCACTACGGCTCACGCCCCGCGTACCGCGAGCGCGGTGCCGGCCGCATGGAAGGCATCCGCGCGATCCCGTGGAACTTCGGCTGGACCCAGATACGACTCCTCTTGCCCGCATGGCTCGGCGCGGGCACTGCGCTGCAGGAGTTCGCGGACACACCCGGCGGCCTCGAAACCCTGCGCGAAATGGCGCGCGTGTGGCCGTTTTTCGACGATCTTCTCGGCAAGCTCGAGATGGTGCTCGCAAAGTCGGACGTCGCCATCGCCCGGCTCTATGTCGAGCAACTGGGGGGTGATCGGGAACTGCTCGCAGAGCTGTGCGCGGAGTTCGAGCGGGCGCAAGCGGCCGTCGGGTTGATCCGCGGGGCGGGGATGCTCGCCGACCAGCCCGTCCTCGCCGCCAGCATCGAACTGCGCAACCCCTACGTCGACCCCCTGAACCTGCTGCAGATCAGCCTGATCCGGCGGCGGCGCGCGGCCGATCCGAAAGGCGACGAAAAAGCGGCACTCGAAACCGCGATCGGCACCGTCACCAATGGCATCGCCCAGGGGATGCGCAACACGGGCTGACGGCGAACTCGTTGCGCGGCTCCCGGGTCGTGCCTGCTAGGCTGTGCGCCGCGCGTTGGCTCCCCGCCGGTGCGCAGCGAAGATGCAAGCTCACCGCGGCAAGTTGAACCTGCGATTCCTCGGGTTGGTCGGCGCCCTGGGCGCCGTCGCCGTGTTGCTCGCGTACATCGCCGCACGCCCCGCGCGCGACGTGGTTTCGAGCCATCATCCGGGCGGCACCAACCTCGCGGTGCGCCCCTTCGACAAGGGTCGCCCGGAGGGCGCCTGGGTGACCTGGTACGAGGACCGCTGGGCGGCGAGCGAAACTCGCTACAGCCGCGGCGCGGCGGTCGGCCCCTGGATCTTTTCCGCGCGTCCCGCACGCCGCCCCGACGGGCGCGCGGGCCAGGCCCGACTCCTCGTCGCCCTGTTCGCGGACGGCGAAGCCCACGGGACGTGGTCGCGGCAGTTCCCGGACGCGAGCGAGCGCGCGACGGGCGAATACGTCCGCGGGCGACGCCATGGGGCGTGGCGCGAACGTTCGACACCCGACGACCCCTTCACGACGACGTGGTGGTGGCGCGGCCACGACCTTGGAATCGATCCGAGCGCATCCGCGCTGTTCGCAGACCTCGAATCTGCGCCACCCCTCGACAACAGCGCGCTGAGAATCCGCCTCGACGCCGCGCGCGTCCAAGACTGACCGCAGCGGTCGGCTCAGCCCGCGCGCAGTCCTTCGAGCTGTGTGATTTGTGTGCGCAGCAGCCTGTCGAGCCGCATGTCGATCGTGTGGCGTGCCTGGACCGCGGCGTGTCCGCGGGCGGCGATGGCCCGCGCCTCTGCGGGGTGGGCGAGGTAGTGGTCGACCTTCGCGATCAGCTCGGCCGGATTGTGGTAAACGGCGATCTCGTTGCCGACGTCGAATAGCCGATCGAGTTCGGCGTTGTGCTCCGCCAAGCAAAACCCGCCGCAGGCCAGCACGTCGAACACTCGCATGGTGGCGATGTCCGGTTGATAAATGCGGTTGATATCGAGCTGGATCCCGCCGCCCGAGTAGATCGCGTTCAGCTCGCGCTGGTGCCCTGCGGGCCCGCGGTACACCACCCCGAATTCGGTGAGGTCCGCCCAACCGCCGTCGCCCCACACCTCGATCCCGCGCGAACCCAGCGCTCCGACAAGCAGCAGACGCTTTTCGCTCGCCGCGACGTCCTCGAGCAAACGGGCCGGATCGCAGGCCGGTCCATGCGCGCGGGCGAGGTCGAGAACGTCGCCGTACACACGCTCCAACCACTCCGCGAGCAGGTACACGTCCGGCCGCGCGCGCTGGCGGTCGAGCAGCGCGTTGAGGCGCGCCGCTTCCTTGGGCCGGCTCGCTGCCCCGCGCGCCGCCGCGCACAGGTCGAGGAACACACGCCGGTTGCGCGCCGCCTGGGGCGCCATGCTGGAGCCGACAAACGCCACCGGCGCCTGGTAGCGCGCTGCCTGGTCGGGCGCGAGCGCCACGGGTTGGCGCGCGAGTGTGTCCGCGGCGAGGGGCAGGTGTTCGACGCGCTCGAAACCCGCCGCTTCGAAGATCGGGACGTGCGCGGCCCGGTACGTGAAGACGCGGGTTCCACCGGATGCGACCGCGAGCGGCTGGAGCGTGTCCAGGGACGGATCGATTTCCCATACACACGCGTCCAGCCCGTGCCGCGCCGCAAACTCGGCGAGGCCGTGGGTGTAGTTGATCGCAAATAATCGGCGCGCGCGCGATGCGAAGACGGCGTGGTCGAGCTCCCCCTCCGCGAGACGCTCAAGGTCGAGCGTGTAGGGCGTGAAGCCGCGCCGCGCGAGCGCCTCGCCGAGCTGATCAACGAACAGGCCGCCTTCGGCGAGCAGCACCGCTTCGCCTGAATCGGGTACCTCGGCGATGCGACGCTCGCGTGGGTACACCGCGCCGAGCACCGTGTGGGCGACGAGCGGTCCCGCGAGCGCCGTGCGTGCAGCCGCGAAAAGGTCCGCGCCGAGCGCAAGCGCGAGGCGCCGCTCGCGCAACACGCGCGACACGTCGATGCGCATCAGGAAGAGCCGCAGAATCCAGGGATCGCGCTCCCATGCGATCCACGTGCGGCCCGGCTCGCGTGCCATGGCAGCGGCGATCGGTTCGCCACACCCGACACCGAGGATCAGCCCCGGCGCGGTGGCTTCGCGGCCTTCGCGCAGCCAAACCCCCGGCGCGTTCGTTCCGAGTTCGAGTCCGAGGTTCGACCCGCGCCAGCGCATCTCCAACCCACCGCCCCGGAGGCACTCGACGTGCTCCGACCCGACGCTAAGCGCGAGCCGCGCCGCGAGCTTCTGGTCGACGCTCGCGAGCGCAGCGAGGTTCGCGGCGAGCCTGCGGGGACAGAACTCGGGCGGCAGGGAAGGAGCGCGGCTTCCGTCGGATTGCATGCCCTTCGATCGGCACGCGGTGGCCCCGAGCGTGGGGGCCTGCGTTGGGCGGAACCCGACCCCGGGAAAGGCGGGGGGCATGGGGCCGGGAGCGCGGGTCTCAATCGGCCGGGAGCGCGGGCCTCCAGGCCCGCCCCGGAGCCAGAGACAAACTCGGCACAACGAGACACGCTCCAAGGCGGGCCTGAAGGCCCGCGCTCCCATGCGCGGTGGGCTGGTGCCCCTCGGTTCGCCGTTCGCGCGGTCAGCGCAGCACGAAATTGAACGGCAAACGGGCCACCACGCGGCGCGGTCCCGCCAGGCGTTCGAACCGCTCGAGGAGGACACCGGCTTCGACCAGGGGTCCGAGCGCGCGCCGCGTTTGCGCGACCATCCGGGTCAAATCCCCCGGTTCCTCGCGCAGCATTTCGACGAGCACTTCCTCGAACCATTCCGGTTCTTCGCGCGCAAACCGGACCGGAGCATCCGCGGGGAGCCCAGCGCGCTCGAGGCCGATCTCGATCGCCCGTGCGAGACCACCGAGTTCGTCGACGAGCCCCAGTTCCTGCGCTTTGGCTCCGGACCAAACGCGCCCCTGTGCGATGGCATGCACGGTGTCGCGCTCCATGCCCCGGCCCGCCGCAACGAGGTCGAGAAAACGCTCGTACACGTCGTCGACGATCGCTTGGACAAGCGCCATTTGCGCCTCGTCCTTTGCAACGAGCATGGACCCGATGCCACTGAGCGGACTCGTGCGCACCTGCTCCGTCCGCACGCCGTGGCTTTCCGCGAGGGCCTGTGCGTTGGGCAGCATGCCGAACACGCCGATCGAACCCGTGAGTGTCTCCGGCTGCGCGACGATCGCATCCGCATCGGCGCTGATCCAGTAACCGCCAGACGCGGCCAAAGTGCCCATCGACACGACCACGGGCTTGCCCGCGGCCTTGAGCGCAAGCACCTCCGCGCGGATGACGTCGGACGCGGTGGCACTACCGCCGGGGGAATCCACACGCAGAACGACCGCGTGGACATCGTCGTCCTCACGCGCGGCGCGCAGTTCGCGGGCGAGGTCGTCGGCACCGATGCCGTCGATGCTGGAACCGTCGACGATTTCGCCCTCGGCGACCAGCACGACGATACCCGCGCCGCCACCGGGTTCCGTGCGCATGTCGCGCGCGTAGTCCACGAGGTCAACTTGCGGGAGCGGTTCACCCGCTTCGATGCCGGCGCTGCGGCGCAGCGACGCGATCAGGTCGCTTTGGGAGCCGGTGTGTGTGACGAGCCCAGCTTCGAGGGCACGCTTGGCGGTGAACCAGCCCTCTTCCCGCGTCCACGCGCGCAGGTTTGCGACGTCCAGCCCGCGGGCGCTCGCGATGTCCCCGAGCACCTTAGATTCGATCGCGGCGAGGATTGCGTCGAGCTGTTCGCGGTTCTCCGCGCTCATTCGTTCGAGGAGGAACGGCTCCACGGCGGACTTGTACTTGCCGACACGTGTGACCTGCACTTCGATGCCCACACGCTGCAGCGCATCCGCGAAGTACGGGATCTCGGCGACCCAACCGTCGAACTCGACACCCCCCAGGGGCTCGAGCCAAATTTCCCGCGCGGCCGAGCACATCCACAACGTCCTTTCGTCCGCCGATCCGGGCGCCGCAAACGTGGGCTTGCCCGCGGCAGTCAACGCCAACACGGCGTCGCGCACCTGGTCGAGCGCGCCGATTCCACCCTGGAAACCGCCGCGCAGGAGCACCGCCGAAATGCGGTCATCGTCTTTGGCTGCGCGCAGGGCGGAGGCCGCTTCATGCGCGGGGAGCGGATGGGGTGCTCCACCCATCAGCGCCGCCAGCGGCGTGGGAGCTCCGCCCGCTTCGGTCAGGGGAGCCGAAAAATCGACGACGAGCACGCTGCCCTTTTTCACCCCGCCGCCCGATCCCAACGCCACCAGGAGCGCCAGCGAAATCACGAGGGCCAGGCCGCCCACGAGCGCAAAAACGAGCAGTACGCGCAGGAGCGGTGAACGGGAAGAGGCACGGGGAGCTTGGGAAGGCATGGGTCAGGGATCCCGGGGACGAGCGGCGCCCGAGGGCGCCCGAGGGCGCCCGAGGGCCGAAGGATGAAGGGTCGAGCGGGACGAACCGCGGGCGCGCGGCAAGCCCCTCAAGACCACGGTGAATTACGCGCGGAGGCTGTGCTCCATTTTGCGCCGTCGGCGGCCGGCACACACGCGGCGGCGCGTAGGGCGGCGCTAAGCTCGGCGACACGTGCGCCTGCTTTTCCTCTCGCAACGGGTCCCGTACCCCCCTGACCGCGGGGACAAGATCACGACGTTTCGCATCGTCGATCGGCTTGCAAGGCGCCACGAGGTCCGGATCGTGGCCTTCGCCCACGAACCGGCGGATGCGCAGGCGGCGCGGGAGCTCGAGGCCCGCGGGATCCCCACGACCCTCGTCCCGGTGCGGCCAAAGCTCCTGCGCCATGCGTTTTGCGCGCTCGCGCTGCTCGACGACACGCCCCTGACCCTCGTCCATTACGGGTCCCGGGCGCTCGCGCGCAAGGTCGCAGAACTCGCGAGTTGGGCCGACGCGGCCTACGCGTACTCGTCCTCCATGGGAGCCTTCCTCCTGGACCAAAACCTGCCGCGCGTGATGCACATGGCCGAACTAGATTCGGACAAGTGGAGCCAGTACGCAGCGCGCGGACGCGGCCTGATGGCACGGGTTTATGCGCGCGAGGCGCGGACCCTGCTCGAGTTCGAAGCGCGCCTTGCGCGGGGGTCCGAAAACAACGTGTTTTGCACGCCGCTTGAGGAACGCCTATTCAAGGAGCGCATCCCGGGCGCGCGCAGCACCGTGCTTCGCAACGGCGTCGACCTCGACCATTTTCGTCCCCGGCCCGAGCTTGCCGAACCCGCGCACCTCGTGTTCACGGGGGTCATGGATTATCTGCCCAACACGGACGGTTGCATCTGGTTCGCGGACGAGGTGTTTGGAAAGCTGCGCGAGCGCCACCCGCACGCTCGCTTCAGCATCGTCGGCTCGAGCCCCACCGCCGCCGTCAAACGGCTGGGCCAGCGCCCGGGCATCGAGGTGACCGGCCGGGTGCCGGACACCGCGGATTGGCTCGCACGGGCGTCGATCTCGGTCGCTCCCCTGCGCATCGCCCGCGGCATCCAGAACAAGGTGCTCGAGGCGCTCGCGATGGGGCTCGCGGTCGTGGGCACCACGAGCGCCACCCAGGGTGTCGAGGGCACGCCCGGGACCCACTTCCTCGTCGCGGACGACCCACAGGCGCAGCTCGAAGCGCTCGACAGCCTGATCCGGGATCCGGCGCGCGCCGTCCAGTTCGGCCGGGCGGGCCGTGAATTCGTGGAAGCGCACTACGACTGGGAGCGGGTGCTCGACCACCTCGATCGGGTGGTCGACGGACTGCGCGCGACGCGCGCCCGGGCCTGATCGCCGGCCCGGGCGGGAGCAACCCGCAACCGCGTCGCCGGACGCCGGTCCTTGGGTCGTGGAAGACGAATGGAAAACCATCGGGAGTGACCCGTGGGGCCGCGGCCAAGGCACGGAGGGCGGCCAATCCCTGGGCCGACGGGTGCTCGGAGCCCTCGGGGCGGGCATTCCCCTCGCGGGGTGCCTCCTCGCTGCGAACTGGGTCTTTGTGACCGCGATTCCTGTCGCGGCCGACGAAGCGCTGCTCCTGCGGTGGCTCCGCCACGCCGCCGACCACGGTCCGCGAACGGGGTTCGCCCTGTGGCTGCTTGCCGCGGGCGCCCTCCTCGTGCTCCGACGGCCGCCGTGAACCGCGCGGGGCGGGGTAGGCGGGGGCGTGTCGTTTTTCGGCACGGGTCACCCGGGGCGAGACCTTAGAATAGGTCCGCTGCTGCGGAGCGGCCGAACCGCGGCGGCGGCGGCGCGCCCCCCCAACGACCCCGACTGCTCCCCTCCACCGACCCGCCCAGAGGTTCCGTTCCATGTTCGCTGCCATGCTCGAGCGCGTCGTCCAAGGCCCCGAAGATTCGGGCCGCTACGGCCGCACCCTGCGGATCGACCCCACCTGCGATTCGGGCCGCCCTGGACATTTCCCGACCCAGGCTGTCATCGTCACGACCGCCGCGCGGCGGCTGATCGAGCTCTCGAAGGCGAGCGAAAAGCTCCAGAACGTGTTTGTCGGTGGTGAGCGCGACCCGATGCTCCACCCGGACATTCGGCAGGTCTGCGAGAACGTCAAGGAACTGTGCCACAAGTGGTATCCGAAGGTGCAACTGACCCTCGAGGCCGACGCCCTGCGCCTCGCGACGGCCGAATACCGCCACCTGCTAACGATTTTCCACCGCCCGATCGTGCGCTTCGAAGCCGGCTCCCAAAAGGCGTTCACCGCCATGACCGGCGAGAAGGCGGGAAGCATGAAACAAGCGGTCGACAACCTCGGGCGGATCGAGCTCGAGCGCTGGATCCTGCTTGCGCGGTTTGGCAAGGGCGCCGTCGACAACTCGACCGACACCGAGGTCAAGGCGTGGATCGTGAACCTCAAGGACCTCAAGCCCGCGGCCGTGCTGATCGGCGGCCTTGCAAAAAACGCGAAGCAAAAGCCAGCCACCAAGGCCCGCCTCGAGGAAATCGCGTCGCAGGTCGGTGAGAAAACCGGCCTGTCGGTCGAAGTCTTGGCGGACTAAAGAGTTCGCAGAGCTGGCCCCCCTCGGTCCGGCAACCGCCACGACCATGTCGCGCATCACCAAGTCGAAAGACGAGTCGGTCTTGATCGAGATCGCCGACAGCGCCGGCTACTGCTGGGGTGTCGAGCGCGCCATCGATTTTGCCGTCAAGGCCGCCGCGGACACGTCGCGGCCCGTCTTCACGCACGGTGAGTTGATCCACAACTCCCACACCGTCGAGAAACTGCGACGCGAGCACGGTGTCACGCACGTCGACGACCACCTCGCGGCGCCGGCGGGATCCGCGCTCATCATCCGCGCCCACGGCGTGCCGCCAGCGGTCAAACGCGAGGCAAAGGCCGCCGGGTTGGAGGTTTTTGACGGCACCTGCCCCCTCGTCGACATCATTCACCGCAAGGCAAAGGCCCTGGTGGACGAGGGTTACGAGGTGTTCGTGATCGGGCAGGCCCAGCACCCTGAGATCATCGGGGTCGTAGCGTCGGTGGAGGAACACGGCGGCAAAGCCACGGTCCTCGAAACGCTCGAAGCCGCCCAAGCCCTGCCCCTGCTCAAGAAAGCGGGCATCGTCATCCAGTCCACGCTGATCGCGGAAAAGGCGGGCAAGATCGCGGCCGCGCTCGTCCCCAAGGCGCGGGAAGTGAAGATCGTCAACACGATCTGCCACGTCACGACCGAACGCCAGGCGGAGGCCAACCACCTCGCGGGGACTGCCGACGTGATCCTTGTGGTGGGCTCCCCGCACAGCTCGAACACCGTCAAACTCGCCGAGGTGTGCGCCGCGGGCGGGGTTCCCACGCACCGGGTCGAGACGGTGGCCGACGTGGACCTCGGGTGGTTCGTGGGCAAGCGCCACGTGGGCATCCACGCGGGTGCTTCCACGCCGGTCGAGGTGATCGACGCCATCGTGGAACACCTGCAAGAGCAACTCTCCACGGGCAGCGCGGTGTGAAGGGTTCGGGGGCCGGCGCGCGGCCAGCGGGTGCCGTCGTATTGTCGCTCCAGGGGCTCGCGAAGAGCTTTGGCGAGCGCGAAGTGGTAGCGCGGATCGACCTTGAGGTGCGCGCCGGAGAGGTGTTCGGCTTGCTCGGCCCCAATGGCGCGGGCAAGACCACGACCCTGCGCATGCTGTGCGGGTTGCTGGAACCCGACGCGGGCCGGGCGATCGTGGCCGGCCACGACGTTGCGACCGATCCTCTGGCGGCAAAGCGAGCCATCGGGCACGTCCCGGACGGAGCTCCGCTCTATGCACAACTGTCGCCGCGACAGCATCTGGCGCTCGTCGGACGCCTGTTCGGTCTCGACGAGGACGCGATCGCGGCGGGTACACAGCGGTTGCTCGGCGGGTTCGACCTCCTCGATCGCGCGGACGATCCTGTCGCGAGTTTCAGCCGCGGCATGCGCCAGAAAACCGCGCTCGCGTGCGCGCTCCTACCGCGCCCCGCGTTGCTGGTGCTCGATGAGCCGTTGACCGGTCTCGACGCGCCGAGCACCGCGACCGTCAAGGAAGTCCTGCGGGCGTGGGCGGACCGGGGCGGCGCTGTGATCTACACCTCGCACCTCTTGGACGTGGTCGAGCGCGTGTGCGACCGGATGGCCGTGCTCGACCAAGGCCGCATCGTCGCCGAGGGTGCGCTTGATGATCTGCGGGCACGCGCCGGGCGGGATGGCACGCTTGAGCAGGTGTTCGCGGCCCTCACTCGCGCCGACGACCCCCGCGCGGCCGCGGCCCGGCTGCTGGGCTGAGCGGTGGGCGGCGCGGGCTTCCAAGCCGCCGTGAAGCGACGGTTGGGGTCGGCGCGCTCCCAAGGCGGGTCTAGCCCGGGCTATTCATCAGGTTTTCGAGCAGACGAGCCCAAGTCGTCGCCTGGTGGTGCTTTGCGGCCGCGGG
>ENA-ORBV01003842-ORBV01003842.1-microbial-mat-metagenome-genome-assembly--contig:-NODE-3842-length-29557-cov-16.236872_pt1 | contig 29557 bp, 24 predicted proteins | sample MGYA00237777_ERZ505514 | MGnify/ENA primary metagenome ERZ505514 (study PRJEB26160, sample SAMN06269048) | microbial mat metagenome | isolation source: Oligotrophic lake microbial mat | place... | reverse complement strand
ATGCCCAACTGGCGATGGAAGTGGCCGACGTCGATGTCTTTGCCCGCACCAGCCCCGAACACAAGCTGCGCCTTGTGTCCGCGCTACAGGCGCGTGGTCTGTCGGTCGCGATGACTGGCGACGGGGTGAACGACGCTCCCGCGCTGAAACGAGCGGATGTGGGCATCGCGATGGGGCTGAAGGGGTCCGAGGCCGCGAAGGAGGCCGCCGATCTGGTGTTGGCCGATGACAACTTCGCCAGCATCGCTGCCGCCGTGCGCGAAGGTCGGACTGTCTATGACAACCTCAAGAAGGTGATCAGCTGGACCCTGCCCACCAACGCAGGCGAATCGATGGTGGTGGTGCTGGCCCTGCTTTTAGGGATGGCCTTGCCGGTCACCGCAGTGCATATCCTTTGGATCAACCTGATTACCGCCATCACGTTGGGCATCGCGTTGGCCTTCGAGCCGACAGAGGCAGGGACAATGGCCCGCCTGCCCCGCCGACGCGACGCACCAATCCTGTCGGGCGCACTGGTGTGGCATGTGGTTCTGGTCGCCCTGTTGTTCCTCGCCGCTGTGTTTGGCATCTTCACCTACGCCATCGACGAGGGCTACCCGCTGGCGCTGGCGCAGACCATGGCGATGAACATGCTGGTGGTGCTGGAGATTTTCCATCTGTTCTTCATCCGCAACATCCACAGCACCTCGTTGACCTGGGCGGCGGCGCGCGGCACCAAGGTGGTCTGGACAGTGGTGATCGCCATTACTGTCGCGCAATTCGCGGTCACTTACATGCCACCGCTTCAGGCCGTGCTCGGTACGCAGCCCGTGCCGCTCATGGACGGGATTCTGATCGTCGCCATTGGTGCCGCTTTCTTCGCGATCATCGAAATCGAAAAACAGATCCGACTGGGATTGAAGCGATGACCCACGCGCCGAAAAACAGCGCGGTGATTCTCTTCCGGCTTGTTCTTGAGTGAAGCCGGATGAAACCTCTGACCGTCAACGTCGGCAGTTCCTCCGTCGGTCTCTCGACAATTTCAATGGAACATGACTAAGCAAGGCGCGTGGCCACTCAGCGCGGCGAATACGACGCGTCGAGGGCGAATGGTTCTGAGCAGGGCACTGAGCGACTGGAGCCTAGTCAGATTCGATGCCTTGGTCAATCGCATCGTGCACGATGGCCGAATACGTGCGGATTCCAAGCTCGATGACCAGGCCTTCAGCGAAACTTCGATTTGATTCAAATCAATGCACAGTTGCAGGGCCAGAGCACACTGGCCGCGCTAGGACCTTCCTCTGGAGCGGCATGAATGAACGCTATCAAAACTTTCCTAGTCGCCGCACGCGAACCCGTGTCAACCCGATTAGCGTTTGAACGTGCACGCCTGATGGCGAACCCCGGTGACCGAATTGTGCTGGCTCATGTCGAGCGCAGAGGCTTTCTGAAATTCCTTGGTGAAGGCGAGCTTCGCCATGTCATGCCGGTGGGACAACTCGCTAACTGGACCTCTACAAGCTGGTTGGACGAGGTGGCTCGCGCATCGGACACCGACCCGACCCTCAATATCGAGATTGTTTTGCTCACCGGAGAGCCCGCACAAGCAATCGGTGCTTACGCACAAAATATTGGAGCGGCAGCCATTATTGTTGCAGCGCATCGAGATGGCGCCGTGCGCGAGATCTTCATCGGCAGCACATCACTGAGAATCCTGCGCCACGCACCCTGTCCAGTGGTGGTAACCCGACACGGGCCGGTCCGTGAGTATCGTAAAGTAGTGGCTGCGGTAGACTTTGATCCCGCTGCTGAACGAGTTATCGCTGCGACCCTAAATCTACTGCCCAAAACCGAGCTGACTCTGCTCCACGTGTACCGGGTTCCCGATGATATCCAGAGGCGTATGAACGATGCCGGAGAGAACAGCCTGCTCGACCCTATTCGTGAGCATTTGCGAGTCGAAGCGGAACACGAACTGCTACACATAAATGCGCTGGCACCGCAGGCTAAAACAATCTTGCAATATGGCTTCACAGCGACAGAAGTATTAAAACTGATATTGCATGAAAAGTCGGACGTATTAGTTATATCGCAGCACCGTGGTTCGTTTCGGCACGAACGATTGATTGGCAGCACAACCCAGTTCCTGCTTTACAATTGCCTCTGTGATCTGGTGCTTGTGCCGTGAGCGGACCACACCTTAGCAATGTCCCTACCCTCGGCGCACGCCTCGAAGTATTTGCACATACTCAGTTGATGGCCGCCGAGGCCCATCGTGCGAGTCAAGGTGATGCTCGACATAACGGCGTTCACGAGGCGCGCAAATGCATGCGACCGGTACGCGCGACACTCGGGCTCGGAAACGCTGAGCTAGGCTCTATTTTAAAGCGAATGGACGAGGACATCGGGCGCCTCGGCGTGGTCTCTCGCCATTACGCGATGCGCAGGCGCTCACTGAAGTGTTGTCTCGACTCGGTGAAAAGGAAATGCAGGCACCTGCGTCATCGGTCGATGCAGAGAAGCTGGCGCTTGAAAATCGCGACGGTGTTCTGGCAAAGGCCCTTGATCGCGGTGCCGATTTGTCAGCTCGGCGTCAGCGATTACGCCGCGCTGCGGCCCGTTTAGTGCAAATGAAGAGGCAGGCCGTCACCCTAGTTACCGTGCAACACGCGTTTTCGCGTAGTGAGCAACGAATGAAAAAGGCAGCCCGTCGTGCCAGAAGCTGCCATCTCAATGATGAGGTGTGGCATCGGCTTCGCCGCCGCCTACGTCGACTCCGCCAGCAAAACAACATGTTGGCTGAAATCCAGCCGCAGCTTGCCAATTCTGTTGACGCGTGGAAGGAACAAGCCAGTGCACTAGGTGAGTCGCAGGACGATGCTCTCCTGTTGGCCCGCTGTGGCATACGTTCTCCGTTTCCAGCAGAACTGCGCAACCAACTTCGCGCCGTTGCCGAGCGCAGGCTGGAACAAACGCGGCAAATGCAGTCGCATCCATCGATACGCAATACCGATTTGTGCTAGTGCCGTGGATGCAGCCTAGGCTACCGCAATGGCGATCATACAAATTCATGTTCGCACGCGCCTCCAGTTGTTCGATTCAATGGATCCGTCGCCATTCCATGAGCGCAGCCTGGATCGCAATGCAGACAGTTACATTCTTGAATGCGCTGGCGAATACCATCCACACGAACCTCGCCGTTTGCTCATACACGGACCCGAGAATATGCGCTCCTGCCTTGGCGAGATGACGCAAGCAATTCACAGCCACTAGCGATTCGCTCATACACAGGCGGTGCGACGGCATCGTTATCGCATGCGCGCCAATAGAGGCATACTTCTAGGGGGTTCTGTGGTCATGATTGCCAGTCTTGCGCTGCATGCAATCCTTGTCGACTGGAATACGACGCCTTTTGGACAAGGTGTGGGTGAAGGGCTGTTGGTTCTTGGCTGGGTCGCATTGTGGCGACCCATCGACATACTGCTGTTTGAACGCTTTGAGAGCCGGCAAGAACGTCACCTATTGGACAAACTGGCGCGAGTACCGGTTGAATTTGCTGCCGTTAAGGAGGACCGTCCATGACTGAATCGCCAGTTCACTTGCGTCTGCCGTCAATAGCCACTCTTCCCGCACTTTTTCTGGAGTCCCGCACATGACCACATCGCGATCATTCGTGGTTGCCGCCCGTGACCTCCACTCCGCCAGCTCGGCTTTTGAGCGAGCACGGAGACTGGCACGAGCAGGAGACCGAATAATCCTAGTCCACGCTCAGCGCCAAAGTTTGTTGCAGCTGCTGGGTGAGGGCGAGCTGCGCCATGCCATTCCGGACGCTGCGTTTGCCGGTGGGGACGCGAATGTATGGCTCGACGAATTGGCACAATCGTTCGCTTTTGACCCATCCGTCGAGATCGAAACTGCGGTGCTAGAAGGAAGGCCAGGCACTGCAATCAGCGATTACGCACGCCAAATTGACGCCTCAGCGATTGTTGTAGCGGCGCACCGCGAAGGGATCACGCGCGCGATGGTGTTGGGCAGTACGGCGCTACGCATCCTGCGTTTCGCCCCTTGTCCCGTGGTGGTGGCACGGGATCGCAACGTAACCGATTATCAGTCGGCCGTGATAGCGGTCGATCTTGATCCGGCGGCAGCGCGGGTGATCGCGGCAACGCAGAACCTTCTACCCGAGGCAGAGCCGACCTTGCTTCATGTTTACCGACTGCCCGGCGAAGGCCAAATGCGTCTGCGCGGATTGACCGAGCAGGAGTTGGTTCCTTTGCGGGAACGGGCGCGGGCCGAAGCCGAAGGCGAGATGGCGCGATTGCGCACTCAGATTCCGCTGGCGAAAGTAAGTTTGGATTATGGTTTCGCGGGCTCGGCAATTCTCGAATTCGTATCGAGGCAGCATTCCAACGTGCTGGTGATTTCGCAACATCGAGGATCGCCACTGGAGGAACGCACGCTAGGCAGCGTAACGCAGTTCCTGCTCTACTATTGCCCCTGCGATCTGATCTTAGTGCCATAAATGCATTTTTTCGGCAACTCAATACACCGCACACACCCGGTCAAACATCGGGAGTAAAAGATGCACAGAATTCTTTTGGCAGTGGATGGTTCGGAACATTCGGACCGGGCTGTTCGTTACCTCATTGGCTTGATTCGGGATGGCGGGTTGCTCGGTGGCAGCACCGAGATCCATATTTTCCACGTGCGGCCGCATCTGTCTGAGAGGATCAGTTGAAGCATAGGTGCGCAAGCGCTGGATCGGCACTATCAGGAGGCTAGTGACACGGCGTGCCGGAGCGCGATGCAAACTCTACACGCCGAAGGTGTTGCATTCGTGCGTCATACCCGCATCGGCGCATACGCAGAAACCATCGTGGCTGGTGCCAGAGAGCTGCACTGCGACAGTATCTTGATGGGCACCCATGGCGCAGGATTCGTCGCTGGCGTGCTGCTTGGTTCCGTGGCAACCAAAGTAATTCACCTAACCGATGTTCCAGTCACCTTGGTAAAGTAGAGGCCAATTTACCAAGCGAACGCTGTCGCCGGTGGCTCGTGCGTCCTCACGCCGGCAGCGACCTCGGAAATCACAGCCACTGCGGTGGTCACTTGGATACCGTCGATTCAGGTGAGATCGAGCCCGCACAGCCGGTTCAGTTCGGCCAATTCTTGGATTCAGCTCAACATCTATATTTGATGCAAGAGCAAAACAAGAGGGAAAAGCAAACCAAACCCTCACTTACGTGTCAGTTGCCTGCTGTGATCTTGAATCCCTGACGATGTCAATCCCTGACAATGTCCATTTAGACCCCATCCAAACAACGCGCTGGCAGCGCCTGACCGGCCTGCCAGGCGTCCTCCTGCAGGACTGCTATCAGCCGCGCCAGTTTGCCGCGGGCGCTGAGCGAGTGCACGGCGAGTACTAGCACGTCGCCGGGCTGTGCCCATTGCAACGCTTTCCGCACCGCATCCAGTTCGCGGATGTGTATCGGTAGTTGGCTGTCGGTGTAGCCGTGGCGAACCAGCGCCGCATGCAGCATGCGCGGCACTTCGGCGGCAGGTCGGCCGCGCTCATATCCATCGACGCCTTTCAGCACTACCAATTCGGGCCGATGTGACGCGGCGACATCGGCAAGGCGCAGGATGTCGGCATCCTTGCGGTTGCCTGCCTGACCCAACAGCAATCCAAGGCGGCCGGTCTGGCGCAGGGCGGTGGCAACTTGCAACAGTCCGTCCAGGCCTTCGGGGTTGTGCGCGTAGTCGACCAGCAAGTGCACCCCGCCACGCTGGTAGCGTTCCAGGCGACCAGGGTTGTCACTGGGCTGTCGGCCAAAGTCCGCCAGCACAGAGGCAATCGTTTCTGCTGGCACGCCCTGCGCATGCGCGGCCAAGGCTGCGGCGGCACAGTTGCCTATGTTGTAGAGCGCCAGTCCATCGGCGCACAGCGGCAGCTCGGCGACCTCGCCGAGCGGGTACTCGCGCGATGAGATAGCCAAACACAGGCGGCCACCGCTCACTCCGCAGGTCGCGCCACCGCGGGCGCGATGCGACTGCAATATCGGGTTCGCCAAGTCTTGGGCAAACCACGCAAGTGCCTGCCCCAGCGTGGGCGCGCGGGCCACCAGGTGCGGGTCGTCGGCGTTGACCACCAAGCTGCCCTCTGGCCCCAGCGCGCGAGCCACTGTCAGTTTGGCCTCGGCCAATCCGGCCAGATCATCGATGCCGTATTCGCCAAAATGATCGGCGCTGATGTTGGTCACCACGGCGACCATGGCATGTTCGACCGCGAGTCCACGCCTGAGTAGCCCGCCGCGAGCAGTCTCAAGCACCGCCGCTTCGACCCGAGCATCGCGGAGCACGGTACGCGCGCCTGCGGGTCCGGAGTAATCGCCGGCGGCCACCGCTTGGCCGTCGATCATCACCCCATCGGTGCAACTGTGTCCGCAGCGCAGGCCGTGTGCCCGCAGCATTGCGGCGATCAAGCGCACGGTCGTGGTCTTGCCGTTGGAGCCGGTGACCAGAGTGGTCGGCACGCTGCGCAACGGGCTCCAGTCGAGGTCAGCCAAAGCGGGTGGTGCGTGACGTGGCCAACTTCTGCCGTAGCGGCCACCGCCGATGGTCAGCGTATCGTCATCAAGAAGGGTAGACACCGAGCGTTCGGTGGCCGCGTGCAAGACCGCAACCAGATCCGGTTGGCGTTCAGCGCGCTCCATCGCGCGCAACGTGAGCACCGCCGATGCTTCGTCCCAGCTTGCCGGATAGCCGGGTGCGTGCAGGGCCGCGACTCCAAGACTGGCGAGCAAGGCCCATTCGTTGACTTCAGTCGCGGTGAACAGCACGTCGACCGGTGCTGGAAACGCCAATGAGGTGCCTTGCTTATGGCGACGGACCACCAGCTTCGAGGCCGACCAATTGAGCGCGCACTGCATGCGCGTTACCCGTGTGCGCCAATTGGCTTCCGCTACGTTTGACAATGGTTGCATCGCCTCCAGGACCACGCCGCAGCGTCGGAAGAAAACACACGGCCCAGTCAGTCTGCGCGAGTCTTCAAACGGCAGTGTCGATTGATTCGGCTCCTGAAGAGACACTAGTCCTCGCTCTCACGCGGCAGCCGCACGCCGCGCTCATCGATGATCAAACCCTCGTAGCCTGCCAACGGATCGCTGATCGCGCGCTCGGAAAGCACGGATTCGACGGCGGCGGGCGCGGCGACCACCGGGCTTGGGTTTGCATCCGGTGCTGCGGCGCCCTCGGGTCGAAACTTGATCACCTGCTTCCACGAGCGCACCAATGCATCGGCAAAGATCAGTAACAGATCACCGGCCTGCCCCATCCGTAGCGCGGCTTCAATCGCATCCTGCTCGTCGGGAATCACCGAAATCGCTTCGTCAGTAATGCCTTTGGATTTCAGGCGTCGACTCTGAATCTTCGGCACCTCGTCGCCATCGCGCCCGCGCAGCGCATCGTCGCGACGACAAATGTAGTGGTCGAAGCGGCCAGCGACGGCATCGGCAATCGCCTCCAAATCTTCATCGCGGCGATCACCGGGGCCGGCAAGCACCACGATGCGGCGTCCGGCCACATCCAGTCGCTGGGCCAGATCCGCCATCGCACCCACCGCATGCGCGTTGTGGCCGTAGTCAAACAGCACCTTGAACGGATGTTCGTTGAACACGTTCATCCGTCCAGGCGCTTGGAAGAACGTGCTGTCGAAGGTGCGCAGACCCTGGCGGATGGCATCAAGCTTAATTCCCATCGAGAACGCCATCGAGGCGGCCACCATCGCGTTCTGCACGTTGTGCAGCGCCTTGCCTTCCAGCGTGGCCGGAATCAGGTGCGTCCACAGCAGTGGAATGTGGCTGCCTTTGTCATACAGCGTGATCATCTGGCCGTTGACGCCGGCCTCCAGCGCGCAGGCGCGGCCACCGGCGCGAATGTGCTCGCGCACCAGGCCATGTTGCGGATTCATGGTGACGTAGCAGATGGTCTTGGCGTCGGTATAGCCGGACATTTTCAACACATTGGGATCGTCGGCGTTGAGCACCGCGCACTCGTCGGCGATCTCTACCACGATGCGCTTGATCTCGGCCAGTTGCTCCAAGCTGTCGATGCCCTTCATACCCAGATGATCGGACTGCACATTGATCACTGCGCCGACATCAACGCGCGGCACGCCCATGCCCGCGCGGATCAGGCCGCCGCGCGCCGTCTCCAACACCGCGAAATCGATCTGCGGATCGGCCAACACCATGCGCGCCGACACCGGCCCGGTCATGTCGCCCTCCACCGTACGCTGGCCGTCGATATAAACGCCATCGGTGGTGGTGAGGCCAGGCGTATAACCCGCCATCTTGGCAATGTGCGCCAGCATGCGTGCCGTAGTGGTTTTGCCGTTGGTACCCGTCACGGCGGCAATCGGCACGCGCGAAGGCGCGCCGGGCGGAAACAACATGTCGATCACGGGTCCTGCCGCATCACGCGGCCGACCTTCAGAAGGCGCGACATGCATGCGAAAGCCGGGTGCCGCGTTGACTTCACAAATGCCGCCGCCGATGGATTTGTAACTCTCGCCGATATTGGTGCTCAAAAAATCGACGCCACCGACGTCCAAACCGATGGCGCGGATGGCCCGCTCGGCCATTTCGCGGTTGTCGGGATGAATGAGGTCAGTCACATCGGTGGCCGTGCCACCGGTCGACAAATTGGCGGTCGAACGCAGCATGACTGTTTGATCAACCGCAGGGACGGAGTCGGCGGTCATCTCAACGCGCGCCATCATCATCACCGCCTGCGCATCGAGCACCAGTCGGGTTAGCACCTTCTCGTGACCAACGCCTCGGCGCGGATCCTGATTGACGATCTCGACCAGCTCGGCAATCGTCTTCACCCCATTACCGACAACATGGCCGGGCGTGCGCCGGGTAGCAGCGACCAGTTCGCCATTGACCACCAATAGGCGATGGTCATCGCCTTCGAGAAAAGTTTCGACGATGACGGATCGTGAAATTTCCTGGGCAACCCGAAATCCAGCGGCGACGTCTTCATCGGTGCGCAGGCAAATGGAAATACCGCGCCCGTGATTGCCGTTGTATGGCTTGGTCACCACGGGGAAGCCAATGCGACGGGCGGCGCGAATTGCACTCGACTCGCTCTGCACAAGCTCTTGCCGCGGCACCGGCAATCCGAGCGAGCCCAGAATCTTGTTGGTCTCTTCTTTGTCACTGGCCAACTCGACCGCGATGTGCGGCGTCTTGCCGGTAATCGTCGCCTGTATGCGTTGCTGGTATTTACCGTGACCCAACTGCACCAGCGACTGCTCGTTGAGTCGCAACCAGGGAATCTTGCGGTCCTCTGCGGCCTTCACTAGCGAGGCCGTCGATGGGCCCAGCGCTCGTCGCTGCGAAAAGCGGATAAAGCCATCACGCGCGCTCAACCAATCCCAGCCCTCCGGCACGGTGCCCGACGGTCGAATCGCCGCAGGCAGCAAGGAGCAAAGCAGCTTCAGGGCCAACTCGCCGGCTTCGACGCCCTCGTCCTTCTGGCTGTATTCGTAAATGACCGAATACACGCCAGGACGATCATCGACGCTACGGGTTTTTCCGAAGGTGACATCTTCGCCAGCGACGTTCTGCAACTCGATGGCAACGTGTTCAAAGACGTGCCCCAACCACGTGCCCTCGCCTTCCTGCATGCGTCGAATAAAGCCACCAGGCTCGCGATAGCTGCAACCGTGCTCGGTAAGCGTAGGCAACGCATCCACCAGCGCATCAACAAACTCGGATCCCAACCGCCCAGTAGGCCACGCCTCCAACTCCGCCAAGTCGAGCAACAATCGAATGACCGGAAAATGCGCATACAGCGACGGCCCGACATACACCGAACGTTCAAGAATGCGCATGAGTTCTCCGCAGTAAGTGCTTGAGGTCAAGCCTAAGCGTTGTCGCGCAAAGCCGCTACACCCAGTTGACAAGCATCAGGGGCGCTTCAATTTGTTTGAAGTGACGGCTGTTGTTGCTGACCAGTACCGCGCCCCGTGATAACGCGTGAGCGGCGATCATCATATCCATCTCGCCAATCGGTTGGCTTGAGCGCATCAATTGATGGCGAATCTGCGCGTACCAATCGGCCGCATCTGCATCCCACGGCAGACAGCGAGCCACCTTCAAAAACTGCCGAACGACGAGCTGCAACCGGTGTTGCGGCACCAGTCGGGCCAGTCCATACAGAAGCTCCGCACGGGTCACCACGGAAATACAGATCTGCGTTGGCGGCATCAAGCGCAGTTGGGTTTCGATGTTGGTTGCCTGCCCCTTGAGCAGATAGCTCACGGTGTCGGTGTCCAGCATATGCAGCGTGCTCACTCTCTGTTTGCCTCAATCGCTCGCCTATCGTCGAAGACGCCGTCGCTGCTTACCACTGCGTTCAAGGGGCGCTCGACGAGAAAATCAGTCGTCTCCTCATTCGCGCGCAGCAGCTCAAAGAGCGCCCCCCACGCTTCGGCACCGGGGCGACTGGAAAGCACGACATCGCCGGTGGCCGCATCGCGGGTGGCAAACACTTCGTTGCCCTCGAAACGAAACTCGGCTGGGAGTCGAACGGCCTGACTGGCACCGTTCTTGAACAATTTGGCGGTGCGCGTTTCCATCCAAATAGCCTGTCTGATCGGGTCAATATATACACCCGTATATATTCACTTGATGCGCCCCGCACCGCGACTCACCTCTCAAACCGATAAGCAACCTTGACCAGAAACTGATTGTCATCGCGCAAGCTGAAAACATCATCCACCGTCCCGCCAAGCCCGCGATCACTGTTTTCGTCGACGGCGAAGCCGCCGCGGCTGTAGACAACGAAGAGGTCGGATAACGCGGCCAGCTTGTAGCGGTAGCGGACCTGGAAGCCCAGGTTCCGCAAATTGAAGTCAGCAACGTCAGCGTCGCTATCGACAAGGCGACCGCGTGCATCCAACTGCCGCGCTTGCTCCAACGTGGCGTCAATGGCCAAGGCTTGCAGCTTGACTCGCAGTTCCTGCTTTTCGCCAATAAACCAATTGAGGTTGGAAAAAATGTCCAATCGTTGCGAGGCAAAGCTGCCGAATTCGCGACCCTGCTGCCAGATCAGCCAGTCCGGACGATGGTTGACGTAGATCCCAAGGTCGACATCGAACCGATCTGTCAGATGCCAACGTGGTTGCACGCCCGCGCTGACCGAGTACCCCTCGACTGCTTCGGGAATGGCATCGATGTTCCAGTACCAGGCAAACTTGCCGTCGCCGCGACGCGGTGTTGACGCTTCCCAGAACACGCCCGCGCGTCCACCGAAGGGGACCGAGCCGTTGCCTCGTGACAGGCGGTCGTCGACATAGGGTGCGCGCCAGCGAACGAATGCAAACTGGTTGCCGCCGCCGCGTAGTTCCGAGTATCTCGACAGGGAGAGCGATCCAAATAGGCGTTCGCCGACGGTGTTTTCGCGGTAGCTCAACTCGGCTTCGTAGTCGTGGCTGGCATAGCGCGACGATGCGTCTTTGGGCTCGTGTCGGTAGCCGGTTTCCCACTCGAAATAGCGGAAGTCGTTGCGCGACTGAAAGCCCAGGTCATTCAATTCAAACGTGTTGTCGGTATATATCGCGAAATATTGCTGCCGCCACGGGCCTTGCATGTCCCAATCGGCGACCACGCCGGCGGCACTGCCGGTCTGCTTGACGCCTGCGGTGGTGCTCTCGCTGTGCATCAACAGCGGGCGCACCAACCACTGCTCATTCGGCTGCCAGCGCACATCCAGCGCGGTGACTTCGGCGACCCGATCCAGAAATGGCCGCTCGACGCGACTGCGGGTGAGGCCGAAGCGATAGCTTTCGCCGCCATAGGTAAAGCGGGCGAGCGCTGAATCCCTGCCGGCGTCGCCGTCCTCGTTGGCCGCAAACACGCCGTAGCCGAATTGGCCGAAACTACCAGTCCCTTTGATCGCAGCGTTGATGTCGGCGCTGCCGCTACCGTCATCCAACGAGGCACCGACGCGGCGCGTATAGAACAAGGTGCCGATGTTGTGGCTCAAGTCGAAGTAGCTTTGGTTGTCGGTAAAGAACGGCCGTTTGTCGGTAAAGAAATCCTCCAACGAGCTGAAATTGACGATCAGATTGTCGCTTTCGACTTGGCCGAAGTCGGGATTGATGGTGAAGGCGAATTGATGGTCGCCACTGGGCTTCCAGAACACATCGGCGCCGGTCTTGAACTCGTTATTGCGCGTGTTCAAGTCGCTGATGCCCGACACATAGGGCGTGACCGCCAACTGGCTGACCGCATATTGTTCGATCTCAACGCGGGCGAAGTCACTCAAAAAACGCGGCTTGGTAAAGCTGGCGCCGGGGTAGGCGAAACGCTCGCCGGTGGCGACGATCACGCGATCAAAGTAGACACCGATGGTGCGGGTCGCTGCGCTGCTATCGCGCATCTGCGCGGTTGACCACGGGATTAGCCATTCACCCGAGTAGCCGCCTTCGAATTCGCTGGTCGCATGCGGCCATGACGCATCCCAGTCAGAACTGAAACTGTTTTCATTGGTGATCGACTCATCGGTGATATCGCCGGCGACGGTTAACGTAAACGCGTAGCCGGCGCGGCCGTCGGCGTTGAAGTCAATCATCACGTTGAAGCGATCTGACGGCGTGAGGCTGTCGCGCGGGACGCGGGTGCGGGTTTGCTCGACCCCTGCTGGATGCCACGCGCGGATCGCAAACGCGATGCCTTCCGGCGTCGACAACACCAACGCTTCGGCGCGACGGTCCTGCGGCGCGGGCACTTGGGTCAGTGGCTGCACGGAAACGAAAGCATCGAAGCGCTTGGCATTTTTCCATTCCGACGCTTCGACCTTGCCATCGATCGTGACGGCTTGCAGCGTCGGCAGCCAAAGCAAAAGAGCCAACGCAAGCAAAATGTTGTGTCGAACCCGGTGCGAGCCAAGCGACCTGTTGCGGCAATTGCTCGGAAGAAGTATCTGCGGGGGCATTGGAAATAGTCAGGAAAATTGTGAGCTGCGGTCCCGCACTATTGTTGCCGGCGGTATTGTTGCCGGCGGTATTGTTGCCGGCGGTTACGGGCGAGGCATCGGTATTCGAAATACGGACGCGCTACGCGGGAGGATGCACATCCACGAAAGGATGGCTAAGTGGCAAAAGTCATTGTGGTCGCCGAAGCCAACCAGTGTCCCGAAGAAACAACCCTGCGCCGAATGGGAATTGCCGCGCCGGCTTGCCGAATGGCGGCACACGCTCCGATGGCAGGCCAAGTGGACGTTCGCCGTTGTCCGGCCAACATCCGGTCGTCGTGGTCGCGCAGGTTCACGCGACCACGACCATCAGCTACGTCGAGGCCGCGCCAATGTCCCCGCCGCCGCTTCGCGCGTATGCAAATTGAATGTCGCCCCGGCCACCAACACATGCACGCGTAATCCCAGCAGGCAAATCGGCTCACCTTCTTCAACTTGATCCATCGATGAGAACTTGAGGTCGGCGGCATCAATCACGGTGACGGCACCGCTGCCGAGCACGTCCAAGGTGTTGTCTGGGCCAATAAACGCAGCGGTGTCCTCGTCCAAGCCGATACCGACGGCGAACGGGTTGTAGGCCAGCGCAGTGGCCAATCGGCCTAGCCGATCGCGTTGGCGAAAGTGTTGATCGATGATGAAGCGATTGGTCAGACCCAGGCCCGGCGCCAGCCGCACGCTGCCGGCCATGGGCGAGCCGCCTTCTTCACCTGATGCAATCATGTGTTCGGACAGCACGGCGGCGCCAGCGCTGGTGCCAGCAATATGCACACCGTGCGCATTGCGTTGCCGAATCAGGCGCGCCACGTTGGTGCCACCGATCAAGGTGGTGATGCGCAGTTGATTGCCGCCAGTGAAAAAGATGCCGGTGGCACGCTCGATGCGCTCCAAGCGATTGCGTTCATCGCAATCGCGACGGGTATCAAAGTCAATGGCTTCGACGCGACCCGCGCCCAGTTCACCAAAGATGCTCTCGTAGCGCGCGCCGGTATCGGCCATGCGGCTAGCCGTAGGAATCACCACGATATCGGCTTGATCGCCGCCGCAGAGTTCGACAAAGCGCGCAAGAATCGCTGGCGCATTGTCCTTTTCTTCGGCACCGCCGATGGGAATGATCCAGCCACGCTCGTTGCCATCCGTAGGTTGACTCGGCATTGCTTACCGTCCTTGGCTGTTTATTGTGACTGTGCGGCGGCGCGCGCCGGCTCGAACGAGCCGCGACGCACGGATTCACCATCCCGCAGGTGCCAGACGCCGCGCGCCATGACGTCCTTCAGCTGCAGTTGATGATCCAGAACGAGCAGATCCGCATCGTTGCCGACCGCAATCCTGCCCTTGCGGCGCAGCCGCAGCAAGCGCGCGGGATTGCTGGTGAAGGCGGGAAGCACCTCATTCAGGCCGCGACCACGCTGCAGCAACTCGCGCACGCTGTCGAGCAATGCACCCGGTGCGCCAATGTCCATATGGCTGATCCGCCCCTCAATATCGAAGCATGGCAGGCAGCCGCCCGCGTCTGAGCTGACGCTCACGCGCTCGCCCGGCAAATCACTTTGCAGATAGCGATCCAATGCATCCGTCGCGCTCCACGCATCTTCGTCCTCGGCCACCGGAAAAGCGGTGATATCCACCCAGCAGCCACGACGCGCCAACTCTAACGCTTCCTCAAACAATCCCCGACGGCGATTGACATGGGTCGGATTGAACACCCGCGGCGGCAGTTCGCTGCCATCCAGTGCGCGCCGCACCAATTCCAAACCACGTGCGCCATTGCCCAAATGCAGATGGACAATGCCGGCTTTGCCGCTCATGAGTCCCGCCACGTGCGCTTCGGATGCCACGCGCAGCAATTCATCCAGAGATGGCTGACTGGATCGGTGGTCGCTGATCGCCAGCTCGCCTACGCCAATCAGGCAGTCAATGAATGCAATGTCTCCGCGGATGCTGCCGGTCAGAGTGGCTGCCGGCAGGTGATAGCCGCCGCAATAGCCCCACGCGCTCAGGCCTTCTTCGCGAAGCCCGTGCAGATGGGCGACCAGCTCGCGTGGGCTGCGCGCTAGGTCGTCGGTGCCGAGCAATCCAATCACGGTCGTTACCCCACCGCGGGTGTATCGCGACAAGGGCAGCGCCGGCACACGGCTGCAGAAGCCGTCTTCACCACCGCCGCCAGTGACATGCACGTGGCCATCAACGAGCCCTGGCGCGAGCATCTGTCCCTGCAAATCAACCACTTCAATGGGCAAGCCATGCGGGGGTTCGGCGTTAGCCTCATCCATCCAGAGGATGCGTCCGCCGCCGGTCAGCAGCTGCTTCAGTCCAAGTGGCTCGGGAGCAAACACGTTGGCATTGCGCAACAGGGTCAAAGGCGCGTCAGGGTATTCAGTCATCGCGGAAATGTAGCAGTTCAGGCAAAAGTCGGAAGCAACGCGAGGCGAGCCGTGCATAAGTCCAGTGGGCCAGCGGTGCCCGCCGCGGTACTAGCCCGCACAATTCCCCGGTTTTTGGCCTGGGCAGGGGCAATACTCGCCGAGCGCGGAGCGGGCCGGCCAACCCCAAACTGCAGATGGCTGCGTTTAAGCATGGTCATCCGTGTTTGGAGTTGCCTCGTGCTCGTGAATCGTTTTAAACAGAGGTTGATTTTGCTCGGCAGACTTACCGACAGGCGCGCGGTGCCCTACGCTTGTGGGCATGGCAGCCGAACCCAGCGATGAAGACCTGATGTTGGCCTACGCCGGTGGCAGCGCGGCGGCATTTGACGCGCTTTACGCGCGCCATCGTGGACCCTTGTTCCGTTTCCTGTTGCGCGGGCTGAGCCAGCGCGCGTTGGCGGAAGAGTGCTTTCAAGAAGTCTGGTCGCGGGTGATCGTGGCGCGCGAGCGCTATCGGCCTGAAGCCGCCTTCACCACGTGGCTGTATCAGATCGCGCATCGCTTGTTGATCGACCAGTACCGACGCGCAGGCGCCCGGCCGGCCACCGTTGCTGATTCGGAGTCAGTGGTTGATTACACCGCCGATGATCAAATCCGCCAGCCTGATCAGGTGTTGTCCGAGTTCGAGACCCGCCGCCGGCTGCAATTGGCCCTCGCCGAGTTGCCAGATGAACAACGTATCGCCGTGCAGCTGCGCCTGGAGCAAGAGCTGTCGTTGGAAACCATTGGCGAGATCACTGGCGTTGGCCGCGAAACCGTGAAGTCGAGGCTGCGCTATGCCTTGGATCGCCTCAAAGCGAGGTTGGCACCATGAGTGATCCAACCTTACGACCGCTGCACACGCCGCTGGACTCGCACGAGCATTCGCTCGCAGAAAGCATGCTCGCGTTGGGTGACAGCGACCCCTCGCCCGAACTTGATGCACGCATCCGCGCTCAAGCGCGTGCTGCTCTGCGCAAGCGTCCGTTTGCGCTGTGGGGAGCCAGTTTGGCAGCGGTGCTCGCACTGGGAGTGGGTGTGCGCGTCAGCTTGACACCGACCGAGTTGGCCACCCCCGCTGCGCCTGCTGACTACGCGCCGGTCGCACCAGCCACCAAGCCGGCTCAAACAGTGCCGACCGAGGCGCCAAACAATCCTGAAGGCAGCGCCGGTCGAAGCGAAGAAAAACCAGCTGGACCAAGTCGAGCAGAAGCCCAGCGGCGGCCGCCTTTGCTGGCACCCGACCCAGTATCGACAGCACCCACAGCAAAATCATCCGAGTCCGAACGGGGGCCTGCACCCGCTGCCGGACTGGAAGATCTGAGCGAAGTCGCGCGCGGGAATGCGCGTCGAGCCGGATTGGATGCAGCAAGTGAGCCTGCGGCTGATCAGCCGTCGGCCTCAGATCAGACAGAATTGGCTGTGCCCGCTGCGCCTGTCGTGACTGCTGCGCCGCAAATGCGAGTTTCGCCCTCACCGCCCGAAGCGTTCCCAGCACCACCAGCGCCGGCATCGTTGGCAATTCCCTCTCCACCCACACAGCCGGCAAGGTCGCCACCGCCGACAGCACCACCATCGGTTGACGAAGCAGAACCAAGCATGCGCGCTCATCGGGGCGAACAGCCTAAGCCGAGGCCTGCAGCGACGCCTGCTTCGGCAGGCGTCGCCGGGTCTGCCACAGAAACGCACGATTTTGACAAGCGCGAACCCAGCAAGCTCGAACCCAGCAAGCGCGAACCCAGCAAGCTCGAACCCAGCGAGCTCGAATCCAGCGAGCTCGAATCCAGCAAGCGCGATCCAAACCAACGGGATCCCGAACAGGATGCGTCCGCGCGCGAGGGTGCGGCCGAGCAAGCCAGCGAGCAGGAGTTGGATGCGCGTCGAAAGGCGCGCGCGTTTGCGCCGACACCCAGCAGCCCGCCCGCTGCTGCTGCTGCGGATGACGCCAACGCCAATTCGTCGCCGCCAGCCCAACCCATGAAGGCAGAGCTGACACTTGGGCAGCTCATCCAGCGCGCGCGACGGGCGCAAGCGGCGGGTGATGCCGATGCGCTGCGTGCGACCCTGCTGCGGATCAATCGGAACTATCCCGCCGCTGAGTTGCCCGCTGACCTGCAAGCGATGCTGAATCGAGAACTAGACCGTTGATAGATCAGTCATCGTCATCGTCATCCGTCGAGACTTTTTCCATCGCGCGATTTACTGTGTTTGAGCATCGGCCGTTTATTTGCCGAAAATCGCACCCCTGCACGCAGGGTGCCTGCTTGCCATCCGCACCTCCGCGAGGTTGTCAGTGGCGACCGCGTGGGGCATTCTCCTCAGGCATGCTTTCTCTTTCGCTCTGTCGTTCAGCACTCGCTCGCTCCGCGTGGACGCGTGGCACTGGGCTGTTGCTTGCGTGGATGATCGCGGCAGCAGGGCTGCCGCGCTGGGAAGTTCATGCGCATGACGACGCGGTTCACGGCCACGCTCACAGCGTTGCGCTTGTCGAACACGACAACCCAACCCAACCTCTCGACAACGACGATGGTCTGGCCGTTCCGCACCTGCACGAGGTGACCACAGTGAGTGCAGGTCTGCCCGCACTGCTGCGGCTGGACGTGCACTCCGTGTCACCGGGTCGTTGGACCCGCCCAATCCATTCCGCCCCCACTCCCTCAGCGGCCGGGCCACCACCGCACCGCCCTCCGATCGCCTGACCTCTGCCGTGGAACGCGGCCGCTTTGCTTGCGGCTGATGGCGTGCACTGGGTCGTGAAGATCGGGAGTCGAGTGTGCCTTCTCGCAATGGTGGGTCCCTGGCGCTTGCCGGGGTGATGTGTGTTCTGTCGTGGTCGGCATTCGCTGCCGAGACGACGCTGGAAGCGGCCATACGCCGCACCTTGGAATCGAACCCAGCCCTGCAGGCTGAAGGCGCAGCGCTGGATGCGCGCAGGAGCCAGGTGCAACTGGATGGCTTACCTCCGGCTCTGACACTTGGGGCCGATCTTGAGAATGTCGCAGGCACTGGCTCGCTGTCGGGCGTACACAGCGCCGAGGCAACGCTGCGTTTGGGCCGAGTCATCGAACTGGGCGGCAAGCGTGCTGCGCGGCAGGCTGTGGGCCGCGCCGACGTCGAACGCCAGCAGAACGTCGTCCGTCAACGACAGCTCGATCTGGCGGCTGAAACCACCCGGCGCTACATCGCCGTTGCCGAAGGTCAGCTCGAACTGGAGCTGGCATCGCAACAGTGGGCGCTCACCCGCGAAACCGAGGCCGCCGTGCGCCAGCGCGTGGCGCGAGGCGTTGCCCCCGAGGCAGATCAGGCGCTGGCACAAATAGCCGTTGTCCGCGCCGAGATCGACCGCGAGCATGCCGAGCACGAGCTTGCCAGCGCGCAGTTCGCCCTCGTGGTGCTCTGGGGCGAGTCCTCACCGCAGCCGATAGAAGTGACCGGTGAACTGCTGGACCTGCCTGACCTTCCCGATTTCACTGAGCTGGTGGCCCGCCTGGTGGATACACCTGAATTCGCCGCCTTCGCGCTGGATGGCCAACGATTACAGGCTGATCGCGAGCTGGCACGCGCTTCCGCACGCCCTGATCTCTCGTTGAGCGTGGGCATTCGTCGCCTTGAGGCGCTGGATGATCAAGGCCTGGTGCTGTCGTTGGCTATGCCGTTCGGCAGCGCCACGCGCAGCGCGCACGCCATCGCCCGCAACGACGCGGAGCAATTCGAGCTGCATGCCCGCCAGCAGGCCGCCGGACTCGAAGCACGCCAACAGCTGTTCTCGCGCTATCAGGAATTGCGCCATGCACGGACAGAATTCGAGGCGTTGAGCGGTCGAATGATCCCGGCCGCTGAACACGGGCTCGGCCTGACCCAACGCGGTTACGACGACGCCCGTTACTCGGTGCTGCAGCTTACCCAGGCCCAAGCCACCTTGCTGCAACTGCAACTCGAACGCCTGAACGCTGCGGCGCGTTATCACCAACTGCTTGCCGATATCGAGCGGGCCACAGCGTCCGCAGGAGTGACCCCATGAAGTACGCGCCTATTCTTTCAATCGTCTTGCTCATCGGAATGACTTCCGGCTGCGGCGGTACGCCCGATGACGTGGCACACATGGAAGAGCACGCTGCTGCGGGGGACGATTTTGAGCGCGGCCCGCACCGTGGCCGCCTGCTGCGCGACGGCGACTTCGCACTCGAAGTCACGATTTTTGAAACCGGCGTGCCGCCGGAGTACCGACTCTACGCATTCCAGGGCGGCAAGCCGTTGGCGCCGGGCGACGTGCGCGCCAGCATCGAATTGTCGCGGCTCGATGGCGAGGTGAATCGCTTTCAGTTTGCGGCGCAGGGCGACGTGCTGGTCGGCGATGGCACGGTGACCGAGCCGCATTCCTTCGACGTGGTCGTCGTCGCCGAACACGCAGGCAAGTCGCATCGGTGGACCTTTGATTCCTATGAAGGTCGCACGTCGATGCCAGCGGCGGTTGCCGAGGCCGCTGGCGTTCGCACGGACGTGGCCGGTCCCGCCACGATTCATGATCGTGTTCGCCTGATGGGGCGAGTGACCATGGATTCCAATCGCTTCGCCGAGGTGCGTTCGCGCTTTGCTGGACCGGTGCGCGAGGTGCGCGTCGGTTTGGGCGACAAGGTAAACGCTGGCCAAACGCTGGCGATCGTCGAGAACCGCGACAGCTTGCGCAGCTTCGCAGTGACCGCGCCGTTGGCAGGCATCGTGCTGGCGCGCCACACCAATATCGGTGATGTGGCCGGTGATGGCCCGCTGTTCGAGATCGCTGACCTGTCGAATGTCTGGGTTGAGTTGAATGCCTTCGGAATGGACGCGGCGAAGTTGGCGCCGGGCCAAGCAATGCGCGTGCAAGCGACCGTCGGTGCGCAAAGTGCAGACACGACGCTGGACCGATTACTGCCTTTGGCCAGCACTGCAAGCCAGACCGTCGTAGCCCGCGCGTCGCTGCCGAATCCGAACGGCGAATGGCGTCCGGGCATGGTGGTGCAAGCGGAGGTCACGGTCGGCTCGCGCGAGGTGCCGATTGCGGTGAAGCGATCCGCCCTGCAATCCTTTCGCGATTTCACCGTGGTTTTCGCGCAGATCGGCGAAAGCTATGAAGTGCGCATGCTGGAACTGGGCGAGCAGGACAACCAGTACGTTGAAGTTCTCGAAGGACTCAAGCCCGATACACGCTACGTCAGCGAGCAGAGTTTCCTGATCAAGGCCGACATCGAGAAGTCCGGTGCCAGTCATGACCACTGAGGACAAAGGCATACTCGAACGAATCATTCGCCTGTCCATCGCGCATCGGTGGCTGGTGCTGCTGCTCGCATTGGGTCTGGCTGCGCTGGGCAGCTGGAGCTACCAGCACCTGCCGATCGACGCGGTGCCCGACATCACCAATGTGCAGGTGCAGATCAACACGGAAGCATCCGGCTACTCGCCGCTGGAGGCCGAACAGCGTCTGACCTACCCGATTGAGACCGCGCTCGCAGGCCTTGCCCGCCTCGATTACACGCGCTCGATTTCCCGCTACGGACTGTCGCAGGTCACTGCCGTTTTCGAGGACGGCACCGACATCTATTTCGCGCGTCAGCAGGTGGCCGAGCGCTTGCAAACGGCGAAAAGCCAACTGCCACCAGGCATCGAACCCAGTCTGGGGCCCGTGGCCACTGGCCTCGGCGAGATTTTCATGTACACCGTGCATGCCGATGAGGGGGTGATCGGTCCGACCGGAAAACCGTGGTCACCCACTGACCTGCGAACGCTGCAGGATTGGGTGGTGCGACCACAGCTGCGCAATCTGGACGGCGTCACCGAGGTCAACACCGTCGGCGGTTATGTGCGGCAGATCCATATCACGCCGGACCCGGCTCGGTTGGTCGCCTACGGTCTGAGCCTGCGCGATCTGCTCGATGCCGTTGCGCGCAACAACGCCAACGCCGGCGCCGGATATGTCGAGCGCTCCGGCGAACAGTATCTGATTCGCGTGCCCGGACAGATCGAATCGGTGGACGCACTACTCGACGTCGTGGTCGCTCAGCGCGATGGCCTGCCGATTCGCCTGCGTGAAGTCGCCGAAGTCGTTGAAGGTAGCGAACTACGCACCGGCGCTGCCACTGAGAACGGTCGCGAAATCGTGCTCGGCACGGTGTTCATGTTGGTCGGCGAGAACAGTCGCGCGGTCGCCCGGCGCGCCGCAGAACGACTCGAGCTGGTCAACAAGACCTTGCCTGACGGGGTGTACGCCACCGCCGTCTACGACCGCACCGAGTTGGTCGACCGCACCATCGCCACCGTGCGCAGCAACCTGTGGGAGGGCGCTCTGCTGGTAATCGCGGTGCTGTTCCTGCTGCTGGGTAATCTGCGCGCCGCTCTGATCACCGCAGCGGTCATTCCGCTCACCATGCTGATGACGATCACCGGCATGGTGCAGAACAAGGTTTCGGGCAACCTGATGAGTCTGGGTGCACTCGACTTTGGGCTGATCGTCGATGGCGCGGTCATCATTGTTGAGAATTGTCTGCGTCGTTTTGGCGAAGCCCAGTCTCGACTCGGACGTCTGCTCAAACGCGACGAGCGCTTCGAACTCGCTGCCAGTGCCAGCGCCGAAGTCATCAAACCCAGCTTGTTCGGCGTGATGATCATCACGGCGGTTTACCTGCCGATCTTTGCGCTCAGCGGCATCGAGGGAAAGATGTTTCATCCGATGGCGTTTACGGTAGTCATCGCCCTTACCGCCGCCATGCTGCTGTCGCTGACCTTCGTTCCGGTGGCAGTGGCCATGTTCGTTACGGGCAAGGTGGCCGAACAGGACAACCTGCTCGTCGCCAGCGCAAAACGGGTTTACGCGCCGCTGCTTCGAGCCGCGCTGCGCTGGCGCGTGGCTATCGTGCTGGCGGCGGCACTGCTGGTGACCGCCAGTGCGCTGTTGGCGACGCGGCTTGGCAGCGAATTCATTCCGAGTCTGGATGAGGGCGATATCGCCCTGCATGCATTGCGCATTCCGGGCACGGGCCTCGATCAGGCGGTCGGCATGCAAACGTTGCTCGAAGCCCGCATCAAGCAATTTCCTGAGGTCGACATGGTGGTGGCAAAAATCGGCACGGCTGAAGTCGCCACCGATCCGATGCCGCCGTCGGTGGCCGATACCTTCATCATGCTCAAGGACCGCAGCGAGTGGCCGGATCCCCGCAAACCCAAGTCCGAGCTGATTCACGAACTGGAGACAGCGGTTCGTGCAATCCCCGGCAACAATTACGAATTCACCCAGCCGGTGCAGATGCGCATGAACGAGTTGATTGCGGGGGTGCGGGCCGATGTCGCGATCAAGGTGTTTGGTGATGATCTCGATCAGCTGATGACGCTCGGCGATGCGGTGGAGTCCATCGCCCAGCAGGTGCCCGGCGCGGCAGACGTCACGCTGGAACAGGTGACCGGCTTGCCGGTGCTGACCGTGACCCCGGATCGGGACGCACTTGCCCGCTACGGGTTAAGCGTCGACGACGTTCAGGAGGCGGTATCGATCGCGATGGGCGGCCGCAGCGCGGGGCAGCTGTTCGAGGGCGATCGCCGCTTCGACATCGTGGTTCGCCTGCCCGAATCGCTACGCACTGATCTTGACCGGCTCGCGGAATTGCCAATCGCACTCCCAATGAGAGCGGACAGCTCGATCTCGCACAAGCCGGGCGCGTCGATGACACCCGAAGCGGCCTACGTGCCCTTGGGAGAGCTGGTCAGCCTCGACATCGCACCCGGCCCCAATCAGGTCAGCCGTGAGAACGGCAAGCGTCGGGTGGTCGTCACTGCCAATGTGCGCGAGCGCGATTTGGGATCGTTCGTCGCAGATCTGCGCGGGCGGATTGACGACGGCGTCGAGCTGCCCGAGGGCTACTGGATCGATTATGGCGGCATGTTCGAGCAACTGATTTCAGCGACGAACCGCCTGCAAATCGTTGTACCCGTCACCCTGATCGCGATTTTCGGTCTGCTGTTCATGGCGTTCGGTTCAGGCCGCGACGCGCTGATCGTTTACAGCGGCGTGCCCTTGGCGCTCACCGGCGGGGTCGCGGCGCTGTGGTTGCGCGACATTCCTTTTTCAATTTCGGCGGGCGTCGGCTTCATCGCCCTGTCGGGCGTGGCAGTGCTCAATGGTGTGGTGATGATCACCTTCATTCGCAAGTTGCGCGAGCAGGGCGACCCGCTCAACCAAGCGATCATCGATGGCGCGATTGGGCGCTTGCGGCCGGTACTGATGACTGCCCTGGTGGCCTCGCTGGGATTTGTCCCGATGGCGCTCAACGTCGGCACCGGCGCGGAAGTGCAACGACCGCTGGCGACTGTCGTGATCGGCGGAATTCTGTCGTCGACCTTGTTGACGCTGCTGGTGTTGCCGGCGTTGTACAGGCTGCTGCATCGCGACAGCGATGTCGTGCCGGAGCCAGTGACGTGAGCTGCCGCTGGGCTGTGCTGGCTTTGCGGCTGCGTGTTGATGCTGCTCGCGACCACCACGCTGTGAGCGCCGCACGGCGTGACCGGCGGCGAGCAGAGGTTTCCAACTCGTCCGATGGGTAACCCCGTCCAGCGGCTCAGAAGCCCAAAAAATCATGGCGATAAATCAAGGTTCTCCCGCGAATCAGCTGCAGAGATGAAATCCAAGTCAAACCACGACACCTAGCCGACGGCGCGACGCGTATTCGTCGCGCAATCACTCGCGGAACTCAAGCCATGCTGGAATTGCTTAGACACCCGGTATTCCGACGCTTGTTCGCGGCGCAAATGGTCGCCTTGGTGGGCACCGGTCTGGCGACGGTTGCGCTAGCCCTGTTGGCCTATGAGTTGGCGGGTCCGGACGCGGGAGCTGTGTTGGGGACCGCGCTGGCGATCAAGATGATCGCCTACGTCACCCTCGCACCGATCGCCAACGCCTGGATTCCGCTGGCGCATCGCAAGTCAGCCTTGGTCGCGCTCGATGTGGTGCGCGCGCTGGTGGCGCTGGCGTTGCCGTTCGTGACCCAGACCTGGCAGATCTACCTGCTGATCTTTCTGCTGCAGGCGGCGTCCGCCGGATTCACCCCGCTATTCCAGTCGCTGATTCCGGAAATTCTGCCCGACGAGCGCAATTACACGCGGGCGCTGTCGCTGTCGCGTCTGGCCTACGACCTTGAATCCTTGCTCAGTCCGGCGCTCGCGGCGATTCTGCTGACGATGATCAGTTTCCATGGCCTGTTTGCGGGGACTTCGGTGGGCTTCGTGCTCTCAGCGCTGTTGCTGGTCAGCACCGTGCTGCCTCGCATTGCCACGACCGCGCAACCTGATCGTCCATTCGCCCGCGTGCTGCGCGGCATGCGGATCTACCTGCGCACGCCGCGCCTGCGTGGCTTGCTGGCGCTGAATCTGTGCGCGGCCGCTGGTGGAGCGATGGTATTCGTCAACACGGTGGTGCTGGTCCGTGGACCACTCCACGGCGGCGAACACCAAGTTGCGTGGGCGCTTGCCATATTCGGCACCGGCTCAATGCTTGCGGCACTTGCCTTGCCGAGGCTGCTGGAGAGCTGGACGGATCGCGCCATCCTGCTGACCGCCGCGATCGCCATGGCGGTCGTCATGAGCTTGTCCGCAGTCGGTTACCTGAGCGCTCCGACGCACTTCGGCTGGCCCGCGCTGCTCACCGCATGGTTCCTGTTGGGAGCGGCCTATGCCGGCCTGGTCACACCCGGCGGACGGCTGCTACGTCGCTCCGCCGATCCCACCCACTTGCCCGAGTTGTTTGCAGCGCAGTTTTCGCTGTCGCATGCCTGCTGGCTACTGGCATATCCACTGGCCGGCTGGGTGGGCGCCACGTGGGGACTGGGCGCTGCGTTTGCGGCCTTGGCGGCCCTCGCGATCCTGGGCGCTGCCGCGACCTGGCTGGTCTGGCCCGCGCCTGACACGGAGAACCTGTCGCACAGCCACCCGGAGCTATCCCCGGACCACCCACACCTCGAAGCTGACGCAGTCGGACAGTTGCACCAGCATCCCTTCCGAATCGATGAGCTGCACACACGCTGGCCGCGATGAGCGGCGTGGGCTCAGCTTCCGGCGCGCACTCCGAGACCGGCTCAAAACAACCAACGCAGCCGATCACCAGGTGTGCCAGATCTGCCTCCAACTCGCTGCCCGACTCGGGACCCACGATCGTTTCTGACGCAGTGGCTGGCCCCGCCCAATGAAATGAACCTGACCAAGGGCCTCGAACTTGCCGTTGCAGTCGGGCGTAGGACGAGACTTGCCAACTCTCACGCCGGCGCGGTCAGGAATTTTTGGAGTCGGGGAAAACGCAAACGGCAGTCAGCACAACGATGGGAGCAACCTTGCGATACAACACGTGACGGCGGGCTGGTGCGGGCATCCCGCGCGCAGCGGGTAAGATTTCCGTTTGCGCGCTTCGCCAAGCGGTGGCGCTGCGCAACTCCTCGCTGAAAGGATCAGTGCTAGATGGCACGCACCAAGTCGAATGGCTCCAAGGACACCTCCGCCAACCTTGGCTTCGAGGCCAAGCTCTGGCTCGCCGCCGACAAGCTGCGCAACAACATGGACGCGGCGGAATACAAGCACGTTGTACTCGGCCTGATCTTTCTCAAATACATCTCCGACAGCTTCGACGAACACCACGCCAAGCTGATCCTTGGTGAAGGCGACTACGCCGGTGCCAACCCCGAGGACAAGGACGAATACCTCGCCGCCAATGTGTTCTGGGTGCCGGTAGACGCCCGCTGGCCGCAGCTCCAGTCCCGCGCCAAATTGCCCAGCATCGGCAAGGACGTAGACGACGCCATGGTAGCGCTGGAACGCGACAACCCGCGCCTCAAGGGCGCGCTCAACAAGAATTACGGCCGCGCCGACCTCGATAAACACCGCCTTGGTGAACTCATCGACCTGATCGGTTCGATCCAGCTCGCCGATGTCGCCAGCCGCTCCAAAGACCTGCTCGGCCGCGTCTTCGAATACTTCCTCACCCAGTTTGCCAGCGCCGAGGGCAAGAACGGCGGCCAGTTCTACACCCCGTCCTGTGTCGTGCGCCTGCTGGTCGAGATGCTCGCGCCCTACAAAGGCCGCATCTACGACCCCGCCTGCGGCTCCGGCGGCATGTTCGTGCAGTCAGAGAAATTCGTCGAATCCCACGGCGGCCAGCTCGGCGACATCAGCATCTACGGCCAGGAGAGCAACCCCACCACGCGCCGCCTCGCCATCATGAACCTGGCCCTGCGCGGCATAGAAGCGGATTTCGGCGCAGAAAACGCCGACAGCTTCCGCCGCCCGCTGCACCCCGACCTGCGCGCCGACTTCGTCATCGCCAACCCGCCCTTCAACGACTCCGACTGGTTCCGCAAAGACGACGACGTGCGCTGGCAGTTCGGCGTTCCGCCCAAGGGCAACGCCAACTTCGCCTGGGTGCAGCACTTCATCCACCACCTCGCACCGCAGGGCATGGCCGGCTTCGTGCTCGCCAACGGCAGCATGTCCTCCAACCAGTCCGGCGAAGGCGACATCCGCCAGGCCATCATCGAAGCCGACCTCGTGGACTGCATGGTCGCCCTGCCCGGCCAGCTGTTCTACAGCACCCAGATTCCGGTCTGCCTGTGGTTCCTCGCCAAGTCAAAAGCGCCGCTCTCCCCTCGCGGGAGAGAGGCCGGGCGTGAGGGCGCAGCCGTGCGCGACCGCCGCGGCCAAACCCTCTTCATCGACGCCCGTAAACTCGGCACCCTCATCGACCGCGTCCACCGCGAACTGACCGAGGCCGACCTGCAGAAAATCGTCGGCACCTACCACGCCTGGCGCAGCAATCCAAAAGCCGTTCGCCCTGTGCCTGTCGAAGGGCTAGCCGACTACGCCGACATCCCCGGCTTCTGCAAATCCGCCACCACCGCCGACATCGCCGCCCACGGCTTTGTGCTCACCCCCGGCCGCTACGTCGGCGCCGAAGAAGTTGAGGACGACGGCGAACCCTTCGAGGAAAAGATGCCGCGGCTCGTCAAAGAACTGCACGCCCAGTTCGCCGAGTCCGCGAAACTCGAAGCCCAAATCAAACGCAACCTGGAGGGCCTCGGCTATGCCCCCTGATGTCATCCCCAGCGACTACGCCGAATGGCTGGCCGATCTCAAAGCCCGCATCCATCAGGCCCAGCAACGCGCCACCCTCTCCGTCAATCGAGAGCTGATTGCCTTCTACTGGCAGCTCGGTAAAGACATCCTCGCCCGCCAGTCCGCGCAGGGCTGGGGCGCTAAGGTCATCGAGCGACTGTCCCGCGACCTTCGCACCGCCTTCCCCGAGATGAAGGGCTTTTCCCGCGCCAACCTCCTCTACATGCGCGCCTTCGCCGAGGCGTGGCCGGATGCCGCAATCGTCCAACAGGCTGTTGGACAATTGCCTCTTCAAACCAACCTGCCCAGCATTGCGGAGATCGAAGCCGAACTGGCCAATGAGCCCCTGCCCGGCGACGGCGAAGCGGAGGCTGATCGTGCATAGCGCCATCGAGGGAGCGATGCCGTATCTTTTCACAGAACTGCGCACCCAGTTCGCCGAGTCCGCGAGGCTTGAATTGGATATAAAAGCAAACCTGAGTGAGCTAGGTTTCTGACGCAGATGCCGCAATCCCTCGCCAACATGCTGGTGCATCTGGTCTTCAGCACCAAAGCGCGCGCGCCCCTGCTCGACGATGCGTGGCGCGATGATTTGCACGGTTACATCGGCGGCGTCATCCGACGCTGCAACAGCGATCTGCTCGCGGCAAATTCAGTGGCCGACCACATCCATTTGTGTTTCGCGCTCCCACGCACCATTACGGTCGCGGAATTGGTGAGGGAAATTAAGACCGGGTCAAGCAAATGGATTCAGGACCAAGACGATCGCCTCAAGGGTTTTCATTGGCAGGCTGGTTACGGCATTTTTTCCGTCAGCCACAGCCAGAAGGTGGCCGTCATCCAGTACATCGCCGTGCAGCAGAAACACCATCGCCAGGTGTCGTTTCAGGACGAATACCGGCGGTTGTTGGAGAAACACGCCATTGAATACGACGAACGCTATGTGTGGGATTGATCGAACCGCCAAAGGTGTGCGCCGGCAGCTCTGCGAGTACGGCATGACCAAGTCCGCCCGGCCCAACCGGATTGTTCAGACCTACCAAGCCGTCACCTCCATCCGGGCTGTCGGGACGATCGAGCCCGAGGTGCATTCAACGCCAACGGCGTGGACGGCGATAGCCCAGGGTGTAGCGAGGAACGAGCGCAACCCTGGGTTGCCGAGCGTGAGATACCCCCGCCCCAACGGGGCGGACGGAGGCATGGTCATCGGGCCAGATTTTCGCATCGGTGGTGCTCCGTGCGCCCCGTTGGGGCGCGCTGGTTTCGTATACGGCGTTCCCAGGGTTTCACCCTGGGCTATCAGCGTTGGCCCCGTTGGGGCCGGAAGCGTGCAGTTTGCCGAGTCCGCGAGGCTGGAGCAGGCTATCGAGGCGAATCTGAGGGGGCTGGGTTATGGCGGGTGAAAGGCGATACATACCCGCGTCTGAGTTCTGCGCCTCTGTGCGCGATGGCACGCACGACTCGCCAAAGCCCGTTGAGCGAGGCCGTCGGCTCGTCACATCACGGCATCTCACCACTGGACGGCTTGACGTTTCGGACGCCTATCAGATTTCCGAGGAAGACTTCGACGCCATCAACAAGCGCAGCAAGGTAGACCGATGGGATGTCCTCATCTCGATGATTGGGACCGTCGGCGAGCCCTGCCTCATCAAGGAAGAGCCGGACTTCGCGATTAAAAACATCGGTTTGTTCAAAACCAAAAGCGAGGTAGACGGGAAATGGCTTTACTACTTCCTTCGGAGCAAAGACGCGCAGCAGAGCATTCGGGAACAGTCGCGAGGAACCACGCAGCAATACATTCCACTGGGAGCGTTGCGGGACTTTCCGATTCTTGTCGCTGATGATCTCGCCGAGCAAAAAGCCATCGTGGCGGTGCTTGGGGCGCTGGACGACAAGATCGAGTTGAACCGGCGGATGAACGCGACGCTGGAGGCGATGGCGCGGGCGCTGTTCCAGAGCTGGTTCGTGGATTTCGACCCCGTCCGCGCCAAACTCGACGCCCGCCCCCCCGC
>ENA-ORBV01003841-ORBV01003841.1-microbial-mat-metagenome-genome-assembly--contig:-NODE-3841-length-29558-cov-18.534208_pt1 | contig 29558 bp, 28 predicted proteins | sample MGYA00237777_ERZ505514 | MGnify/ENA primary metagenome ERZ505514 (study PRJEB26160, sample SAMN06269048) | microbial mat metagenome | isolation source: Oligotrophic lake microbial mat | place... | reverse complement strand
GGTAGTACGTTTGCGCTGTCGAGCCTGACGACCAATGCCGGCGGCACGACCGCGATCAATGGCGGATCGGTGCGGACGTCCGGGGTGCAGACTTACAACGATGCTGTAACGCTGGGGGCGGACGCGGTATTGACGGGAACGACGCCGACCTTTGCGACGGTGAATGCGGCGGGTTTCAATCTGGCGCTTGATTTCAGCGGCACGACGACGATCAACGGCGCGAATTTCAGCAACCTCGCGGACTTCAGTACCGGCAATGGTGGAGTGACGCGGCTGACGGGGACGATTGCTTCAACCGGCGCGCAAACCTACAACGATGCGGTGCAGCTCACAGCGAATACCACGCTGAACGCGACGAGCGCCAATGTAACTTTTGGTGGCACGGTCGATTCGCAAACCGCCACGGCGCGCACGCTGACAGTAAATACTACCGGTGCAACGACGTTCGATGGCGCGGTAGGTAGTACGTTTGCGCTGTCGAGCCTGACGACCAATGCCGGCGGCACGACCGCGATCAATGGCGGATCGGTGCGGACATCTGGAGCGCAGGCTTATAACGATGCAGTTACTGTTTCCGGAGCGGCCACGCTTTTAGCTGGCAGTGGAATCAGTGCGGCAAACACGGTCAATGCAACGAGTGGATTATTGACGTTGAGTGCAGGCACGGGTATCACTCTGACCAACGCTGGAAATGATTTTGGTGCATTGCAAGCTACTGCCGGAAGTGGCGGCATTGCTCTGGTGGACGCCAATAACCTGATTCTCAGTGCGGTAACGGCGAGCGGGCCTGTGCGCATTGCCACCGGCGGAGACCTGACCTTGAGTGGTGCGGTTTCCACAACGGCCACTGCAACCGAATCCATTGTGCTGTCTGCCGGCGGAAACTTCGTCAACAATGCCGGCGCAGCGGCACTTACCACGGGTACCGGCGGAACCTGGCTGACCTATTCAAGCAGCCCGCTGTTGGACACTATTGGTGGTCTGACGCCAGACTTCAAACAGTACAACCTTTCATACACCGGAGTACCGTACGGCGGCTCCGGAGTGGGCAACGGATTCATCTATGACGTGGTGCCGGTAATCACGGCGGGACTCACTGGAGTTGTGGCGAAGGTTTATGACGGCACATCGAATGCGGCGTTGATCCCTGGTAACTACACGATGACCGGAGAACTCACGGGTGACGTGATTACCCTGAGCAATCCGGCCGCAGGACTATATGCCGATCGCAATGCTGGAACCGGAAAAAACGTATCGGTAACTGGAATCAGTATTACTGGTGCCGTGGATGGGGGTGGAAAACCGGTGTACGGCTATCAACTTGCCAGTACCGCGGCGAATGCCAATATCGGGACGGTCACCGCAGCGCCGCTGACGGTGACGGCGCAAACGGACACGCGAGTCTATGACGGTACGACCACCTCGGCGGTGGCGCCGGCGGTGAGTGGCACGCTGTATGACGCTGTCGGCACGACAGCGGCTCAAGTCTATGACACCAAGCATGTCGGCACCGGCAAAACCCTCTCAGCCAGCGGATTGATCGTGGCCGACGGCAACGGCGGCAATAACTATGCGATCGACTATGTGGCCAACAATGCCGGCGTGATTACGGCGGCACCGCTGACGGTAACGGCGCAGACCGACAATCGGGTCTACGACGGCACGACCACCTCGGCGGTGGCACCAGTGGTTACAGGCACGCTGTATGACGCGGTCGGCACGGCGGCGACTCAAGCCTATGACACCAAGCCTGTCGGCACCGGAAAAATCCTCTCGGCCAGTGGCCTGGTGGTGACCGATGGCAACAGCGGCAACAATTACGCGACCACCTATGTCGACAACACGACAGGCGTGATCACTACAGCACCGCTTTCGGTAACGGCTGATGATGCATCGCGTGTAATAAATACGCCGAACCCGCCGTTCAGTGCGAACTATGCCGGGTTTCGTGGGGGCGATACCGCAGGTTCTCTTGGCGGCACGCTGCTCTTCAATACGCCGGCAGTCGTAACATCCCCGCCCGGAATATATGGGATCAACGTGAGCGGATTGTTTTCGACGGATTACACGATCACTTATGTGCCGGGGCAGTTGACGGTATTCGATATTCCTCCGGTTCCACCGGTGACCACGGTGCCATCGATCATCAACGTAATCAATCCGCAGCGTAACGTGCTGGATCTGCTGTTGTCGATCGGTGTTGTCAGCAGGCCGGCGCCGCGAGCCGATGATGATCCGACGCTGTCGTGCGGATTTACCGGGGCGATGGGCGCATTCAGATGTAACGGCGGCCGGTAAACTGCTCGCAGCAACAGTTGCGAGACGCAGGCCGGTGTCATTGCTGGCCTTGCATCGTGATGTGCCGTACCATATGGCTTCATAACGGCGTTTCGACGCTGATTCAAAGGAGCCGCAAATGGATGCTGCGGAAGCCCTGTTGCTGGCACGAGCCCAGTTCGGGCTGAATATCGCTTTTCATATCCTGTTTCCCAGCCTGACCATCGCGCTGGCCTGGTTCCTGGTGTACTTCCGCGTGCGTTACGAGCGCAGCCGTGACCCCGCCTGGCTCGCCACCTACAAACTGTGGATCAAGGTGTTTGCGCTCAGTTTTGCGATGGGCGTGGTTTCCGGCATCGTCATGAGCTTCCAGTTCGGCACCAACTGGCCCGGGTTCATGAACAAGGTTGGCAACATCGCCGGTCCCTTGCTGGCCTACGAAGTGCTGACCGCATTTTTCCTTGAGGCCACCTTCCTTGGCGTGATGCTGTTCGGCATGAATCGCGTGCCCGCCTGGCTGCATATCCTGTCGACGGTGATTGTGGCTGTTGGCACCTCGCTGTCGGCGTTCTGGATACTCGCGCTGAATTCCTGGATGCATACGCCTGCCGGACACATCATGGTGGGTGACGTGCTGATCGCCGGCGACTGGCTCCAGGTGATTTTTAATCCATCGTTCCCGTACCGGATTACGCACATGCTGCTGGCTTCGGGGCTGACAGCTTCGTTTGTGATCGCCGGGCTGTCGGCATGGCGGCTGCTGCGCGCGCCGGTTGATGATTCCGCGATGAAAACCCTGCGCGCCGCGGTGCTGGTTGCTGCGGTGCTGGCCCCCGTGCAGATTTATGTCGGTGACCTGCACGGTCTCAACACGCTGGAACACCAGCCGGCAAAAATTGCCGCGATCGAGGCCATCTGGGAAACGGAAAAGGGCGCGCCGCTGGTGCTGTTCGCGATACCGAATGAAAAGGAACGTCGCAACGATTACGCCATTGAGATTCCCAAAGGCGCGGCACTGATACTGAAACACGATGCCGATGCCGAATTGAAGGGGCTCAATGAATTCGAGCCCGACCGGCCACCGGTGGCGCCGTTGTTTTTTGGTTTCCGCCTGATGGTCGGCATCGGCGTCGGCATGCTGGCGCTGGCGTGGTTTGGTGCGTGGCGGCTACGCCGTGGCGGACCGTTGCCGCGTCCCTTGTTGTGGATCTTTGCGGCGTTCACGTTTTCAGGCTGGATTGCAACGCTGGCCGGCTGGATCGTCACCGAAGTGGGTCGTCAGCCGTGGCTGGTCACGGGGATCTTGCGCACCAAAGACGCTGTCGGCCACATCTCCGGCGCGCAGCTCGGCGCGAGCCTCACCGGTTACGTGCTGACCTACAGCCTGATGTTGCTCGCATACTTCGTGGTGATCACGCACATGGCCGGCAAGGGCGCTGAGCAACAGGAGGCGCTGAAATGAATATCGACCTGCCGCTGATTTTTGCCGCGCTGATGGGCATCTCCATTCTTGCCTACGTGGTGCTTGATGGTTATGACCTCGGCGTCGGCATGCTGATGCCGGCGGCAACGCCCGATGAGCAGAACCTGATGGTGGCGTCGATCGGGCCGTTCTGGGATGCCAACGAAACCTGGCTGGTGCTCGGCATCGGTCTGCTGCTGGTGGCTTTTCCGAAGGCGCACGGCGTGGTGCTCGGCGAACTCTACCTGCCGGTGGCGGTGATGTTGATCGGCCTGATGTTCCGCGGCGTGGCTTTTGAATTCCGCATGAAGGCGTTGGGCTGGCATGCCGAGTTGTGGAACTGGCTGTTCTGGTTCGGATCCTTCGTCGCCAGTCTTGCCCAGGGTTTCATGCTCGGCCGTTACATCACCGGTTTCGAGCCGGGCGCGGGTTACTGGCTGTTTGCGTTCATCGTCGGCGGCAGCGTGTGCGGCGGTTATGTGCTGCTCGGCGCGACCTGGCTGGTGCTGCGCACCGAAGGTGAACTGCAGAAAAAAGCCTATGCGTGGGCAAAGTGGGGTTTGTTGTGGGTGGCGCTTGGCGTGGCACTGGTGTCTATCGCGACGCCGCTGGCCAGTTCAACGGTATACGACAAATGGTTCGATTTCCCGCGCACGTTGTGGCTGATGATCCTGCCTGCAGCGAGTCTTGCCGCAGGTGTCTGGGTATGGCGCAGCCTGCGTCCCGGAATTGCGGACTGGAAACCCTTTGCCGGTACGGTGGCGATTTATGTGCTGGCATTTCTCGGCCTGGCTTACAGCATCTTTCCCTACGTGGTCGTTGACCGCATGACCATCTGGGATGCGGCCTCGCATGACAGTGCGCTGGAATTCATGCTGTGGGGCGCGGCGATCGTATTGCCGTGCATTGCCGGGTACACGGTGTTTTCGTATCGCGTGTTTCGCGGCAAGGTGCGCGAGGCGTTGTATGAGTGATTTTGCGCGGAGTTGTAATAAATTTATGGGTTTAAGACGTTATTTTTGCAGCGGCCAGCAGACTATTTTTGCGGTGACTTGAACACTTCCTCGGCCACCGCCAGTGCATTGCGGCTGCGCAGGCCGAGATCCTCGTAGTTTTTCAGATACGAGAACCGCGACTGGTCAAGGTTCTGGCTGGCTTCGACCGGATCGAAGGCGCCGGCGGCAAAACGCTTTTTGACGGCATCGCGCAAAAACACCAGGTAGTCGTAACTGTCGCGAAGCGCGCGGTCGATGATGGTGACTGCGCCGTGGCCGGGCACGACGATGCGCGGCTTCAGCGTATCGCGCAGGTATTCCAGGCTCCAGATCCAGCGGCTGGCGCTGTCCGGCAGGATGCCGGGCATGCGCTCGGTGAACACCGTATCGCCGGCGTAGACCACGGATGACTGTGGCAGCCACACCAGCAGATCGCCGGGCGTATGCGCGCCGCCGGTGTGGATCAGTTCAATGGTGATGCTCTTGACCGGCAGCGTCATGCGCTGCGCAAACGTGGTGTCCGGATAGACGAGTTGTGTGCCGGAAAACTTGTCGCCTAGCAGCGGCTTGATGCGCTCGATTTGCTCGGCGCCCCGCGCGCGCATGTCGCTCGCGGTGCTGTCCGCGGCGATGATCTTTGCTCCCTGTTCACGAAAATAATCGTTGCCGAACCAGCGATGATCCTGCCCGCCGGTGTTGATCGCGTAAATGATTTTCTTGTTACTGATCTTGCGGATCGCGCCATGGATTTTTTCGGCATTGGCGCGGCTGCCGCCGGTGTCGATGACGATGACGCCTTCGTCAGAGACGATAAATCCCGAAGTCATGTTGTGGCCAAGGTTCGCGGGCGAACGTTGGCCGAGATCGCCGATGAGTGCGTAGGCGTTCTCGCTGACACGGACAGTTTCAGCAGCGTGCGCTGTCAGGCCCTGAATGAACAGGAGGCAGATCAGCAGCATGTGTTTCAGCATGGTGTTCTGCCTTTGGCTTGTATTGGATTGCGTATTTTTGCATAACCAGTGCCCATCCCGGCACCAGTCGCTGCGTGACCGCTGGGGACAGCAGCGTGGTGCCGATGTCGAGCAGGCGCACGATGTGTTGTGCAAATGTGCGCGGTTGCAAACCGGATGTCACGGCTGCACCAGGTAGTTGCGCATCATGCCGAGGTCTTCATGCTCGAGGATGTGGCAGTGATACGGGTAAATCCCCGTATGGTTCTCGAATTTCATCAACACCTGGACCCGTTCGCCGGGCAGAACCAGTATCACGTCTTTGAGGCCGTCATCGGTGAAGCCGGCACTTAAAGCGTGGCTGGCCCCGCTGCGCCTGATCACACGGAACTGCAGGTTGTGTACATGCATCGGATGCGCCATGCGCATGCCGAAGTTCGCGTCATTGGCAAACTCCCAGACTTCGGTGCTGCCGAGTTTGACCTTTTCGTCCTCGGCGACTTCATCCATCCGACCGAAAGTACGCCCGTTGAGCATGGCCTGGCCGCGCGCCATTGACAGCTGGAACGTGCGCGGTTTGTTGCGGTTGACGGCATCCTCGATCCTTAGCGCCGGAAAAGTGGAGAGACGTTCAGGCAATGTCGTCTTGCGGGCCTCACCGTCACTGATGCGAAAACGTGCAATTGCCCGTGCGCCCTGCACCAGCGGCGCCCCGGTTTGCGCGCCGGTGATGTTGTCGAGCATCGGTGACCAGGATTCGGCGAGCAGCGCGATTTCTTCCCCCGGCTGATTCACGGAAAAATCCACCCAGACATCCGCGCGTTCTGCCACGGCGAGCGTCAGCGTGTCGCGGGTCAGCGGTCGTTCCAGCAGGCCGCCGTCGGTGCCGATCAGCGTAAATGGTTTGCCGTTGCTCCAGCGCAGCCGGTAGAGCGTCGAATTGGAGCCGTTGAACAAGCGCAGGCGGTGCGCAGTCCTCGGCACCGTGCGCTGGTAATCGGTGGCGCCGTTGACCAGCACACGACGGCCGCTGAATCCCATCATCCGGTCGCGCATGCCTGCCGTATAGACCAGCTGATTGGCGGCATCGAAGCTGCGGTCCTGGATGATGATCGGCAAATCCAATTCGTTGCGCGGCAGTTTGGCGGCATCCTCCTCGTCATCGCCGACCAGGAACAGTCCGGTCAGTCCGTGATAGACCTGATAGCCGGTACGCTCGTGGGGATGGGGATGGAACCAGTAGGTGCCGGCGCGGTTGTCAACGATAAACTCGTAGACGTATTTTTTGCCGGTTCCAATGGCATACATCGGGTGGCCATCCATGCGCTGCACGATATGCAGCCCGTGCCAGTGCACGATGGATTCCTCGGGCAACTGATTGTTGAAATGGATGCGGACTTTCTGTCCACGGCGTACGCGGATGATCGGGACATGCCCGGAACCGTCGAGCATGGCGAGCGCCTGCGGATCGCCGCGCAGCACGTGGCCGGTGTAGCGCCAGATGCGGGTGGCATTGCCGGGCAGTACGCGGATTTCGCCGGTGACTGCGTTCAACTCCATTTCGATGTCCGGATTGAAGTTTGGTGTGGCTTCCGCGGGTGGCATGGTGTGGGTGGCGGCGGCAAAGGCCCGTTCGCCGCTGGCAAGCAGGAGACTGCTGGTGGCGAGGCTTTGCAGAAATCTCCGGCGGTCGAAACAAGTCATCGCAATCCTTAAAATGCTGTAACTATATGTTCTTAAACATTATTTTAGAAATATAGCCGCGCCTGCAACTCCAGCCGGCTGCTGTTCACCCGTTCGCCGAATTCGGTATATCGATCGCCACGCAGGAAAAACGCGCGCGCGCGCAATTCGAGGTTGTTGAAACCCGTGTACAGCACCTCCGGCGTGACCGAAAAGCTGCGGTCGTTGGCGTTGGCGATCAGGGTAATTGAAGGTGTGAAATACAGGATGTTGAACGGTTCTTTCTGACTGACGCGCAGATAAAGATAATCGCGCCCCGGATTCGGGCGCGCCACGCCGGAACGGCTGAGATTGGCCGCGCGCTGCAGCGGGGTGTCATTGCCGGTGGCCACATACTGCGCATAGGTCGCATCGGCGTAGCTGTAGAAGTTCTGCATTTCACTTTCGGTAAAACCGGGGCCGTTGCGGTAATACTCGAAAATCCAGGTCATGTCCTGATCCGTCAGGTAGCGCATGCCGAGCAGATAGCTCGATGCTGCATTCTGGCGCAGCGTGGTCACTTTACCGGTTGCATCGGTGACCTGACGCTGCGTGTCCTCGATGCGCGCCCACTCGCCATGAATTTCGAGATTGCTGCCGAGGTTGCGCGAGAAATCCATGCCGTAGCGGCGGCTGCGGCTGCCGTTGCTGAGGAACATGAAATCGATGTCGGTGTCGTTGTAGAGCAGATAGAGCTTGGCGGCGGCATTGAGGTGGCCGGTGCTGCCGAAATCGTGGTTGACATCCGAAGTTGCCGGCAACAGCACCGGCGTGAACGCGACGGTGCGCAGCGCGCCGTCGAAGTTGCGGATGATATCTGCAGTCAGCATCGTGAAGCCCTGGCGCGCCAGATCCGGATCGTTGGGATCCTTCTGACGCTCGACGAAACCGACAGTGGTCCAGGCATAGCCCTTGCCCCACTTCAGCGCGATCTTGCCGGCATCAAGCGTCAGGCCCGGGTCGGGCTTGTATGAACCATAGAGTTCGTCGAAGCGGAATTCGCGGTCGAACTGCTGCGTCGCCCAGTCGCCTTCGAGGTGGGCGCGCGCGTTCAGCGTCAGCGCGCCGGAGCGCAGCTTGCCCTCCGGTTTCAGCGTCAGCGTGGTCTGATCAAGGCTGTCGCGCGGCTGGTTGTAGAAACCCAGCTTGTACAGCGCACTGTCCTGGTTGAGCCGGAAGTGCTGCTGCTTGAGTTCGACGTAGCCACTGAACTCAAACGGTTTTTTTTCGAACTCGGAGGCGTCAAAGGTGAAATCCTGTGCCTGCGCGGCGCTGGCAGTGAGCAGAAGGGCGATGCCGGCGGCGTAAGCGCGGAGCGGCATCGCTAAGCCTACTTGCGCAGGTCTTCGACGCGCGACAGATAGTTCAGCGTGAACACCTCATCCGGGAAGTCGCGTTTCTTGAGCTGCGAATAAAGCATCACCGATTTGTAACCCTTGAAGAGCGGGCTGTCGGTCTCGACGGTTGCCGGCCGGCGGATGCCGCCGCCGAAATCCTTGATGTCCTTGAAGTAAAGGGTCTTGATCAGCAGTCCGCTGGCGGCGTAAGCCTCGATCCTGGTCGGCAGCAGCAGCTTGCGGTCCACCCACATCTTCAGCTTGTCGTAGGCGACATCATTGGTACGCGCTTTCAGGGCGAGGATGTAGGCATCCTTTTGTTCTTCCACACCCTCGGCGTTGTATTCGACCGCATAGTCGACGCGCAGGATGTCGGCATTGTTGAACACGCCGCCAATGATCGACTGCAGGCTGGTGATGCGCACCGGCTTGCCGACGCTGGGGATGTAGAGCCACATGTTGTCCGCCTGCCGCAGTGTGGCGCGCCCCTTGTCGCTTGACGGCGCCAGAAACAGCGCCACCACCTTGTCGCGGCCTTTCTTCACCGAATACAGCACGAACTCCTTCTTGTCGCCGCCGGGCTCGATGTTGATCAGCTTGCGGTACATCTCGTAGGACTCGGGCTCGAGGTTGCGGTCGACTTTCTTGAGGAGTTCGTTGCCGTCGATGGCAGCAATCGCTGGCAGGGCGACGAGCAGGGTCAGCGTGAGTAACAGGCGTTTGAGGTTCATGGCGATTGATCCGGTTTGTTGTTTTGCTTGTGGTCAGACGTGGCGAAGCGCGGTGATCGGGTCCATGCGCGAAGCCTTCCATGCCGGCTGCAGGCTGGCCAGTCCCGCGACCACGATGACGATGACTGAAGTGGTGATGATGTCGGCAGCGCCCAGCGACGGTGCCAGCAGCAGGTCCTGCTGCTGGCCGAAGCTATAGGTGATTTTCCAGATATTCAGTGCGTATATGGCGGCAAGGCTGATGGCGACGCCGATCAGGGTGCCACCGATGCCCAGCATCAGGCCTTCGGCGAGGAACATGCCGAGGATGCGGCGCGGCGGCGTGCCGATCGCGGCGATGGCACCGATTTCACGGATGCGCTCGTACACCGCCATGATCATCACGTTCATCACCGACACCAGCACGATCGAAATCAGCATGATCTTGATCGCCAGCGTCAGCACGTCGATCATCTTGGCGATATTGGCGAATGGGCTCAGGCGCTCCCAGGTGTGCAGTTCCAGTGCCCGCTGGCCTGTCTTGTTTTTGATTTCCTCCAGAGCGGTTTGCAGTTTTTCGCTGACCTGCTGCAGGCGCTGAGGGTCCTTCAAGCGCACCGCGATTTCGCTGACTTCGGGCTCCGTCATGCGCAGCAGTTCGCGCGCGTCCTCGATGTGGACGTAGCCGTCACGGCCGCCAGGGCCGGTGGCGCTTTCCAGCGTGCCGCGTACCTTGAAGGTCTTGCCGTTGACCGAGCCGTCGCGGTTGGTGGCAACCAGCACGATGGTGTCGCCGGGGCTGACCTTCAGGCCGCGCGCTACCAGTACCGGTATCAACACTTCTCCGCGCACCACCAGCGGCCCGTCACGCACGCCGTCGAGCTGACGGCCGGCCAGCAGCGGCAGCACCGCGGCTTCGGCCTCGGGCTCCACGCCGTTGATGCGCAGGCTGGTGGTTTCGGTGAAGTTGCTGAACATGGCGCCGAACTTCACGCGCGGTGACACTGCTGAGACGGCCGGGTTCCTGTCCAGTGCCTGCTTCACACTCTCGACCATCTGCGGTGCCATGTTCATGTTCAGCGGCAGGCTTTCGATCGACGCGACGTAGCCGCGGCGATGGACCTGCAGATGGCCGAGCATCGAATCGGTGATCTGGCCGATCATCATCTGCTTGAAAGAGCCGCTGATGGCCATGAACAGCAGCACCGCGGCGACGCCAATGATGATCAGCAGCGAGGTCAGCAATGTCCGGCGCTGGTAGCGCAGCAGGTTGCGCGCGGCGAGCTGGATGAGCTTAAGCATGGTTGGTTCCCGGATTCGCGGTGAGGCGCCCGTCCTCGAGGGTGAAGGTCACTTCGGCCTCGCGCATGACTTTCGGGTCGTGTGTCGAAAAGACGAAAGTGGTGCCGAGCTGGTCGCGCATTTTTTTCATTAGCTCGATGATGCGGTGGGCGGTGTCGTGGTCGAGATTGGCAGTGGGTTCGTCGGCGAGCACCAGTTTGGAGTTGGCGACGAGCGCGCGTGCAACCGCGACGCGCTGCTTCTGGCCGCCCGAGAGCTGGTCCGGACGTTTGTGGGCCTGGTCGGCCATGCCGACCGAATCGAGCAGGGCCATGACCTGCGTGCGGCGTTTTTCCGGCGGCCAGTTCTGCACCATGATCAGCGGATATTCGATGTTTTCGTAAGCGGTGAACACCGGGATCAGGTTGAAGTCCTGGAAAATGAAGCCGATGTGGTTGCCGCGGAACGTCGCACTGGCGCTGCGGTCGAGCGACGCGACGTCGGTGTCGAGCACCGAAATGCGCCCCCCGGAGGGATGATCAAGGCAGCCGATCATGTTGAGCACTGTGCTTTTACCGCTGCCGGACGGGCCGACGAAGGCTACGAACGATGCCGGCTCGATGGTGAAGTCGATACCGCGCACGGCCGGTACGTCGACTTCGCCGATGCGGTAGGTTTTGGTAAGTCCTTCAGCGCGGATCAGGCTCATGGGTTCTGGTGATCGGTGAGATGGTTTGGAAGCTGCACTCTATGGGTGTCGGGCGATTACGAATTGATATGGATCAACCAGTGCGCAATCAGGAACGGTCGCGCCGGCCGTGCGCGAGCGGCCAAGCAACAGCCGTTTTGGTCAGAGTTTTCCCGGCTGGAATACGAGGAAATACTGATTCGGCAAAAATACGTGCTCTTCAGTCAACCGGTAACCGGCGCGCTGCAGTTCAGCCTTCACCTGTTCCGGGACGATGCGCGCGGCTTTGGGTGGGCCTTGCGCTGAATCCATCCTGAAATCGATGACCGCGAGACTACCGCCCGGTTTCAGCGATTGCCGCAATTGCCGAAAATACTGTTCGCGGTTTTCGACGTGGTGATAGACGTCGACGAGGATCACCACATCGGCTTTTTCCGGCAACCGTGGATCACCGGGTTTCGCCTGCACCGCGGTGATGTTTTTCAGGTCTTCGCGTTTGGCGCGGTCAGCGAGGTACTTCACCATGTCCGGTTCGGTATCGAGGCCGTAGACCCGGCCCTGCGGCACCATGTGCGCAAAACGAGCAGAGAAATATCCCGTGCCCGAACCGATGTCGGCGATGATCGAATCCGGTTTCAGTTTCAGCGCCTGGATCACTTCATGCGGTTTTTGCCAGGCATCGCGTTTCGGATCATCGAACACTTTTGCCCACTGTTCGGCACCGCTGAAGCTGTGGTCGTGGGTGTGCGGGGACTGTGCTGCAGCCGGATTTGCAACCAGTAACAGCCCGAGCGCGGCGGCGGGGATGGCACGATGGAACAGCGGATGTTTCATTTGCGCTCCTGATGATGGTGTGACTGTTGCGGACGGGTTCAGTGATTGTGGGTGGAGGTGGCGGGGGCCATTGCGCCGCGCGGACCGCCGGAGCCCATGGCCATGCGCGCGCTCAGGCCACGGTGAAACGCCGCCGGCCCGCCCTGTACCAGCTCAGTGACTTCCCCGGCATGGGCCTGCATTGCTGCAACCAGTTTGGCGTCAGTGGAGGTGCGGGTGACGATGGCGCCCTTGTCGGTCATTTTGATCATGGACCTGGTCTTGTCCGCGTTGTCGAAAATCACCGGCAGCGTGGTGCTGAACAGGTTGAATTCGCGACCGTCTTTCAGTCGTCCCGCCATGCTGGCGACATGCGCCTGGATCGATTGCGCCACCTTGGGATCGTCGGATTCGGTGACGGTTGTGATGCCGTCTGGCAGTTTGGTCACGGTGCGTTTGATCTTCGTATTATTGTGTACAAGATCCATCACCAGACCCATGTCAGTGGCCGAGTTGGCGTCCTGTTTGGTCAGCATTGCGGAGGGACCCATGCCGCGCCCCATCATCGGGCCATGACCTGTAGCCCCGTGGTCGTGGCTCATGCCGGTGCCGGCGGATTGCGCGGATGCAGTGGCTGCGGCGAATACCAGTGTCGCAGCGACGGCAATGGCGATCTGGCTGCTGTGTTTCATGTCGTTTCTCCTCGGTTCCGGAAAAGAAGGAGGGGGGCGGCTGTTGCCGCTCCTCCCGTTGCGGCCTTAGTGCTTGTGCTCTTCGTTGCTGCGGTTGCGGCCCTGCGCACCACTGTGTTCAGGCAAGGTGATGCCTTTTTCCGTGGCGCGTTTCTGCATCTCGGTGCGATTGGCCGATGCGATCTGCTGGCGTTCTTCCGGGGTTTTTGCGGCGCGCATTTTTTCCTGCATGGCGCTGCGTTCTTCCGGAGTGACCAGTGACTGCGCAGCTTTGGAGCCGTGTTCGCCGTGGCCTTTGGTTTCGCCGTGTTTGGCGTGTTTTTCGCCGTCGTGGTTCATGCCCTGCATGCTTTTCATGCCGTGCTGCATGCCCTGGTGCTGGCCGCTCTGCGCACCGTGTTCCATGTTGCCGCGCATCTGTCCCGGTTGGGCATAGGCGGCGGTGACACCGAGGGTCAGTGCGATGGCGATTGCGGTTTTGTTGAGCTTGTTCATGGTCTGTTCCTTTGCAATGATTGTGGAGGTTATGCCGGATTGCCCTTGGTCGTCCGGTTGCAGTGGCTCCGGGCTTTCCTGACGTCCTGATTAACGCATTAGCCTGTAAATCAACTGTTACCGGCAAGCTGCTTTTGGTATCGCAGTTTTGCAGTCCGCAACGCATTGATACACTGCGATACAATTTTTCCGGCCGGCGGGTCACTCCTCCGGTATAAACATCGCATGACCACCCCCGACCACATCCTGGTAGTGGATGACGACACGGAGATCCGCAACCTGCTGCGCGAGTACCTGCAGCAGCAGGGTTACCGCGTCACCGTGCTTGCCGACGGCAGGGGGCTGCGTGCGGCGGTGGACACGGTGCCGCCTGACCTGGTCATCCTGGACGTTATGCTGCCCGGTGAAGATGGCCTGACGTTATGCCGGGAATTGCGTGCGCGTTCGGGGGTGCCGATCATCATGCTCACCGCGCGCGGCGAGGAAACCGACCGCATCGTCGGCCTTGAACTGGGTGCCGATGATTACATCGCCAAACCCTTCAGCCCGCGCGAACTGCTGGCGCGCATCAAGAGCGTGTTGCGCCGCACTCGGGCCTTGCCGGAGAACCTGAGGCAGGAGGAATCCGGCGTGTTCCGTTTTGCCGGCTGGACACTGGATGCGGCGACCCGCAACCTGACCTCGCCCGAAGGCGTGGTGGTGGCGCTGAGCGGCACCGATTTCCGTTTGCTGAAAATATTCGTTGACCATCCCAATCGCGTGCTGACCCGCGACCAGTTGATCGACCTGATGCTGGCGCGCGAGGCCGGACCGTACGACCGTGCGATCGACGTGCAGGTCAGCCGGCTCCGCCAGCGCCTCGGCGAGGACGCAAAAGAGCCGGCGATCATCAAAACCGTGCGTGGCCAGGGCTACGTGTTTGCAGCGCATGTCGAGGCGGGCACGCGATGAACCTGCTGCCGCGCTCGTTGTTCAGCCGGTTGGTGCTGGTATTGCTCGGGGGATTGCTGACCGCGCAATTGCTGAGTTTTGCCGTGCACATGCACGACCGCGGTGAGTTGCTGGCACAGGCCAGCGGCATGCAGTCGGCGCAACGCATCGCCGACATCGTGCGCCTGCTCGACACACTGACGCCGGCGGAGCGCCTGCGCATCGTCAAGGTCATCAGTGCGCCGCCGTTGACAGTGGCACTGGATCGCGCTCCGCTGGCTGTGCCCGGCACAGAAACTGCAGCCGGCGCAAGGGCGATGCTGTTTACCACGCTGCTGCGGCAGTTTCTCGGCGATCAGCGGCCGGTGGTGGTCGGCATGGCCGAGGGCACACCATACCGAACGGGAGAAGTGCACAACAGGCGGCGCGCCGGTGAGGATGATGGGCATGAATGGATGCCGCCGATGATGCGTCACAATGCCATGGCCGGTAGCGGCCCGGCGTTCGTTGCACAGGTGCGGCTGCAGGACGGCACGCTGGCGACATTCGATGCGCGCCAGACGCTGGCCACCGAAAACTGGCCATATCGCGTTCTGCTGAGCATTGCGCTGCTGCTGGCTGCGGTGATCGTGGTGTCTTTGATCGCGGTGCGCTGGGCAACAAAGCCGCTGAAAACACTGGCCGACGCGGCGGATGAACTGGGCAAAAACATCAACCGCCCGCCGCTGGCGGAAACCGGGCCGACCGAAGTCGCCAGCGCGGCGCGCGCTTTCAACACCATGCAGTCGCGGCTGGCCACGTACCTGCGCGAACGCACCCAGGTGCTGGCGGCGATGTCGCATGACCTGAAAACGCCGATCACGCGGCTGCGGCTGCGTGCCGAACTGCTGGAAGATGCAGAATTGCGCGCCAAGTTCGGCAACGACCTGCAGGAAATGGAAACGATGGTGCTGTCCGCGCTGGATTTCCTGCGCGGCATGGACAACGGCGAGCCGGTGCAGCCGGTCGATGTCATGGCCTTGCTCGAAAGCCTGCAGGTCGATTTGCGCGAAACTGGCGGCATGGTGAGCATCGAAGGCTGCGCGGGAGGCCCCTATTCCGGCCGACCGCAGGCGCTGAAGCGTTGCCTGACGAATCTGTTGGAGAATGCGATCAAATACGGCAAGACCGCGCGCGTGGTGATTGATGACGGCGTTGAGTCGCTGCAGATCAGTATTCTCGACGAAGGGCCGGGCCTGCCGCAGGAGCAACTGGAAAAAGTGTTCGAGCCGTTTTATCGCGTCGAAGGCTCACGCAACCGCGACACCGGCGGTACAGGGCTGGGACTGGCGATCGCGAAGAATGCGGTGGAGTTGCATGGCGGGCGGATTACATTGCGCAATCGGGCGGCGGGTGGCTTGGTGGCGGTGTTGACACTGCCGCGGCGCAGCTCATCGGCAACCATAAAATAATAATATAAACAATAACTTATAGCATGCCCTGAGCGCAGGCCGGCGAACCATCATCGAACGGTGTGTTGATGCCGGTGCATGGCATGATTTCTTTTCTGCACCGCGGTCGTTACGCGCGGATTTCATGGTCCCGGAACTGACGCTGATGGCAACCTTCGCCCAAAGAACCATGGCTTTGCCCGCCGATCTCTTGTGCGATGTCGAAACCGTGGCGCGGGCAGAAACCAAAACTCTGAGCCCCGGCATTCAGGATGCGCTGTGCCAGGCGCGCGACAAGGGCATCCTGCACAAGTCTTCCCGCGATGCCGGGGAACTCGTGCGCGTGGCGGTGTTTCTTTCCGGGATCGGCGTACTGGTCTGCTGGAGTGAGCTGAGATATGCCCGTTTGAAGTGATACGCTGTCAGAGCAATTTATGCTCCGCGCGGGCACGCTGCGGTTTCCGCGCCCGGGCTACAGCACCACCGGTTTGTCGGGCAATTCATTATGCCCCGCAGCAGCAGCGGGGAAATGCGTTTGCAGATGCCGTGTCACCGCCTGGATGCCGCTGAGCACGCCGGCTGCGTAATTTTCCTGCCTGAAAGCCTCCTCCATCGTGCGGCAGATCTGCTCCCATTCCTGCGCGCCCACCTTGGCATCAATTCCGCGGTCGGCAACGATTTCCACATCGCGGTCGGCGAGCAACAGATAAATCAGCACGCCGTTATTGTGTTCGGTATCCCAGACCCGCAGTTGTGAAAAAATATCGATGGCGCGCGCTCTGGCGGATTGCCCCTGCAGCAGCAGTCCGCTGTCGAGAGCGCCTTCGACAGCGAAACGGATTTCTCCGCTGTGTGCCGTTTCGCTGGTCTTGACGGCGTTCTGGATCGAAGTCAGGGCCTCGCGGGTGAAAGCGCGATTGACCTGCCAATGGGTCATCAGCAAATGCCTTGCCATGCGTTTGAGGTTCATGGTCACCACCGTCCCGAAGCACCGCCGCCACCAAAGCCGCCGCCACCACCGCCGAAACCGCCACCACCACCACCACGACCGAAACCGCCGTAATGGCCGCCGATGCCGCGCCCGCCCATGCCGCCGCCGAGCAAGGTAAACAACAGCGCGATCACGCCTGCGACCATGCCGATGGATATCGCGCCGGCAAGAAACCCGGCGCCGATGCCCACGGCACCGCCCGTTGCGAGCGCGCCGGGAAAGCGGCCGAGCAAGGAACGCAATACTCCGCCCAGGACCAGCGTCAGCACCAGCAGGATCGGCAGCAGTTGCTGCAGGTCTGAGGTTTTGCCGGAAGGTCTTGCCCCGGCTGCCGGCAACGACTCGCCATCGACGATGCGGATGATCTGGTCGACCCCGGCGCTGATGCCGCCATGGAAATCCCCCTGCTGGAAGCGTGGCACGATGATCTCGCTGATGATGCGTTTGCTGGTCGCGTCGCTGAGTGCGCCTTCGAGGCCGTAACCCACCTCGATGCGCAGCGCCCGGTCATCCTTGGCGACGACCAGAATGGCGCCGTCATCCACTTTTTTGCGTCCAAGTTTCCATTGCTCGGCGACGCGCAGGGCATATTGCTCGATGGTTTCCGGCGCGGTGGTCGGAACAATGAGTACCGCGATCTGGCTGCCTTTCCGGGTTTCAAACGCCTGCAGGGTCTGTTCCAGGGCAGCTTTCTGTCCGGGGTTGAGCGTAGCCGTCTGGTCGGTGACGCGCGCAGTCAGGGGCGGCACCGCAACCGCTGCGCCGGCCGCTGAAAACCAGCACAGCGTGAGCGCCAGCAGCAGTGCTCTGGTCGCGCCCGGTGTTATCACTTGGCGGTTCCCGGCGCCTCACCCTGGGGTTTGGCCGGCGCTGTGCCGAAATCCACCGTGGGCGGCCTGGCGATTTCCTTTTCGTTTTCAACGGCGAATGTCGGCTTCACCTTGTGTCCGAACAGCATCGCGGTCAGGTTGGAGGGGAAGGAGCGCACGGTCACGTTGTATTCCTGCACCGACTTGATATAACGGTTGCGCGCGACGGTGATGCGGTTCTCGGTGCCTTCAAGCTGTGCCTGCAGGTCGCGGAAATTGGCGTCGGACTTCAACTGCGGATAGTTCTCCGATACCACCAGCAGCCTCGACAGCGCGCCGGACAACTCACCCTGTGCCGCCTGGAATTTGCCAAATGCCTCGGGATTGTTGATGAGCTCCGGGGTGGCCTGGATGCTGCCCACTCTGGCGCGGGCGTTGGTGACCCCCAGCAACACCTCTTTTTCCTGGGCAGCGAAACCCTTGACGGTATTCACCAGGTTGGGAATCAGGTCGGCACGGCGTTGATACTGATTGACGACTTCAGCCCAACTCGCCTTGATCTGTTCATCACCGGATTGCAGGGTGTTATAGCCGCAGCCGGAAAGGCTCAACACGAGCAGTGCTGTCAGGGCTGTCAATAATTTACGCATGGGTTTTCTCCACAGTTTGGCATCGATGATCTGGCCGCTTGTGCGGTTTGGTGCTGATTGCGCAGAGTCTGGCACAGACCGGCTGGACGCTATATCGCGGCCGATAACTATTCCGTGCGTCAGGGCACATAGCCGATTTTGACCGGGATTGACCGCAGCGGCGCGTTCGCCCTTCGGTTTGATCAGGACAGGTTTTTTCAGGTCTACGCTGGCTGTCCAATGCCTGCGGCGCGCAGAGCGGCTTCATCAGGCCCTCTGCCGGCGCAGCAATCGGCGAGTTTTCCGTTGACTGCCACCGCAGGAATGCTGCGAACGCCGTAGCGCTGTGCCTTTTTTGCCACGTCGGGCTTGTGCATATCGAGGATCTCGACTTCGCAGGACGGACAGGCGATGCGGTTGATCAGAGCGACGGTGTCGTCGCACACAGTGCATCCTGCGCTGAACACTTCGATTTTGCGGATTGCGGTCATGATGTTTTCCTTAATGCGCCTTGACTTGCGGGTTGCTGCCGCCGGGGACGCAGGCCGGACAGGCTGGCATGGTGATGGAGCGGGAGCGGTTGCTGATTAATATCGCGACGATCAGCAGCACAACACCGCCTGTAGTCAGCCAGTTATTCTCGAAATAAAATTTTCCACCCAACACGACTGTTGATGCGGCTAGGCCGAGCAGCAGCGCGGCGATACTGCCGCTGCGTCGTGCCTGCAGGGCCAGAACGCCCAGCGCGATGGTGAGGAATGTCGCCGTCAGCGGCAACAGCCAGGGCGTGTAGTCGACGAATTCCAGGCCCAGCGCGCTGAGCAGCGCTGCATAGGCCGGGAAGCACAGCGGGCAGACCAGTTTGGGCAGGAATGCCAGGCCGAGCGCCGGGGAAGCGGCGGCGAGCGTCTGCCAGCGGGTTTTTTTGAGGGGATCGACAGGCGCCGCTTTCAGCATTGCGGCGCAGACGGTCTCCAGCGGCGGAACGGTGCTCAGCCCGCCTTCAGCGTTGCTGTAGACACGACAGGCGCCGGATCCCGATACGCTGTCTGTCGCGGCAACATCCTTACCGTCGACTAATATGGTGGGCGAACCATAGGGCTTCGTGTAGGCGGGGCTGCCGGGTGCGGAGCGCTCCCATTCCAGCCAGCGTGCCGAGACGCCGGTGCGGGTGAAGGCCCTGATCAGCAGCGTGCGCGCCTGCGCCACGTTCGGGCAATCGGCATCGTAGACCAGTTCAACAGTCATTGTGGCTCTCTCGTATCCAGTGATTCGAGTATCGGACATTCGCTGGTCGGGCCTTTGCCGCGGCAGGCGGCAGCCAGCCGGGTCAGCGCGTCACGGATTTTCTCAAGGTCGGCAATTTTTCTGTCGACAGCAGAGATTTTTTCCCTTGCGCGCTGCCGGATGTCGGCGCAGGTGGTGCCGGCCTGCATGCGCAGCGACAGCAATTCGCGGATTTCGTCGAGCGAGAATCCCAGGAGTTGTGCCTGCTTGATGAAATTCAGCCGGCGCAGCGCATCGCCGGCGTAGATGCGGTAGCCGGCGCGGGTACGTGGCGCGTCCGGCAGCAATCCGCGCTTTTCGTAGTAGCGGATGGTTGCGATATTGACACCGCCGCAACTGGCCAGTTGGCCGCGGGTCAGCAGTTCCGGATGGCTCACGATGATCTCCTTGATGAAAGCACTCTAAACCCTGAACCTGAGTGCAGGGTCAAGCGACAATTCATGCTTTTATTCATTCCGGCCCTGATGCGGGCCTTTTCCGTCGTCGCATCAGAAACCACGCCGCCGGGATCACCAGCATCGACAGCAGCGGCGCGGTGATCATGCCGCCGACCATGGGTGCGGCGATGCGCTGCATGACTTCGGCGCCGGTGCCGCTGGACCACATGATCGGCAGCAGGCCGGCGAGGATGACCGCCACGGTCATCGCCTTGGGCCGCACCCGCAGCACCGCGCCCTCGGTAATGGCGTCCATCACCAATTGCACGTTCAATGGCGCGCCGGCGGCGATGCGTTTGTCGAGTGCCTGGCGCAGGTAGAGCAACATGATGACGCCGAATTCGGCGGCGACGCCGGCGAGCGCGATGAAGCCCACTGCAGAAGCCACCGACATGTTGTAGCCGAGCAGCCACATCAGCCACAGTCCGCCGATCAATGCGAACGGGACGGTGACCATGATCAGCAGGGCTTCATCGATGCGGCGGAATGTCATGTAGAACAGCACGAAGATGATCAGCAGCGTGAACGGAATGACAAGCGTGAGGCGTTTTTTCGCGCGTTCCAGATATTCAAACTGTCCGGACCACGCCACCGAATATCCCGCGGGCAGCCTGACCTGTTCGCGCACCATGCGCTGCGCGTCGCTGACGACCGACTGCAGGTCGCGACCGCGGATGTCGACATAGACCCAGCCGGAGAGCCGGGCATTCTCGCTTTTGAGCATCGGCGGGCCGTCGATGATGGCAAGCTGCGCCAGCGTGCCCAGAGTGATCTGCGCGCCGCGCTCGGTGACGATAGGCAGGTTGCGCATTTTTTCCACCGAGTCACGCAGTTCGCGGGGATAACGCACATTGATCGGAAAGCGCTGCAGGCCTTCGACGGTCTCGGCGATGTTTTCGCCGCCGATGGCGGCGGACACGATGTCCTGCACATCGCTGATGTTCATGCCGTAGCGCGCAGCCGCCAGACGGTCGATCTTGATGTCGATATAACGGCCGCCGGTCAAACGTTCGGCGAGCGCGGAGGTGACACCGGGCACGTCCTTTACCGCGCGCTCGATGTCCTGCGCCACGCGTTCGATCTGCGCCAGGTCGGGGCCGGAGACCTTGATGCCGAGCGGACTCTTGACGCCGGTGGCGAGCATGTCGATGCGATTGCGGATCGGCGGCACCCAGATGTTGGTGAGCCCCGGTACTTTCACCGTGCGATCGAGTTCCTCGATCAGTTTTTCCTGGGTCATGCCGGGGCGCCATTCGCTTTTCGGTTTGAACTGAATGGTGGTTTCGACCATTTCCAGCGGCGCCGGATCGGTGGCGGTTTCGGCGCGGCCGACTTTGCCGAACACGCGCGCGACCTCCGGTACGTTCTTGATCAGGCGGTCGGTGAGCTGCAGGATTTCCGCGGCCTTGCCCGCCGACAGCCCGGGCAGGGCGGTCGGCATGTAGAGCAGATCGCCTTCGTCAAGTGGCGGCATGAATTCGCCGCCGAGTCGCGCGGCGGGGAAAATGCTGACCGCGAGCAGGAGCACGGCGACGACCAGCGTGCTGCGCGGAAAGCGCAACACCGCGGCCAGCAGCGGTCTATAGAGGGATATCAATAACCTATTGATTATATTGGTATTTTCATCAGGTATCCGGCCGCGGATCCAATAGCCCATCAGCACCGGCACCAGCGTCACCGACAATGCGGCGGCTGCCGCCATCGCGTAGGTCTTGGTGAATGCGAGCGGCGAGAACAAACGGCCTTCCTGCGCTTCCAGCGCAAATACCGGGATGAAGGACAACGTGATGATCAGCAGGCAGAAGAACAAGGCGGGACCGACTTCGGTGGCAGCATTGCCGATCAACTGCCAGCGTTCGTTTTCCTGCAAAGACTGCCCGGGATGCGCGTGATTCCATGCCTCCAGATGTTTGTGCGCGTTCTCGATCATCACCACCGCGGCATCGACCATGGCGCCGATGGCAATTGCGATGCCGCCGAGCGACATGATGTTGGCGTTGACGCCCTGATATCGCATGACGATGAAGGCGATCAGGATGCCCAGTGGCAGCGTGATGATGGCGACGAGGCTGGAACGCAGGTGAAACAGGAATACGAAACATACTAACGCGACCACGATGAATTCTTCGACCAGTTTGTCGCGCAGATGGGAAACGGCGCGCTCAATCAGGTTAGACCGGTCATAGGTCGGCACGATTTCAACGCCCGGCGGCAGGCCCGGCTTCAGCGATTCGATCTTGGCTTTGACCGCAGCGATGGTTTCCAGCGCGTTTTTGCCCTGGCGCATGACAATGATGCCGCCCACGGTTTCGCCTTCACCGTCGAGTTCGGCAATGCCGCGCCGCAGTTCGGGGCCGATCTGGATGCGCGCGACATCTTTCAGCAGTACCGGCGTGCCGCCATCACCGAGCGTGATGGGTATCGCGCGGAAGTCGTCCAGTGATTTCAGGTAGCCGCGGGCGCGTACCATGTATTCGGCTTCACCCAGTTCCAGCACCGCACCACCGGCCTCCTGATTGGCATTGCGTACCGCCTGGATGACGCGGCTGACCGGAATGGAATAGGCGCGCAGCCGGTCCGGATCGAGCACGATCTGGTACTGCCGCACCATGCCGCCGACCGAGGCGACTTCGGCGACGTTGGGCACTGATTTCAATTCATATTTGAGGAACCAGTCCTGCAATGCGCGCAATTGCGACAGGTCATTGCGTCCGCTGCGATCGACCAGCGCGTATTCATAAATCCAGCCGACGCCCGTGGCGTCCGGGCCCAGCGCAGGTTTGGCCTGCGCCGGTAGCCGACTCTGCACCTGATTGAGGTATTCGAGCACGCGCGAACGCGCCCAGTAGAGATCGGTGCCGTCCTCGAACAGCACGTAGACAAAGGAATCGCCGAAGAAGGAATAGCCGCGCACGGTTTTTGCACCCGGCACCGACAGCATGGTGGTGGTCAGCGGGTAAGTGACCTGGTCCTCGACGATCTGCGGCGCCTGTCCCGGGTAAGTGGTGCGGATGATGACCTGCACGTCGGACAGATCCGGAATCGCATCGAGCGGGGTCTTGATCATGGCCCACACGCCCCACGCCGCGACCATGAAGGTCGCGAGCAGCACCAGGAAGCGATTGCTGATGGACCAGCGGATCAGGCGCGCGATCATGGCTTGCTCCCGCCGGAATCAGGCTGGATGCGGGTGATGATGTAATTGCCGTCCTTGTCCGGCTCGCCGCGCAACTCGAAGATGATCCGGTCGCCGGGCTTCAACCCCTGCAGCAGTTTTTTGTCCTCGACGCGAAAACCCATGGTCATCTCCGGCCAGTTCAGCGATGGAATGGGGCCGTGACTCAGGTCGATTTTTCCGCTGGCGGCGTCCACAGCATTGATTTTGCCGTTGCCGACATGGCCGCCGCCGGGCGGATCGTTCTTTACGCCGTTTTTATCGTTGTCGAGCACGCTTTTCAGCCGGCCCAGCGTGCTTTTCAGGCTGGCTTCGGAATCGATCAGGAACTGTCCGGAAGCAACCACGCGCTGGCCGCTCTTGAGGCCTTTGCGGATTTCAGTCATGCCGCCGCTGTCGCGACCGGTTTCGATATCGACTGGACGGAATTTGCCGTTGCCCTCGGCGACGATGGCCACTGCGCGCGTGCCGGTATGGATCACCGCCTCTGACGGCACCATCAGTGCCGGTTTGTCGGTGCCGCCGAAGGCCAGCGTGGCAAACATGCCCGGTTTCAATCGCCCACCGGGGTTGGCGAGCACGATGCGCGCTTTGATGGTGCGTGTGGTGGCATTGACGTCCGGCAGCAGCACGGCGACCTTGCCCTTGAAAGTCTGCTCGGGATAGGCCACGGTGCGGGCTTCAACCAAGGCACCGGGTTTGACCAGCGCGGCATCGGTTTCCGGCACCTCGGCATTCACCCACACCGAGCCGAGGTTGACCAGTTTGAACAGCGTGAGGCCGGAGGTGACCGCCATGCCGTCGCGCGCGCCGAGTTCCCACACCAGTCCGTCGTCGGGTGCGAACAGCGTGACCCGTGCATCAGCCTTGCCTGATTGTTCAATGCGCTTGATCTGCGCCTCGCTGATGCCGAGCAACGACAATCGCGCGCGCGCCGCCTGTGCCAGATCGCTGGCGCCGCTTTGCGCGCTGTGTTTAAGCGCGAGATATTCTTCCTGTGCCGCCAGCCATTCCGGTGCGTAAATTTCGACCAGCGGCTGACCGCGTGATACTGGATCGTATTGCGCACGCACATGCAGCTTCTCGATGTAACCGCTGACGCGCGACTGCACGGTGTAAATCGAGCGCTCGTCAATGGCGACCGTGCCGACCGTGCCCAAACCCGTCTGCATGCGGCCTTCGCGGACTTCGACGGTACGGATGCCGAGATTCTGCACCGTGCGCGGACTGATATTCACGCTGCCTTCATCGGCGCCGGCGTCGGCATAGACCGGCACCAGTTGCATGTCCATGAATGGCGATTTCCCCGGCTTGTCGAATTTGGGGCCGGGGACCATCGGGTCATGCCAGTAGAGCGGCTTGCGCTCGCCTGCCGCTTCGGTTTTTCCACCGTCGGCCGGCGAACCAGGCTGCAGATCACCCGTCGTCGCTTGTTGCGATGCGGTCACACCGGGCATGCGCTGCATCGCGTACCAGTAACCGCCGCCGATGCCGGCGCCGGCGAGAGCGAGCCCGCCTGCTATCAATAACACGGTGTTGCGTTTCATGGCTGGTTCTCCTGCGGCAGGAAATAGAGTAATTGCGCGTAAGCGCGCCCCTGTTCGGCGGCGAGCTGCAGTTGCTGCAGGCGGAGTTCGATTTCGCCGCGGCGCGCTTCGAGTGCGGCAGCGAGCGGCGCCTGTCCGCCGCGGTAGGCGGCGAGCGCCAGTTGCGCGCGTTCGCGGGCGAGGGGCAGCAGGCTGTCGTCGAAGCGTTGCAGTCGTGCGCTTGCCGCCTCCCAGTCCGCCCGGGTCGCGTTCGCTTCCGCCAGATGCTGGCGCAGCGCATCTTCCTTCAGGGCGCGCGCCTGTTCCACCTGCGCCATTTTCGCGGCTACACTGCGGTCCTGGCGGTTTGTCTGGAACAGCGGCAGGTCGATCGATATCTGCACCGAGAGCATGTTGGAAAACTGCGGCCCGCGCTGCGCATAAGCCACTTCGAGGCCCCAGTCCGGTTTGTTCGCAGCCCGGGCAAGCGCGGCGTCGTTGTGCGCGATATCAATCTGCCGCTCCAGTGTCTGCAGATGCGGATGGTTTTCTGCATGCGTCGCGAGCTCGCGGTGCTGCGCCGGGAGCAGGCGGCTTGGCAGTGCGGCCAGCGGGCGCGCGCTTTCCGCACCCAGCCAGCGCGACAGCAGCGCGGCGGCGCGTGCCGCCTGTCGCCGGTATTCGGCGCGGCGGTCGAGCAGTGATTGCAGATTGACCTGCAGCGCAAGCAGATCCGCGGGCTGAGTCTTGCCCGCGCGCAGACCCGCCTGCAGGGTTTCGCGTTGCAGATCGGCTTCGGCATATTGCTCGTCGACAACTGCCGCCATGCGTTCGGCAAAATAACGCTCGATCCACAACTGCGCGACATCACGCCGCAGCGCTGCTCTTGCATCGCCGAGCATCGCCTGCTCCCGCGCCAGTTCCTGTTCGGCGCGCCGGCCCCTGATCTCGCGCTTGTCGCTGCGCACGAACTCCTGCATCACGCCGATTTTGCGCATGGTCATGAAATCGCGCGTCAGGCTGTAGCGGTCGGGGCCGTCCGCCGGCAGATTGTCGATACCGAACTTGAGCTTGGGATCGGGCAGTTCGCGCGCCGAAGCCGTCGTTTCTTCAGCGGCGGAAATCGCCGAGCGTTGCGCCGCGAGCAGGGATGATTCGCGGTCGGCGATGCTCAGCGCTTCAGTGAGGCTGAGGGGTGCTGCCGCGGCAGGCTGCCCCGGTAGCAATAGCGGTAACAAAAGTATTGCTGATATAAAGAAACGAGTGTGCATAAATCCTCCACGTAACAATGTCCGACAGCCACGTATCGTCAGCCGCAAGGCGGCTGACCTCAAAACATTGCGCGAAGGATCAGATCAGGAAACGCCGGAGCCGCACGATGAGCGGCGGGAATGGGGCGTGGGCGAGATGGTGGTGCCGGACATCGATTGCAGAGGGTGCAATCACGGGTTGAGCGACGAAGTAATGGGGCGCAGTTGCGGCAACGGCCGTCCATGCGATATCGGGTTGTCCGGTGGCGTTGCTGCCCGATTCGCAATGTTTCAGGCATAGCGCCGTGATGGTAGTACCGGCTCTATGCTCGCAATCCGGCATCGCGGCCGCAGCCAGGGCCAGGTCCTGCAGGCTGGTCGGGCAGGCATAGGCCGCGACGGACTGTTGCGCCAGCAGCATCAAGCCGAGGGTGCAGGCCGTCAGCCATCGCCGCAGATAGAGGGGGAAACGCATGCGAGGATGTTACGGTTGCCGGTGCGCAGACACAAGCCGGCTTCCTGATTTGAAAACCCCGCAGCCATTGAACCTTCGGTGCCGGGTTTCAGCGCCACGCTGGTCGTGATTCCCTGACAGTAATGGGTGTCGGGGATGCCGATGGCGGCCGTTTGCAGAGCGTCGGAGTGTTTGTCGATTTTGTGCGGCGCGATGTTTTTGTTGCTCTGATGCAATCGGTGGTCATGCTCGATTAAGTATAAAAACATAATAAAAACAATTGGTTATGTGATCATGGCGGATCGCCTCGTAAACCGGTGCTGACCGCTGATGCAGGCTTGTGTGGGATGGAGACGCGGGATGATTTATTCACCCCGTAGCTGTCGCATATCGATTTCACGGAACCGAGAACCATGACCACTGCCATCAAAAAAACCATTTCGCTGCCTGCCGATCTGGCACGGGATGCCGAAGCCACGGCACGGGCGGAAGGCAAAACCCTGAGCGCCGTCATTCAGGACGCATTGCGCCAGGCGCGCGTCGAGCGGCGACGGCAGGAAGTGCGTGACATGCAGGGTTACTGGAGTCGCAAGGCGCGTGACAAGGGCATCCTCACCGAAGCCGATCTCGATCGTTATTTGCGCGATTGAAGGTCGTTTTCGACACCAACATTCTGGTCTCGGCGCTGGTTTTTTCCGGAGGCCGGGGCGAGGCGGCGCTGGAGCGTATCGTCGCTGCGCGCGACCAGTTGGTCATCTCGCAGCCGATCATCGATGAACTGCTGGGCATCCTGAGCCGCAAGTTTTCCCGCGATGCTGGGGAATTGGCGCACGTGGCCGTGTTTCTTTCTGAGGTCGGTGCGCTGGTCAAACCACGGCAGCGGTTACAGGTTGTTGCTGATGAACCGGAAAATCGAATTCTTGAATGTGCCGTGGCCGGTCATGCCGATGCCATTGTGACCGGCGACAAGGCGCTGCCGGATGTGAGTGAACATGAAGGGGTGAAGATCATCAGCTTGCGTGCTTACCTGGCAGGATGAGACGAGATATGCCTGTTCGACGTGATCCGGTGTTCGGGAATTTATGCTTCACCTGGGCACGCTGCGCTTTGCCCACCCTGCGCTCGCTGCGTCACGTTAGAGCCTAGCTACTTCCAATTGAGGTATCAAAACCAGACACTGCGCGATAAAGCTGCGCCAGTGACTTCCACGTTAGTCCTCTGGAGAGCGTAGGGTGGGCAAAGCGCAGTGTGCCCACCGTCCTGACGAGTAAACGTCAGCCTTCCAGCAGCTTCAGCCGCTGCACCTTCCCCGAAGGTCCTTTCGGCAGTTCGGTCACAAACTTGATGATCTTTGGTGTCTTGAATTTGCCGAGTTCCTGCTCGGAAAACTTGGCCAGTGCCTCCACTGAACATTCCATGCCGGGCTTCAATATCACGCAGGCCATGATTTCCTGGCCGTAGTTGGCGTCTGGAATGCCGACCGCCGCCGCTTCGAGCACGGCAGGGTGTTTCAGCAGTGCTTCGTCGATTTCGCGCGGCGCGATGTTTTCGCCGCCCTTGATGATCAGTTCCTTGATGCGGCCGGTGACGAAGACAAAACCGTCTCGGTCCATGTATCCGAGGTCGCCGCTGTGCAGCCAGCCGTCGGGCTCCAGCGTCTTCGCGGTGTTCTCCGGATCCTTGTAATAACAGGTCATCACGTTGTCGCCGCGCAGCATCAGTTCGCCGGGCGTGCCGCGCGGCTGTTCTGCGCCGGTCGCTGGATCGATGACTTTGGCCTCGTTGCCGAAGGCCTTGCCGGGGCTGCCGATCTTGCGTTTGGCGCGGTCGTACGGGTTGGTGAAGCAGGGTGCGTTGGTTTCGGTCATGCCGAAGGTTTCGATGATACCGATGTGGAATTTTTCTTCGAAGGCGCGGTGTAGTTCCGGCGGCAGCGGTGCGGAGGCCGAGCGGCAGAATTTGACGCGCGAAATATCGTAGCCGCGGTCGCGCGGGTCGGGGCCATTGAGCAGGTAGCTGATCATGGTCGGCACCACGTTGATCCAGGTGCAGTGGTGGCGCGTGACCAGTTCCCAGTAATTGCTGACGCTGAAACGCTGCGGCATCACCACGCTGCCGCCATGCACCAGCGGCGCGACTGCAGTCACGATCTGGCCGTTGATGTGATACAGCGGCATCGCGCACAGCACGCGGTCTTTCGCAGTGAGTTCATGCGCGGCGCTGGTGTATACGCCGCCGGCGATCACGCTGCGGTGGGACAGCACGCAGCCTTTGGGTTTTCCGGTGGTGCCCGAGGTATACATCAGCAGCGCGTCGTCGGCCGCAGTGACTTCCGGCAGCTTCATATCAGGCAACGCAACCCGGTCGAAAATCTCCTGTGCATCGGGATCGATGGCGATAACGGTGATGTCGCGCCTGATGCCGGCCAGCGCGACTTTCAGCCGTTCGGCAAATTCTGCGCTGGTGAACACCACGCGGGTATCGGAGTGTTCCAGTACATGAGCCAATTGCGACGGCTGCGCCAGCAGGTTCAGCGGCGCGACCATGAAGCCGCCGTACATCACGCCGATCAGCAGCCGCGCAGTCTGGTAGCTGTTGTGCAGCATCAGCGCGACCTTGTCGCCTTTATGGATGCCCATGCCGAGCAGGAAACGGCTGAGGTCGCGCGAATCGCGCTGCAGTTGCGCGTAATCCATCGTCGAGCCGGTTTCAGGCGCGATCAGCCAGATGGCTGCCGGTTGTTCTGCGGCACGCAGGTCGACGTAATGACGGATGGTTCGCATCAAAAGCGGTGCAGGGTAAATGGTGAATGGTGAATGGTGAATGGTAATCAGGAAAAACCGAATTCAAAGGCGAGCCACAGAGTTCACGGAGGATCCCGATACCCCCTTGAGGGGTGCGCAGGGAAAATCCAGAGACGAGTCACGAAATAACTTTTTGCTGCCCCTCACCCTGACCCTCCCCGCACGCGGGGAGAGGGAATTAAAGATGTAGTGCCCGGTGTCCTCTGTGAACTCTGTGGCTAAAAAAGTTTTGCAGTCAAGCCCCGTATTTTTTCCGGTAGACAGCAAAGATATCGTCAACCGATGGTTCGCGCGGCGGGATGACGCGCACAATGCGCGTGGTGTTCATGAAGTGCCGGTAATTCAGGTTCTCGGAAAAGCTGTTGCCGCCCCAGGTGCCGCAGCCCATGGTCAATGAGAACGGCAGGCCGTTGT